>FMJZ01014164.1_pt1 | contig 18747 bp, 19 predicted proteins | sample 1987881 | NCBI WGS metagenome assembly FMJZ01 (sample SAMEA4378227, study PRJEB15110) | soil metagenome | biome: soil; feature: Field; material: Soil | place: India | collected 2015-03-11 | depth 0 m
TTTATATATGTCAGGGTCTTCCTCGTTCCGTCTCTGATTATATCCACTTTAATTGTCTCAAGTCCTCTAATAGCGTGGAAGGGCTGTAAAGCACTTTCAGGATTTGTAATGCTATAATCATTAATCTTCAGAAGAACATCGCCATCTTGCAACCCCAGATTAGAATAAATCCCGTTGTTTTTAACCTTTTTTAGGATGAATCCCTCCTGTCTACCATCAATGAAGTTTGGTTGTAGACAGGCGTCTATTAGTACCTCGCTAGGGTTATCAATAGCTTGCAAAATCCTTCTTTTATATACTAAGAAGGTTCAGCCAGAAAGACTTTTTGCTATAGTAGCAGTCTGAGGTGTTTTTTTAATATTTTGGAGATCCTCAATCTTAAGAATATCCTGCAAAAGTATCTCCACCAATCTCGAATTGCTCTCAATAACTGCTTTATAACTCTCTACCTTTTTCAGAATTCCATAATCGTATACTTTTCCCCCTATTTTGAAGATCTCCTGAGAGTTATTTTTGTCTTACAAAACTGCATAGGTATGTTTTTTATTCCCCAAAATAGTGCCCACTAATTTGATATCACTAATAGACGTTTATTCTTTGAAAAAGTTAGAAGATCAAAGTTTGATCCCAGAATATCGAAGGAATGATTTTTTAATATCCTTTCATAATCACTTTTTGTTAAGGGGGCTGCTGAGTTATGATAGGCAAAGTGATACTTTTCATGTTATTAGTCTTATGAAGATATATTAAAAAGTCTTTAATCAGGATTAGTAAAGCTAAACAGATGGAAAGAGAGAGCAAAATATTAATAGAGAGTTCTTCTTAAAAATTGTTTTTATCATAATTATGTTTCTTATTATTTTGTACTATGTTAGTCTAAAATATTTGTCTTAAACTAATTATTTAAGTTTATCTTGGCTAAATTTTCTAATTATACATTATAAAACCGAATTTTAGAAGTTTAACTTCTAAAAGTGTTATTCTTAATAATGTTTTCTATTCAATATAATTGAGTTTTTTAATAAACAAAGCTTTAGTTTTCAAAGGATTATGATGCCTTGAAGTAAATTTAAGGAGCAGAGTATGTGTGAATTTTGTAAAAAGCATGGAGATGGTAATATTTGGTATAAAAATGCCTATAATTATTCAGAAGACCTTCTGTCAGACCTAAGCCGCAAACAGTTTATAAGACATTTTTTCGATATAGCTATCGATAAGGGATTTAAAAATCTTTTACGCCTTCAAAATTTGTTTGAGAGAAAAGGGAAGCTCCCAGAACAGTTAGTCAAAAAGATTATAGAAGAAGCCAAAATAGAGCATTTTGGGCAGGTTGTCCCATTAGAAGAGGTAAAAGATATAGTCGATAAAGCTCTTGAGATTGTGAGACTACCCTGTGCCTGTAGATGGGCAATGGATAAAAAGGAGACAAGATGCTGTTATGGCTTAACATATAATCCCAAGGCTTGGTATAGAGAACTCGATACGAATTTCTTTGATAAACCTAATTCAAGCATATTTGAGATCGTAGATAAGTATACAGCCATAGAGCATATGTTAGAGATGGAAAGAAAAGGCGCAATCCATACAATCTGGACATTCGTTACTCCATTCATAGGCGCTATCTGTAATTGCACTGTCAAGGATTGTCTGGCGATGAGAACGTATGCCAGCATAAAAGTTGAAACAATCCTAAAAGCTGAGTATAAAGCTGTGGTTGATAAAAATTCTTGTGTTGGTTGTGGTGCCTGTTTTGAAATTTGTCAATTTAAGGCAATTGATAGTTTCCTCCACGAGGGTAGATATATAGCACAAATAGACGCCAATAAATGCTTTGGCTGTGGTATATGTAGAAATGTCTGTGAGAATGAGGCAATCAGTCTTCAAAGTCGAGTATAATTAACGCATTCAGAAGATTTTAAATATCTCCTTTATTCTTTTCTATAAAATTGCTGTATTCCTGAACGAATTCAATTAATTCATGATACCAATCTTCTATAACAGTATTTTCTGCGCTTCCGTCTGTAAGCTCTTTACGACAAATTCTAGCTTGACAAATAATGAATTGTAACATCTCATCATCATTGAAACCAGCTTTTTCTAAAATATTAAAGAGAAGGGGTATGGGAATGGGCATTTCTAATACACCCTCTCCTTCCATAAAATCTTTAAAGAAATCCTCCTTATATATAGCGAGTAGTATCTCTTTCATAAATGGTGATTGCTTAGTAAGTCCCTGTTGAAAACTAAGGAATGCGTCTTTGAGATAAAAGTCTGTGAAAAAACCGCCTCTCCAGACAATCTTATCAATCTCTGAAGATTCCTTATACCCTTTACATTTCGCAAACTTAGCAATTTTCTGTTGTTGAAAGACTAAATCTTGAGCGCTTTCTGGATAGATAGCACAGAAAGGCACTATCTTACACTGTAAAGGTTTCCTCCCTTCTTTCTGGAGCATACAAAGATTGTCATCATCAAGAGCAAGGCATCTACTTTTGAATCTATTGCCAGCAATAAAGTCACCCACGATGAAGTGGTCATCCAACTCTCCGCCAATAGCTTGAAGAAAAGTTTTATGTTCCCTATCTACTGGAGTGTATTTGCGAAATCCTATATAAATTGGGAATACATCGTAGAGATTTTTTAACTCTTCAATAGTAATTATGGTCGCCCCATTACAGCAAACTTCAGAGCAAATCCTTTCACATTCAAAACTGCAAACATTAAAATCTTGACTTTCTTCAAAGGGAAAATTTGTCAATTCTTTGACCTCCTTCGTTTAATTGCTTTATATATTTTATAGCAATCTGATTATATAGTTCTACAAATGCACTCTACCCCAAAAATAATCTATCTTAGTCGTTTCCCATAAAAAGAAATTATTAGATTTTCACTTCAGGTGAGTTTCTTATTAAATAAAGCAATAAACATATTTTTAAACTGTATATCATTGTGTGTAGAAGGCTATAGTTTGAGGGATTAAGGGGAAAACGCAAAATCTTTTACACTATCTACTTATTTCGTTCTGAAAATAGACATAAATAGTAGACCGAATTCATCAAATAGTAATGGTGATCCAAAGCAGCAGAGAGAAGTTTATATTATTAACAGAGAAATACTCTTGTTTAAATAGCTCAATAAATAGGGATACCTTTGTCGAAAGGAAAAATTTAGCGCGAAAAAATGGTTTTGAGCTTACCATGGAATTTGGGTTAAATCTTAGAGTGCTAAATGATACAAATTTTTATGTTATATTTTAATATTCAAAGATTATAAAACTTTTATTTACGATTTTATGATTTATGTAAGCTTATCAATTATCTCCTTCTTATTCTTTTTTTTTCTCTCTTGTTTTGATTTTATAAAAATTGCTACAGGAGAGAACACATTACCTAAAACAGATACCGCAATTATCAAAGTAGGGAGACATCCTGATTTTTTAAGAATTGTTTTCACAGTTGATTCAGAGGAATTATTAAAGGAGACTACTATAACACTCACGGAAAGCAAACTTTTGAAGGTTGCCTTCCCAAACCCTTTAATTTTAAATTATAGAAAAGCACCCTCTGATGATTTTACAAAGATTCCAATTTCAGGAGAATTCATTGAAATATCAAAAGAAGTAAAACTTTTGGCTGATAGTAATTTCTGTCTCATTAAAATTGAATATTTAAAAACATATAAAATCCTTAAAATTTCATCTCCTCCACGCTTGGTTATAGATCTTCACACTTCTGAAGAAAAAAAACTTACTGAAAAAGCTAAAACTGAATCTCCAGTGTCAGAGTTTTATCAAAAAAAAGAACCTCTTAGGTTTATTGCAATTGATCCAGGCCATGGGGGATATGATAAAGGAATTCACGATGAGAATAATACTGAAAAAGAAATTGTTCTAAATATAGCAAAGGAAATCTCACGACTACTATCGAAGGAAGGTAAAAAGACATTCCTAACAAGGAAGGCTGATCAGAGGATACCAATTAAAGACCGCATCTCAATTGTAAATGAAAAATCCCCTGATATTTTGATTAGCATCCATTTATCTCTACACCCCATCTGTATCATCTATACATTTTCAACAGAAACAAATTTGAAGGATCAAAGGACTATAATTGCAAATGAAGTAGCCAATAAAATTGCAACTCATATGGAAAAAGATTTAAATCTAAATATTAAACATGAATCACTACCTTTGCCACTTTTGACACAAACTAAAGCTCCTGCTTTAATGATTGAGTTGCCCAATTTTAAACACTTTACATATGATAAAAAAAATATTGAAACTCTTAGTAAAATAATTACAAAGGGGGTTGTTTTGCCTTCTACACTCCAGAGGTAGATATTTTCTCTTAATAAATAATAGGGAACTACTTACTAAAACTTAATAAATGAAGAAAAGGTATTTAATAGTTTTATTCTTTCTAATCATCCTTTCAGTAATTGGTGGTTGGTTCTTTGCAAAATATTATTTTTTATCTGAAAAGACTGAAGTCACAACAACTCAACAAATAACAAAGGAGGAAATCTTATTAACAATTAAACCTGATGGAAGACGATCTTTAATGGTGAAAATCTTTTATCCTGCTGAAAATGAAATAATTTCAGTAGAGAAAAAGATTTATACCACTTCATTATCTATTAATATTGCTGAAGAGGTTATTAAAGAATACTTAAAAGAACTAACAGGTGCCTTAAGGCAAACAAGATTGTTAGGTGTTTATAGAGATTTGGATAATATTATTTACATAGACTTATCTGATGACATCCGAAGACACTTCTCTGGAGATGCAAAATTTGAATATAATTTGCTTAAATCCCTCTTGGAAACAACACTAACCAATGTGCCAGACTCAAAAGATGTTAAATTATTATTAGAAGGAAAAGAGATAGAAACAATAGGTGGACATTTTAATTCTTTTAAGACCTTAAAGATCTCGCTGAATATACAACATTAATAAAAATGTTATAATGTTTATTTAAGGACAAAGAGTGAATCATAGAGGCAACTTACTTTCTGTTTTAAATGTTGAATGTAATATCTGAGGGGAGTCCTAATTTTTGACAAAAAAGAACTATCCAATAGGCATCTTTGACTCGGGCATTGGTGGGCTCACTGTTCTTCAGGAAATACACAAAACTCTTCCAAATGAAGATATTTTATATTTAGGGGATACAGCTCGAGTTCCATATGGAATTAGATCCGAAGAGACGGTAACAAAATATTCTTTTGAGTGTATTAATTTTTTATTGCAAAAAAAAATCAAACTATTAGTAATTGCTTGTAATACAGTATCTGCAGTCAGTCTTCAAGAGATTATCAAAAAGGTAGATATACCTGTAATTGGCGTTATTGAGCCAGGTGCAAGGGCTGCGATAAGTATGAGCAAAAGTGGCAAGATCGGTGTTATAGGGACAGAAGCTACAATAAATGCAAAAGCATATAGTAAAGCTATAAAGGCTATTTCAGATAAAGTCGAGATTTATGAACTCGCCTGTCCTTTATTTGTTCCCTTAGTAGAGGAGGGGTGGACTGATGATATCATAGCCAAGCTCACAGCAGAAAGATATTTAAGTAACTTGAAATATAAAGAAATCGATACGATAGTTCTGGGATGTACTCATTATCCACTCCTAAAAAAGGTTATCAGTGAAGTTATGGGTCCTATTAACATCGTTGATTCTGCCATAGAAACCTCCAGAGCAGTTAAAGAGGTCCTAAATGGTTCTAATTTGCTAAATGATCAGAAAAATATCTCTACAAAAAAATACTTTGTCACTGATTCTACACTGAAATTTAGTTTACTGGCAAAGAGACTTTTAAATGAAAAGATTAATAACATAGAAAAAATTATTTTAAGTTAGCTTATTCAAATAATAATTGAAGATAAAAAGAGTTTTATGAAATTAAATTGCAAGATAACAACAATCTTAAGTATTATCATATAGTATCTCATATGAAAAAAATTATTATTACTGTTGTGAGGGAACATGAGACCTGACATTAGAAAAAATGACGAACTACGACCTGTTAAAGTTACGAGAAACTTTATTGATAATGCTGACGGCTCAGTTTTAATTGAATTTGGAAAAACAAGAGTAATATGCACTGCTACTATTGAGGAGAAAGTTCCGCCCTTTCTGAAAGACCAAAAAAGAGGTTGGGTCACTGCAGAGTATGGTATGTTACCTCGAGCAACCCCAACGAGGAACGTTAGAGAGTCAACGTCAGGTAGAATCGGGGGCAGAACACACGAAATACAACGCATGATTGGTAGAGCACTAAGGGCAGTCGTTGATATGAGGGCCCTTGGTGAGAGAACTGTTTGGGTCGATTGCGATGTAATTCAAGCTGACGGTGGAACAAGATCTGCTTCAATTACTGGTGCTTATATCGCAATGAATGAAGCTTTTTATAAAGCATTAAGAAAAGGTTTACTTGAAAAAAATCCGATAAAAGATTATTTGGGCGCAGTTAGTGTTGGAATTATTAATGGCGAGCCAAGACTCGATTTATGTTATGAAGAAGATGCTAATGCAGAAGTAGATATGAATATAGTCATGACAGGAAATGGTAAAATAGTAGAGATTCAAGGAACTGCTGAGTTGGAGCCTTTTTCAAAGGAGATATTAAACACCCTTTTAAAACTTGCTGAACAGGGGATACAAAAACTTATAGACATAGAAAGAGAGTTATTTAAGTCAAATATGTTAAAATACTAAAATCATATGGACAAAAAGACTTTTTATAAAAGTCTCTTAATTTGGATGCTGGTGGGAACAACAATAATTTTGCTCTATAACCTTTTTACTATTCCACCAAAAGCAGAAAAGGAGATCATTTTTTCAGATTTCATAAAAAAGATAGAGGCGAAAGAGATTGAAGAAGTCACTATTAAAGAATATCTTATTACCGGAAGAATGACTGACGGTACTAAATTTAAAACCTATGTAGCCCATTACCCTGATCTCGTCAAAGAACTAAAAGAAAAGAACGTTAAAATAGCTGCAAAACCACCAGATCAAAACCCTTGGTATGTAACATTTTTCTTTTCCTGGGGACCGATTATTTTCTTGGTTTTAATCTGGATATTATTTATGAGACAAATGCAAATGGGTGGCAATAAAGCTATGTCTTTTGGTAAAGCAAGGGCAAAGTTAGTCTCCCAAAAGTCCGTAAAAGTAACTTTTGCCGATGTTGCTGGAATCGAAGAAGCAAAATATGAAGTTGAAGAAATAGTGGAGTTTTTGAAAGATCCCCAGAAGTTCTCAAAATTGGGCGGTAAAATTCCAAAGGGCGTTCTTTTAGTCGGATCCCCTGGAACTGGTAAAACCCTTCTTGCAAAAGCAATAGCAGGTGAAGCTGGTGTACCCTTCTTTTCCATTTCGGGTTCTGACTTTGTCGAGATGTTTGTTGGAGTTGGCGCTTCCAGAGTAAGAGACCTTTTTGAACAAGCTAAAAAGAACGCACCCTGTATAATATTCATAGATGAGATTGACGCAGTTGGCAGGCATAGAGGTGCTGGCTTAGGAGGCGGACATGATGAAAGGGAACAGACTCTCAACCAGCTTTTAGTAGAAATGGATGGTTTTGAAGGCAATGAGGGGATAATAATTCTGGCCGCTACTAATCGTCCTGATGTGTTAGATCCCGCCTTGCTACGTCCAGGAAGATTTGATCGACAAATTGTTGTTCCCGTTCCAGATGTAAAAGGGAGATTAGAGATTTTAAAGGTTCATACTCGCAAGATCCCTCTTGACGAAAAAGTATCCCTTGAAAATATTGCTAGAGGAACACCTGGATTTACAGGTGCCGATTTAGCAAATTTAGTTAATGAGGCGGCTCTCATAGCTGCAAGAAAATCTAAAAATAAAGTAGACATGGAAGATTTCGAGTTTGCAAAAGATAAAGTTTTAATGGGTGTCGAGAGAAAGAGCATGGTCATAAGCGAAGCTGAAAAGATGAACACTGCCTATCATGAAGCAGGACATACCTTAGTCGCAAAACTCTCTCCTGGTAGTGATCCTATACATAAAGTTAGTATAATTCCAAGAGGTAGAGCTCTTGGGGTGACTCAACAACTTCCCTTAGGCGATCGCTATACCTATACAAAAGATTATTTATTAAACACTCTTAAAATCCTCTTGGGCGGTAGAGCTGCAGAAGAGATAGCTTTAAATCATATGACTACAGGTGCAGGCAATGACCTTGAAAGAGCGACAGATCTTGCAAGAAAAATGGTTACAGAATGGGGAATGAGTGACAAATTAGGTCCTCTTACTTTTGGAAAGAAGGATGAACAGATATTCTTAGGACGTGAAATTGCCAGACATAAAGATTACAGTGACAAAACATCAGAAGAAATTGATAATGAAATCAAAAGAATTGTAACTGAAGCCTACGAATCAGCAAAAAAACTATTGAAAGATAACTACGATTTATTGGATAAACTTGCTAAAACACTTCTTGAGAAAGAAACCTTAGAGGGTGCTGAGATCGATAATATAATAGCCAAAAGCGAGGTAGTAACTTCTTCGTGATTTTTGACTCAAAGAGCCTAAAATACGACTTCACACAAAAAACATACATAATGGGGGTAGTAAATGTTACCCCCGATTCTTTTTCTGATGGAGGTCTCTATTTTCAAAAAGATTCTGCCATCAAACATGCCCTTAAATTAATTGATGACGGAGCCGACATAATTGATATTGGCGGTGAATCTACAAGACCTGGGTCCTTTCCTATCGATGCAGAAGAAGAGATTAGGCGAACGATACCTGTAATAGAGGAATTAGCAAAGAAAACTAAAATTCCATTATCCATAGATACATATAAGGCAGAGGTTGCTAAAAGGGCTCTTGACGCAGGTGCTTCCATAGTGAATGACATAAGTGCTCTAAGATTTGACCCAGAAATGGCTTCTGTTGTTGCTGAATACGGTGTTCCTGTTATACTCATGCACATAAAAGGAACTCCTCGAAATATGCAAGTTAACCCCTTTTATAATGCCCTAATACCTGAAATTATAAGTTACTTTGAAGAGAGCATCTTACTCTGTAAAGAAGCTGGCATTTCTGGGGATAAAATTATCATTGACCCAGGTATAGGTTTTGGTAAAACAGTAGAACATAACTTAGAGATTATAGCAAATCTAAAGGAATTTTTATCCCTCGGGAAACCAATTGCTATCGGTGTCTCAAGAAAGTCATTTATCGGTAAACTCCTTGGAGATGCCCCTCCTTCAGAGAGATTAGAAGGCACTGCCTCAGCAGTTGCAATTGCAGTATTTAATGGGGCTAACATTATAAGAGTCCATGACGTTTTGGAAATGTCGAAAGTCGTAAAAATTGCTGATGCCTTGAAAAGACACTCCTATACCAGCAAAGCCTGATCACCAACGTACATAACAAATCTTTTTTACAAAAACTATGTATTAAATCTCTCAAATTTCATTCCATCTCTGTGAGCTTGAAAGTTGATAGCTTTGAGTATTTTGCACCTAATGGCAGTAATACACTTTTCATAAGAAAAAAATCGGCTATTGTTGCAATTCCAAAAACTTTATCTCTGTATTCATTGAGAGTTTTAATTACAGGAGTAATGTTTTTCGGATTTTTAACTCTTCCAATAGTTACATGGGGTGAAAATTCGCGCTTTTCTTTACTAAAGCCTAAATGGAGTAAAGAATCTTCGATGTCCTGATAGAGATTTGTGAGTGGTTCGGGTTTATTTATACCAACCCATAAAACATTAGGTCTTCTTTCGTTAGGAAACATTCCAACTCCCTTGATCTCGATACTAAAAGGCTTATGCCGACAGGAAACTTCAATTAACCTTTGGCTAATTTTCTGGATCAAGGTATCCTCTACCTCACCAAGAAATTTGATAGTCACATGAATGTTTTCAATAGGAACCCACTTCACATCTTTTGAGAGAGGGCTGACAACTTCCAATATTTTCCTGATCTCTTTCTTTATTCCCTCTGGAAAATCGATAGCAATGAAACATCTCATAGCAGCCTCCAACCATGCAAGATCAAATTCGTTAATAGTCCTGCCACTATATCATCAAACATGATACCAAAACCACCATTAAATCGTTGTTGAATTTTTTTAATAGGCACAGGTTTTAGTATATCGAAAAATCTAAATAATAAAAAGGCAGAGAGTAAGTAACCAATACTAAGTGGTAAAAATTGGATAGATACAATATATCCTACAAATTCATCTATAACTATCTTAGGAGGATCTTTAACTTTGAAATCTCTTTCTGTAATCTCAGCACAGATAACCCCGACAATAAAAAGAATGATAGCCATTATAAAGAGCAATAGATTGCAAGGCTTAATTATCCAAACTGACAATAAAGCAATTAAACTAGCAATGGTTCCAGGAGCTATGGGCGTATATCCTATATAAAAAAGTGTAGCTATAATCTTTGAGATGCCTTTATAATTCAGCATCTTTTAAGGCATCTTTACACTGACAATATCTCTCGGAAGGGATCAATCTCAGGGTTTCCTTGATAAGGGATTTGATCTTTTCGTGGTAGGTCTTCATTGTCATTAGAACTTCTTTTGTTGTGAGTCTATTTACTGATATACCAGCTGCAGGATTTGTTACCAAACAAATTGAACTAAAACAAATTTCAAGTTCTCGAGCCAGAACTGCTTCTGGCATTAATGTCATTCCTACAACATCACAACCAATGAATGAAAATAGCTCTATCTCCTTAGCTGTTTCTAACCGAGGTCCATTAACACACACATAAGTACCTTTTTCTATAATATCTATACCAATATTTAGTGATGCTTTGCTGATACAATAACGGATTTCTGAGCAAAATGGATAAGTAAAATCGACATGTACAACCTTCTCACCATCATAAAAAGTCGAAAGCCTTCTTCCAAAAGTGAAATCTATTATTTGGTCAGGAACAAGTATATCTCCTGGCTTTAATAATCTATTGATTCCACCAACAGCATTAATAGAGATTATCCTTTTTACACCAAGAGACTTAAACCCCCATATATTTGCACGGTAATTTACTTTGTGAGGTGGTATTGTGTGAGTAACCCCGTGTCGGGATAAAAAAATAACTTCGATCCCTTCTATCTTGCTCATCTTATAGGTGGTAGAGGGGAACCCATAAGGAGTCGATAAGGAAATGTCATCTAATAGATCTGCACCATCTATATTGTATAACCCACTACCTCCTATTAATCCAATTCTCATAATAGTGTTATTATTTTAAGTCATCAATAATTTAGTTGCAATAGATTTTTTAAAATATATTTCTCAAAGTTTTTTTAATTTTAATAAAAACTCCCGAATAGATATCCCCCTCAAGAATCTGGTTTTAAAAACTTTCTTATCTAAGTTAGAATATAGAGTTATGAATATCACCTTTAGTGAATTCAAGACTTTATCAAAAGAAGGCAATATAATCCCTCTTTACAAAGAGATACTTGGAGACATCGAGACTCCTGTCAATACTTATCTTAAACTCAATAAAAGACCTTCTTTTTTGCTGGAAAGCGTCTTAGGCGGTGAGATGTGGGCTCGCTATTCGTTCGTAGGTATTGATCCTACACTTATATTAATGTTCAAAGATAACAGCCTGTTTATTGTCACACAAAATGACCAAAAAGTTTTGCAAAGTACAGATCCACTTAATTCTGTCAAAGAAATCCTTAGCAAATTTAAACCTGTTCCTGTAAAGGGTTTACCAAGATTTATTGGAGGTTTTGTTGGATATATAGGATACGACGTAGTTAAATCCTTTGAGAAAGTGCCTGATTATAAGAAGCCCTTTATAGACATTCCTGATATTTATTTGATGTTAACAGATAAAATTTTAATATTTGATAACCTTAAACAGACAATAAAGATTGTCTTTAATGCTTATATAAATAGCAAGGATTTAAAATCGATCTACAATACCGCTGAAGAACAAATTGATAAAACAATAGAAAGTCTTAAAACTAATGACAATAGTATCTACACAAAAGGTTCTGCAATAAATTATCAAACAATGCATTCTTTAAAAATAAGGCTCCTTAATAAGAGTCTCTTAAACACTAATATAGAAGGCCAATTTACTTCTAATTTCTCTAAGTCAGACTTTTTGCAAGCTGTAGAAAACGCTAGAAAATATATTAAATCAGGTGATATTATCCAGGTTGTCCTATCCCAACGTTTTCAAAAGTTTACCGATACACATCCCTTTACCATTTACAGAGCTATCAGACTAATAAACCCTTCACCCTACATGTATTACATCGATTCTGGAGATTTTCAAATTATTGGCTCATCACCAGAGATTCTCGTTAGACTTGAAGGTGATAAAATTATCTTAAGACCGATTGCAGGTACTAGGAGAAGGGGGGAGTCAGAAGAAGAGGATAAGCTTCTTGAAGAATCACTCAAAAAAGACCCCAAGGAGATAGCAGAACATATTATGTTAGTCGACTTAGGAAGAAACGATGTTGGGAAAGTGGCAGAGATTGGAACTGTCAAAGTCACAGAATTAATGAGTATAGAAAGATATAGCCATGTAATGCATCTTGTGTCTAATGTTGAAGGTAAACTAAAAAAGGGTCTTGACGCCTTTGATGTGCTGAAAGCATGTTTCCCAGCAGGCACAGTAACAGGAGCACCAAAAGTGCGTGCAATGGAGATTATTGAAGAATTGGAGCCTGTAAAAAGAGGCCCTTATGCTGGCGCTGTAGGTTATATAAGCTATAATGGCAATATGGATACCTGTATTACAATTAGAACTATTATTGTGAAAGATGGGCATATTTATATTCAAGCAGGTGCAGGAATAGTTGCAGACTCAATTGCTGAAAATGAATATATGGAAACTGTTAACAAAGCAACTGCAATGATGAAGGCAATAGAATTTTTTCAAAAAGAGAAAGAATAGTTTAAAAGGAGGTAGGGGAACACCCCTCAAATCATTAATATGCTTTTAATGATAGATAATTATGACTCTTTTACATATAACCTTGTCCAGTATTTCGGTGAACTTGGTGAAGATATTAAGGTTTTTAGGAATGATAAAATTACTATCGAGGAGATAGAGAGACTAAATCCAGAAAGAATTGTTATCTCACCTGGTCCTTGTTCTCCTAAAGAGGCTGGCATATCAATAAGTGTAATCAAGCACTTTGCTAGTAAAAAACCCATCTTAGGTGTTTGTCTCGGACATCAAGCAATTGGTGCTGCTTTCGGAGGTGATATTGTTAGAGCGCCTATACTAATGCATGGCAAAACTTCTTTAATTTATCATGATGGATTAACCATTTTCAAAAATCTCCCAAATCCTTTTGAAGCAACTCGTTATCACTCACTTGTTATAAAGAGGGAGACTTTACCTGCTTGCTTAGAGATTAGTGCTTGGACATCAGAGGGAGTTATAATGGGTGTAAGACATAGAGATTTTATAGTTGAGGGTGTTCAATTCCATCCTGAATCAATATTAACAACTGTAGGCAAAGATCTCTTAAGGAATTTTTTAAACCTTAATAAAAATTATTAGTTTTATGATCTCTCTCTTTAATATACTTACTTCACCTGATTACTCCTGAAAGGATGCCTGATAATTGGCTATCTCTTTGCAAGCGAGACTATATTAATTAATCAAAATGCAAGGATTTTAAAGGGTACTCTTTAAAAATCTTGATTATTTTTAAGGATATCAGCATGTATGCTATTATTATAAAAAGTATTTTTTCTCTTGACATTTTTAAGCTTTAGTCATCAAGGGAGGTAAAAATGCGTATCGTTTTAATTGGCCAAGCAGCTTTTGGCGAGAAGGTTCTCGAAACTCTACTTAATAAAAATGAGAATGTAGTTGGAGTTTTTGCTCCCCCTGATCCCCCCAATAAACCTTCAGGTATTAAAAAACTTGCCGATATCAAAGGGATACCAATTTTTCAACCAAAAAGCATGAAAGAACCAGATGTTTATGATATCTTCGTAAAATTGCAACCAGATTTAAATGTGATGGCTTTTGTTACAGATATTATTCCACAAAAAATCTTAGAGTTGCCAACATTCAAGACAATACAGTACCATCCTTCTCTCTTACCTAAGCATAGAGGTGGGAGTGCTATCCACTGGGCTGTAATAAAAGGGGAGACAAAAACAGGTCTAACAATCTTTTGGCCTGACAAAGGTATAGATACAGGGCCTATTCTCTTACAAAAGGAAGTAGAAATTTCACCCGATGATACAACAGGATCTCTTTATTTTAATAAACTTTTTCCCTTAGGGGTCGAGGCTATAGTTGAAGCAATTGAGATGATCAAAAAGGGAATAGCGCCACGGATACCTCAAGATGATTCACAGGCAACATATGAGCCCTTATGCACAGAAGATTTGACTAAAATAGACTGGTCAAAGTCTATACAAGAGGTTTACAATCTTATAAGAGGTGCAAATCCATCTCCAGGGGCATGGTCAATTTTTAAAGGTGAGAAATTAAAAATCTTCGATTGTTCAAAGGAGCAAATTGAGAAAAAAGCAAATTTTGGCGAGATTGTTGCAACAAATGATGAAGTCTTTACTGTAGCTGGCAATGGTGGAGTAATACATATCAAAAGGGTTCAATTTGCTGCTGGACCTAAGATTAAGTCTTCTGAGTTTATTAGCAATTCAGGGCTTAAAGTAGGCGATATACTCAGCTAAGCTCCATCTACCGTCTCCTTAATTAGCTTGCTAATAAAGCTAAATAACGGTTTAATTTGACAAAACTTTTTATTAGAATTAGAATTAAAATTCTATCTTTATTAATTTTAAAGGTAAAATCCAATGAAGATATTGATTAATGATATCCCCCCGGAATGGTTAAAATTAAAAGTAGCAGGTGAAAAAACTTTTGAGCATTTTAGGACAATAACACCCTATGAACTCACAATCGAGTTATTAAAAAAAGGAGAAAACATTTTATTAAAAGGAAAAGTTGTCTGCGACATAGAGTTACAATGTAGCAGATGTTTAGGTTCTTTTATACAAAAGATAGATTCTACTTTAGATATTGAACTCAGACCTTTGAGGGAAATTAATGAGGAAGGATACTTTGAACTCCAGAAGGATGACCTCGATGTTGGGTTCTATAAGGGAGGAGTGATAGATCTTGAAGAGATAGTCAGTGAACAATTGATCCTGAATATCCCTATGAAACCTCTTTGCTCCAATGAATGTGAAGGGTTATGTCCTCAATGTGGAGCAGATTTAAATAAAAACAAATGTACCTGTCATTTAAAATGGATTGATGAAAGACTTAAAATCCTAACTAAATTAATAGTCAAAGAGGAGTGATTGTAATGGCAAATCCAACACATAGGCACACAAGATCAAGAAGAGACAAAAGAAGAGCTAATTGGAAGGGAAGATTACCAAACATAGTAACTTGCCCGGATTGCAACGAACCAAAGCTTCCCCACCGGGTGTGCGATAATTGCGGTTCATATAATGGAAGGAAAGTGATCGATACGATATCTAAAGACAAATGAGAATAGCTGTTGATGCGATGGGTGGCGATTTTGCGCCCGAAATGCCAGTAGCTGGAGCAATTGAAGCAGTTAGTGAGTATGGTATCGAGATTATCCTGGTTGGGGATAAAGAGAAAATACAAAATATTCTAAAAAACAGAAGCTATCCTGAAAATAAAATAAATATAGTTCATGCATCAGAAGTCGTATTTATGGAAGAATCACCTTCTGTAGCTATCAGAAAAAAGAAGGATTCTTCCATCAGAAAAACAGTTGAGCTTGTTAAGAATAAAGAGGCAGATGCATGTGTAAGTGCTGGCCATTCAGGTGTAATGATGGCTACCTCGTTACTTTTGCTTGGTAAACTTCCAAAGGTTGATAGACCTGCAATTATTACGGCTATGCCATCTCTGTCAGGCTTCTTTTATTTGATTGATGTAGGTGCCAATGTTGATTGCAAACCTAAAAATCTTGTTCAATTTGCTCATATGGGCGATGCCTATTTCAAAGCTATTTTTAATGGTAAACCTCCAAAAATTGCTCTATTAAGTATCGGAGAAGAAGATACCAAAGGTAACGAATTAACAAAAGAGGCTTTTAAACTATTGAAAGAGGCTGATCTAAATTTTATAGGCAATATTGAGGGTAAAGACATATTCTCATCCACTGTAGATTTAATAGTCTGCGATGGATTCACTGGCAATATTGTTTTAAAAGTGAGTGAGGGCTTAGCAGAAACCATCATGAAGTTGTTGAGAAGAGAAATTGCCAGCAAACAAATAGGCAAATTAGGGTACTTAATGATTAAATCTGCTCTAAAGGATTTCAAGAAAAAAACTGATTATTCGGAGTATGGAGGCGCTCCCCTTTTAGGGATAAATGGCACATCTATTGTTTGTCACGGTCGCTCCACCTCTATTGCTATTAAAAATGCTATAAAAGTAGCAATAGAAATTGCTCAACAGAGAGTTCATGAAAAGATTGCTGATACTTTATGGAAATACGATAAACTTAGGTGATTTCAGTTCATGATAAAAACAAAAATTTCATCAACAGGTTCTTACTTACCTGATAGAAAGGTTACAAATTTTGAAATTGAGAAAATTATCAACACAACCGATCAATGGATTACCGAAAGAACAGGAATAAAAGAAAGAAGGATTGCCAGAGACTCGGAGACAACATCAGAACTTGCCTACCATGCTGCTAAAAAAGCTCTTGAGAAGAAGGATATCAAACCCTGTGAATTAGATTTAATAATTGTTGCCACTGTCTCAGGAGATATGCCCTTTCCTGCCACAGCCTGTATTTTACAGAGTAAGCTGGGAGCAAAGAATGCAGCAGCCTTTGATATTAGTGCTGCTTGCTGTGGTTTCCTCTTTGGTATGTCAATTGCTGACAGCTTTATTAAATCTGGTGTTTACAAAAAAATCCTCCTTGTTGGAGTTGAAATCCTTTCTAAATTTATCGACTGGTCCGACAGAAGCACATGTATTCTTTTTGGCGATGGAGCTGGAGCTGCTATATTAGAACCAACCAATTCAGATAGCGGAATCATCTCAACTCACCTTTATTCTGATGGTGACCTATGGGACCTCATTCATATTCCTGGTGGTGGCGCTTTACACCCAACATCTCAATACACCCTTGAAAATAAATACCATTATATAAAAATGAAGGGCAATGAGACTTATAAAGTTGCGGTTAAGATATTAGAAGATCTTGTAATTGAGACCCTAAAAGTTAATAAATTAGAACCTTCAAATCTTTCTTTGTTGATACCTCATCAAGCAAATCTTAGAATAATCCTTTCTGCTGCCAAAAGACTTGGCATCGGGTTAGAAAAAGTCTTGATAAATATAGATAAGTATGGTAATACTTCTGCTGCATCGATACCTATTGCTCTTGATGAGGCTGTAGATTCGGGCAGAATAAAAAAGGGAGACTATATTTTGCTTGAAGCTATAGGGGCAGGTCTCACTTGGGCTTCTGCCCTCATAAAATGGTAGGTTTACATAAGTATTGAGTAGCCTGTCAAAATACCCCAAAGCTATTACCAAAGGATTTATTAATTTCTTTAGAGATGACTGCCCGATGCTTGCGGGCTCTTTGACATTTTTCTCAATAATGGCATTTATTCCTTTTTGCCTTCTTCTCTTAACTCTTTTTAACTACATACTTGGCGCAAATGAGGAATTCTTGAGATTTTTTACATCTAGGCTTAATAAACTTTTTCCTGATATAACCTACAAAGTTACAGAAAAGGTAATCAAACTAATCTCAATTAAAGGGATAGGTGGCTTAACTATTTTCTTATATGCCTTACAGTCTTATCAACTCTTTCTCTGCTTAGATTTCAGTATGAAAGCAATTTTTAAGAATGGTTCACAGCGTAATTTGTTATCATCTTTAGTTCTTTCATTACTACTCATCACTTTAATGATAATTTTAATCTTTATATCCTTCTTAGCTTCTACTGCTATTACAATGCTTATATATTATCAAGATTTATTACCTTTTATAGAGATTAGTAAAATAACGGGAGTTCTAATTGGGGTCATTCTCCCTATTGCATTAGTTCTTACTGCTATCACTTTTGTATATTTAATAGTTCCAAGACAAAAGATAAAATTAAAAAATGCTATCTTTGGAGCATTACTAACTACCCTTTTTCTTGAAATAGCAAAGTATATCTTTACAGTTCTGATGGCAAAAGTGTTAAATCTTGGCATTCTATACGGTTCTCTATCAGCATCAGTCATTTTATCATTATGGATATACTATTCATGGTGTATATTTTTAATCGGTGCAGAGACAATAAACATTTTAGAAAAGGAAAAAGCAAAATAACGGTTTGGAGCACCTTTCGTAATTTTGAAAAAAACACAGAGGTGTTTACACACCCATTAATTTTATGATATCTTAGTAAAATTGCCGGAGTGGCGGAACTGGTAGACGCAAGGGACTTAAAATCCCTCGCAGCTTAGCTGTGTACGAGTTCGAGTCTCGTCTCCGGCATTCATTTTTCTAAAAACCAAGTTAACAACTATCTTTACAAGTATTCTTCCTTTCTGAGTCTTTAACCTTTTTGAGTCTTTAAAAAGACTATCTCAATCATCAAAAATAGCTTATTTTTAGTAATGAAGTCTTAGGGGAGGGAATCGACCAAAAAGTAGATATTATTAAAGCGGGCGACGGGATTCGAACCCGCGGCCTTCAGCTTGGGAAGCTAACACTCTACCACTGAGTTACG
>FMJZ01011873.1_pt1 | contig 18746 bp, 18 predicted proteins | sample 1987881 | NCBI WGS metagenome assembly FMJZ01 (sample SAMEA4378227, study PRJEB15110) | soil metagenome | biome: soil; feature: Field; material: Soil | place: India | collected 2015-03-11 | depth 0 m
AAAAGAAAAATTTTGAGGGGGTGGATATATTTTATAAGTAATATAGATAATGTTGAGATTAAAGAACGGATGGTTGCGGTTAAGTTGTCCGGAATTGGTTGCATCAATCGTGTATCAACAAAAACAGCTTGATGGAACCTTACACAAAGACAAAAGACATGCTTAGCTATAATAAATTTCCATAAACATTGTCAATAGCTCAAAGTGCTTCTTATGCTGTTTTTGTGAGTAAAAAGTAAAATATTTTTTATTACGGTCTCAAAATCTAATGCGTAACGTAAAGTTAATATATTCTTAAAAAACCGTGTTTATTTTTGTAACCCTGGTGAGTTTTTTGCTTATAACATAATCAGATGAAAGAGAACAAAATATTCTTTTGTTTTTCTTTAATTTTCTATTGGTCAGCAGTCCGTGTTTTAGATACTTCAAATGGATTTGGCAAAACTCTAATGAAACAAAATGCCATACTGCACCGAAATAAGATGAAGCAAAACAAAATCAAGTTCAGGGGAGCAAAGGTATCCTCTTATTTGGACTTTTAACTAATAACGCGTAACTTTTTTCTATTGAATACATTATAAAATCACGGAAAAGTTTTTCTGGGTCAGCAGAAGATTCGGCTGTTTTCTCTTCTGCCTCAAAGAAAATAATTGACATTAGAAACAATCTGGTTAAAATTATTTTATGAGAATCTATTGTTATTTATTATTTATTGCCTTACTCTTTGGGTCTTGTTCTCCACAAGGGACAAAAACAGAGATTACATTTTGGCATGCCATGGGCGGTCCGCTTGGAAAATCCTTAGAATCAATGGTTCGAGATTTTGAAAAACAGAATCCGGATATTAAAATTACTTTGGTTGGTATGGGTGATTATTCGGCTCTGGCACAAAAATTAATGGGTGCAATTGCAGTAGATAACCCACCAACAATTGCTCAAGTCTATGAATCTTGGACAACTCAATTCTATCAACAGAATCAACTCTTTGCTTTAGATTCATTTGTGTATAGCCCTAACGGGCTTACTGCTGAAGAAATCGCTGATATTTATCCGGTGTTTGTTGAAAACAATAAATGGGATGGTAAATTTCTAACTTTTCCCTTTAACAAGAGTGTTCCGGTCTATTTTTATAATATCGCAATGTTTGAATCTTTAGGAATTAAAGAGTTCCCCAAAACTTGGCAGGAGTTTAGAGTTGTGCTCAAAAAATTAACCCGTGACATTAATAATGATGCTAAGTTTGATATTTATGGTACGGCCGGTGGCGTTAATTCTTGGCTCTTTGGTTGTATGCTCTATCAAAAATCAGGTAAGTTGTTAGATGAAATCACTAAGCGTGTTGAATTTAATTCACCTGCCGGTGTCTCGGCACTACAATATATGATTGATTTAATTTACAAAGATTCTTCGGCAAATTTTCTCTCGGGTTATGAACCACAAAATGACTTTCTCCAAGGAAAACTTGGTCTCATTTTTGGCACTATCGTCTCTTGGGCGTTTATGAAAGATAAGATGACCTTTCCGATTGGTATTGCCCCCCTGCCATCTTGGGACCAAAATGCAGTACTGGCTTATGGCACAAATATTGCTCTGTTTCGTAAATCTACCTTAAAACAGAAAGAAGCAGCTTGGCGGTTTATCAAATGGTTTACCCGGCCAAAACAACAAGCCCGTTGGGCTAGTGAAACTTTTTATGTGCCGGTTTGTAAACAAGCATTACAAGAACCGGCATATGCCCAACTTTTACAAGAGGTCAGAGGATTAAAAGAGTGTATTGAACAGTTAAATTATGCTACCTTTGAACCGCGTGGTGAAGAATGGTTTGCCGGTCGCCGTTATTTGGGCGAAGCCATGGAAGAAGCAATGCGACTTAAAACCTCAGCAAAAAGAGCCTTGGATAATGCAGCCAATAAGTTACAAAAGGAGTTGAAATAATGATGAAAACAGTCAAAATTATTAAGTTAAAGGTCAAAAGTAAAGATAGTTTTTCATTTGCTAAGTATTGGGAAAATACTTATATCAACCAAGATATTGAGATGCTCAATGAACTTAAAAATCAAAAGACAAAAGTCAAAACTAATATCTATCTGTGGTTTATCTTTTTATTGTTAGTTTTTAGTTCTTCTTATGCGCAGGTAATACCAATTCGAGAAGTTCGGAAGAATAATGCCAATGGAGTTCCTTTATTATTAAATCAAACCGTAACCATAACCGGCATTGTCTCGGTTGCAAATCAATTTGGATCTTCTGGACCTGCATTTGTTTTTGATAACACAGGAGGAGTAGCAATCTATTCTCCAATTGCCTCCCAAATGACAATCGGCGATAGCGTAACCGTTACCGGAACGGTCATTCAATTTTATGGTTTAACCGAAATCACTCAAGCAACTTTCATAAAACATTCCAGTGGCCGACCAGTAAATCCTATCTTAATGTCAATTCCCGAAATAGATGACATTGGCGCCGATTTTGTCGAAAATGAAGGTACTTTAATTAGATTAGAATCCATTAGGATTATCAACGCATCGGGAAATTTTGCCGGAAACACCAACTATACCATTCAAGATACCTTGGGTAACACTGCCCAAATTCGGATTGATAATAATGTTTCGACGATTATTGGACAGCCAATTCCTACTGGTTATTTTAATTTAGTAGGAGTAATATCTCAATACGATCCGTCTTCGCCGTATTTTAATGGCTATCAAGTAATGCCCAGAAATAATAATGATATGGAATTACCAATTCAAGTTATTCCCATCGACTCCGCAATTAGAGATGCTAATAATGATGGAATCCCTGATCTCCGAGGCACAAATGTTACGATCACCGGTATCGTCACGGCACCATCAGGTATTTTTTCACGTACTCAAACTGATATATATGTTCAAGATAACACCGCTGGTGTAAATGTCTTTAACTTTTCTTATATTCCAACTGCATTAGGCGACAGTGTAATCGTTAGCGGTCAAGTCTATTTTTATCGCGGGAAAACCGAAATTGCTAATGCTGATATTACCATCGTTGCCCATAATCGACCGCTACCAGCACCATTGCCGATAACTTGTGCGATGATGAATCAAGAACCCCATGAAGGAAGACTGGTAATGTTATCGGGAGTTAGAACCAATGCGACAACATTATCAGGCAACCAAAACTATTATCTGATCCAAGGAAGTGATAGTTGTGTTATGCGTATTGATGCAGATTGCGAAATACCGGGATTAATAATGGTGAATGACACCTTCACCGTAATCGGAATCAAAAGTCAATATACCACAGATACGATTCCACCCGTGAATACCGGCTATCAATTATTGCCGAGATTTATGACCGATTTTTCTAAGACCCTGCTTGACTCTTACCCTCTTCTGCCGATTGCCGAAGTTCAACGACCCGGCTCAGATGGATTTTCCTCTTATTATGAAGGGCAATATGTCAAAGTCAAAGGCCGCATTACTGGTCCGGCTTATATTTTTACAAGTGGCGCATCAAAAAGTCTTTATATCCAAGATGCGACTAATGGTATCAACATCTACGCTCCCACCAGTTATATTGGCACCGCACATTGGTTAGATAGTGTTGGCACTGAATGGTATTGTTTTGGTAAAGTTACTGAATATAACGGATTAACCGAGATTGCTAATGGCTTAATGTGGCTTGCGGATTCTAATCGTGTAATAATTGAACCCCGAGAATTACCATTTAATTCCCCGGTCACTGAAGGTATGGAAAGTCAATTAATTAAAGTGAGCGGTCCAGTAATTTCGAGTCCCTCTTCAGCTGGTGCGGGTCAAAATTTTACAATCAAAAATGGTATCCCGGGAATTACAATAAGAATTCTTAATTCCACGGGCATATCCATAAATCAGTTTCAGAAAAATAAAAACTTTCAAATTGTCGGTATTATTGGCCAGTACACGACTTCAAGTCCTTTTAATACCGGCTATCAAGTTATGCCCCGCTTTAATTCAGACATCGTCGATTTGACCAGTTCTGTCACACCATCCGAAGTAATGCGAATTGACTCAATCTTCCCAAATCCATTTTCTCGACGAGCCGATGACCCGCTTTTACAATCTTGTGTCATCAGAATCAATTCACCACCAGATTATAAACTCTATCTGGAAATATTTGATATGAAAGGCAGGTTAGTAAAAAAACTATTAGCCAATCAACCCGGCGGTTTTTATGAGTTAAGATGGGATGGCACGAATGAAAAATATGAAGTTTGTCCAATTGGCATCTACATTCTAAACTTCAAGGGCATTACACCGCAAGGCAAAGTAGAATTTATTAGAAAACCTATCGTAATTGGAACAAAATTGTGATCTTACGATATTTGTTGTCCGCAATGAGCATTCCAGTTTTGAGAAGATTTGTACTTGTCTTAGGAATTTTGGTTTTTAGTCTTTCTTATGGGATCTGGGGCATTAGCCAGGATGTCTCAACCCGGGGTCAAGGAAATGTTGGCTATACTGGATTTCTCACTTTACCACTCTATCTAACGACGCAAGCACGAGATACCGCACTAAAATACTACATGCATACCAAGTTTCAAACCTATGGTGGATACATTCAATATGGAATGGCTAATAATTTAGATGTTGGACTTCATGGCAACAGTTCAATTAATTCTTCAATCGGAATAAACTTAAAATTTCGACCTTTTGAATACCTCGCAACATTGATTGGTTTTGATTATATTATGAACGAAATGTTACTTGCGCCTTTTGGCGCAATTATGACCGGGACCGATATCACCAAGTATTTCTCGATGTATGGTGGCCTGAAAGCATTTAACTGGTCCAATATGATACTACAAGAATCGCCCCAACAAAAAAAAGATGTTTTTGGAACTATTATATTTCTGGGCGCACATCTTTTCCGAAAAGAAGGCTGGAAAGACCAAAAAATCTTATCCAGTTTTCCCACCGGCTTATATTTTGAACTGGCTTATCCAGTAAATATTGATAACCAATGTCTCACGATTGTTTTAGGGCTTGATGGATTCTTCGGACTTTCTTTTCCCCGCATTCAATGGCGCTAACCGACAATGTAAAAAAGTAACATCAGAACATTCTATATTTCATTCTACATCCAGAAGTAAATTTCGCAATCGGAATTTGGTTAATAATCAAAGAACCGTCTTACTGACCCGCTAGATTTTCTTCGCAAAATCTTTTTTAGAGTCCAACAAATTAAAGAACAATAATCTTAGTCCCAAAACCAATTTACACAAAATTTCTATCACAAATGGGATAGTCAATAAAGGTGGTGTCAAGATTTTGGGGTAAGTTGTTTTTTCTTCTATAAGTGGGGCTCTCCTTGCTGCTTATTATATTTTGTTTAAATACGAGAAGGATACCCCATCTATTCCTACATAATATCAATACTGAACTTACACGAAATATTATTCCGAGGATAAACCACAACAATAATACTTCCCGCAAAATCAATACTGAACTTACACTAAATATTATACACTACCGTCATCAATAAATATGAAGCCGGTTTTATTCTGAGAGTAAAAACTCGGATGCTATGATAGTATGCTTTTGGGTAATACCAAAGTTAGATAAGAACTAAATAAATTCGAACCAGTTGGAATCAGATTTATTATCCGCCAAGTGACTTTATCAGTTGCACGTCTAATTATCTTAAAATCCCAATACTAAATTCTCTTATTCTCTAATCGGCTGGAAAAAGAACGGTATTGAAATTGGGCTTCCATTGGTTTTTTAATTATACTCCAAAATTTTGGCAGTTTGCGATTAGCTAAAAGTATCGACGCAAGTAATTTCTGAAAGGGATTTTCTCGGCTTAGGTGTTGGGTCTTGTGCCGGATAGCCAACCGGTGTCAGGGCGATAACCTTGACATCTTCGGGTATTCTCAAAATTTTTTTAACCCCAGCTTCATCGTAAGCGCCAATCCAACAAGTTCCCAAACCTTCATTCGCCGCAGCTAAAATAATATGTTCTAAGGCAATTGCCACATCAACTGGATATGAACTCCAATATCCGCCCATACGACCCCAAGCGATTTTCTCTAATGCTACTGCGCAAATTACCACAGGTGCTTGTCCAATAAACTCTTGATTGCGACAAGCAGAGACTAATGCCTGTTTGATATATGGGTTTTTAACAATAATAAACTTCCACGGTTGAATATTTTTGGCGGAAGGCGCTAATCGCCCAGCCTCCAAAATCCTATTTAAAACCTCATCTGGTATTGGATCCGGTTTATACCCACGGATACTTTTTCGGGCTTTGATGACCTCGTAAAATTCCATAGAATTATTTCCTTGCTATGTTATTAAAAAGCGCCCGAAGTGATTTGAACACTCGACCTGCGGATCCGGAATCCGCCGCTCTATCCAACTGAGCTACGGGCGCAATCTCAGATTAAAATCTTCAAATTCATTTTGAAAACGAAATCCCCTAAAGTCTAAAAAGCTTTAGAGATCAGCGCAATTTCTTTTTATGACGGTCGGCTTTTCGACGTTTCTTATATTTGTGGCGCTTAATTTTTCTTAGTTTTCTTTTTCGACCACAAGGCATAACATCACCCCTTTTTGGCGATTTTCATCTTTAAATTCTTACCGGGCTTAAAAACCACAACCAATCTTGAAGGCAACGGCACCGGCACATTAGTTTTCGGATTACGGGCTAATTTGGGTTTACGCAATTTAGTCTTAAAAATGCCAAAATCCCGAAACTCTACCCGATGTCCAGCCAACAAGGCATTTTCAATCTCATTTAAGAATTCTTGTATGATTCTTAAAACATCGCTGCGCGTAATCCGTGGTTGAAATTTCTTGGTAATTTTGTCTGCAATTTTATATTTAGTAAGTGTCATATAAACCTCCTATTTGCAACCACTACAACTTTTGGCAGAACAACTAGCACAATTAGATTGTGAAACTTTCTTTTCTACACCTTTTAAGCCAAAAGTTGAGTACCGCAAATTAACTTTTTTGTTGTGACATTTCGGACAACAAATATTAGATTTCATTCGGTCCTGGGCGTTGAATATCAATTCTTCAAAAATATGCTTGCAACTATCACATTGATATTCATATATTGGCATAATTTATTATAAGTCCAGCGGATAAGATTTGTCAATAGTCATGTTTGAAAAGTTCAGCAAAAGTTTTCTTCGTTATCACTCGACTTAATTTAGAGGCGCACATCCATTGATTTTAGTAGATGCCAAAATCAATTCAGCATAATATTTGTGTACTTTTAGACAGTAGCAGAATTCTCCAACATATTGCAAGGTAGCGTAATTATATTTCGTGTAAATTTAGTATTGATATATTAAAGAAAAAGTGTATCTCGCCAAAGATTTAACATATTAATGAGGTTAGAAACAAGAACACCCTATGGAAGAAAAAAATTTACCAAAAAATCTTGACGCTATCAATTGTAATTGAAACTCTGAAAAAGTTCTATTGTTTTTTCAATAAATTAAACGAAATTAATTTAAGCGTTTTAACAAAAGATATATAAAAATCTGAAGCTAATGACCACAGGAAACCTTGTCCGCTGAGGTAATATCGAGAAACTGAAAAAGATGAAAAGTTTATACCCCCATATATCAATAAAGCAATGGTATGATGATCAATTTTTGAGGAACAAGAGAATATAGATTTATAATGCTCTAGGGCACCTTGACTTATTCAGAACGTTTGTAATGATAATGATACGAGGACCTTGTCTGGTCAGTTTAATATTGTAGGCAGAAAAAGATAAAAAGATTATACTCCTGACTATAAAGAAAACAATGGTAAAGATGGAAACTTTGAGGATATAAGATAACATAGCTTGATACGGCCTTCGATGCACTTTGACTTTTTCAGAACGCTCGCAATTACTGCTTGACAGTACAAGACTTTAATAGTATATTATGTAAAAGTTATAAATTAAATCTGTAATGCAAGTATCTTAAATAACACAAAGGAGGCTTGTATGGCAACTTATATATTACTTACTACCCTTACTGATGAGGGCAGAAAAACCCTCAAGGAGAAACCTGAGCGCTTAAAAGAAGTTAATAAAGAAGTGGAATCAATGGGAGCCAAAATTCTTGCTCAATATAGCGTGCTCGGGCCATATGATTTTGTTAATATTGTTGAAGCTCCGGATAACGAAACAATTTCGAAAATCTCTATAGAACTGGGTTCACGAGGAACAATTCATGTGATGACGCTTGCGGCAATTCCTATTGATACTTTTATCAATCACCTGAAGAAATAAAGCGATTTGGCAATTCGGCTGATAAGAATTCTAAAAAGTAATTTAGGATTCGTCGCGTTAGGTTATTATTGAAGAAGTAATCTCTAAAAATTGTTGAGTGTATTAAGTAGACTTTTTTTATAATCTAAAAAGTAATCTGTTTCATCATTAGCGGATAAAATCTTCATTCATAACTCAAGAAACAATTTAGAATTCGTTAAAGAGAAGTCCTTTTTTTTGACCTGGGTAATTTCTAAAAATTATTGAGTATATAAAAAATAGACTTTTTATTCATAATCAAAAGTAATCTAACTACTGATCAAGGCCGAATTATTTGTTGAGCCGGAAATGATCTCTTGTATATTGTATTAATATAGTGATATGGTAAAATATAGCTTAGACATAAAAAGAAGCAAAGAATTTGAGCGGGAAATCTTGAGAAAACCTCGGGACGTTGAGCCTGTTTTTGGGGATGGATCTGAAAATTGATTGATAAAAAAAGAGTTTTTTCCGGAATCTAAAAATAGGTTAGGATCCCACAGATCAAAATTTTAATTGAACTTACAATAGTCGGGGAAGAAGATATACTAAAAAATAGTAAAAGAGCGGAATTGTAAATAACAGACTGTCAATTCGATCCAGAAATCCACCATGACCCGGAAAGATATTAGAACTATCTTTCAAATTTACAGCGCGTTTAAAACTTGATTCTACTAAATCCCCAACTTGTGCGCCAAGGCTAAGAACTATTCCTAAAATAAGATTTATTTGATACGGTATGCTGGGGTAAAAATGTTTTAGAAAGATAATCGCAAAGATTACACTTACCACCAAACCGCCACAAAAACCCTCGACGGTCTTATTGGGACTAATTCGTACTGCTAATTTATGTGACCATTTGATGACTTTTACAAATAAATTACCTATTGCATAGGCAAATGTATCATTAATCCAAGTAAAAAGCACTGGAAAAAAAACAATCCACGCTGGCAGTTTTTGTTGTAGTCTCCACATTTGTAATAATAAAAGATGTGTGGGTAAAAATCCTAAATAGAACAAGGTAAACAGACTAAATGGAATAACCAGATAAATCGACTCTTGTTTAATTAATGCATCGATAAAAACAATAACCGGTAAAACTAAAAACCACATTGGTGTTCGGGTTAAATAAAGGATTAAGGGAAAAGCAAGATTAAGTCCAATGATTAAAAATCGATTGAGCCGGATATTTTTTAATGTGAGCATGTGAAGAAATTCAAAAGTCGCAAAACCAATCCAAACCAAACTTAACAGCAAAAGCAATAAGGGATTTTTAATAAAGATGGCCAGGATAACTATAACACCAAGCCCACTACCAATTAAACAACGTTGAATAAAATTACTCATCTGTTATTTGGGCCGTTCGCTCTTTTTATCTTTCGCCATCTTCTTTCTATTGACCGGTTATTCTGTTTGGGCTAATAATTATTTAGTCCTGATTGGCCACGATTTCGGGTATTTAACATTAGAGATGTAAGTTCTCTTATATTTTGTGTTAATTTCCGTTATTGAGAACATTTCTCATCTTTCTGTAGTTTCGTATTCAGGAACCCGCCCGAAACGTCGTTTCCGCTTACTGAAATCTTGGATTGCTTGCCAAAGTTCCTTTTTATCAAAATCTGGCCAAAGCACATCAGTAAAATAAAGTTCAGTATAAGCGCTCTGCCATAATAAAAAATTAGATAACCGAATCTCACCTCCGGTGCGAATTAACAAATCCGGGTCAGGAATTTCTGGGGCATAGAGATATTGTCTGAGGTCTTCACTGGTTAAGTTTTTTATATCTTCAATCGGTATCCTTTTTATGGCATCAGCGATTTCTGTTCTCGAACCATAACTTAAGGCTAACACCAAAACCAAACCCGTGTTGTTCTGGGTTTTGTTTATAAGATATTCGAGATTTTTCCTAACTTTATCCGGCAATCGATCTAATTGGCCAATGGCTTTTACTCTAACATTATTTTTGTTAAGTTCTGGTTCTTCTTTGACTAATAATTCTTGTAACAACTGCATCAATTTATTTACTTCGGATGCTGGTCGTTGCCAATTTTCCGAAGAAAAGACATACAAGGTTAAATATTTTACGCCAAATTCTCCACATGCTCTAACTGTAGTCCGCACTGCCTCCACTCCTTTTCGATGTCCCCAATACCTGGGCAACCCGCGTTTTTTTGCCCAGCGACCATTTCCATCCATAATGATTGCAATATGCGTCGGAATCTTAACTTTTGAATCTTTCATTATTAAGCATTTCTTGAAAGAAATTGATTGTTCTTAGCTAAAATGTTTTTTATTTGTTTACGGGGTCTTGTAGAACTAAATTCAAAACTCATTTTATCAGTTCTTCAGAAACCCTAAACAACTCAAATATTTTTTAATCCTGTCGTCCTGGCTTGAGTTCCGTTATCTCTTGTTCTTTTTGCGCAAACAGTTTATCTGCAGTTTTGATAAACTCATCTGTAATCTCCTGGATTTTCTTTTGACCAATTCGGACATCGTCTTCAGATATTTTTTTATCTTTTTCCAGTTTTTTTATCTCCTCATTACCATCTCGACGGATATTACGAATTGCAATTTTCGCATCTTCGGTTAATTTATGGCATAATTTTACCAGTTCTTTTCTTCGCTCTTCGGTTAACGGTGGAAGTGGAATCCGAATTAGATTGGTCTCAACGATTGGATTTAAGCCTAACTCAGATTTAAGAATCGCTTTCTCAATTTGGGGAATCGCTGATCGGTCCCAAGGCTGAATCAATAATTGGCGGGGTTCGGGAATTGAAATTGATGCCAGTTGTTTTAAGGGAGTTAAAGTTCCATAATATTCAACTTTAATATCATCTAAGATTGCTGGATTAGCACGCGCAGTTCGGATTCGAGATAATTCTAAAGACAAAAGGTCGATTGTCTTTTGCATCTTTTCTTTGATTTGTTTATATTTTTCCTCTAACATACATTCTCCTTTTCGAACTTCTTATTATAATTAAGGGGATATTTTTTCGGCATCTTTTTACAAAAGATGTTTTTATGCTTACATAAGCTTGCTTCTATAGTCCACAAATAAATCTACTTAACCGCAATCGTTTTTAACAATGGATCATTGAGATTGTCTGGATCAGGGGAATCTTTGTCCGCGTCTTCGGTCATCCGCGGCCACCCTCTCCTAAACGGCGGTTGATTCGAGGATAGTTTAAAAAGAAGACCGTTTCGGCCAACGATTATTCCTCACCGAGTTTAAATCGGACAAATCGTCTAATTTTGATGTTTTCGCCGTATTTGGCTATTTGCTCTTTGAGGTAATCGCCGACTTTTTTCTCGGGTATTTTTACAAACGGCTGCTCTAAGAGGCAGACATCAGAATAAAATTTCTCCAGTTTTCCTTGAACAATTTTCTCAATTACATGGGGTGGTTTACCAGAGTCTTTTAATTGGCTTTCATATATCTGTTTTTCCCGCTCAATAATTTCTGGTTTTAAGTCTTCACGGGAAATTGCGATTGGGTCAGTGGCAGCGATTTGCATTGCGATTTCGTGAACAAAGCGACGAAAATCTTGATTACGACCAACAAAATCGGTCTCGCAATTTACTTCGACGAGAACGCCTAAACGCTCACCGGGGTGAATGTAAGCATCAATCACACCTTCGACTGTCGCTCGCTGGAGTTTTTTTTCTGCGGCTGCAATGCCTTTTTTCCTTAATAGTTCTATGGCTTTATTTATATCACCTTGAGTTTCTTCTAATGCTTGTTTACAATCTAAAATACCCGAGTTGGTTCGTGCCCTTAATTCCTTAATTAATTCCATCGAAATGTTCATTGTACCTCCTCGGTTTCAAAGCCCTTTCGTCCTTCTAATACAGCATTAGCAATTATACTCGTCACAAGTTTTATTGAACGTAAAGCATCGTCATTGCTCGGTATCGGATAGTCGATATGTTCTGGATCGCCATTAGTATCAACCATTGCCACAACGGGTATTTGGGCTCGTTTCAGTTCAGCTAAAGGCGTGGCTTCTCGTGTGACATCAACCACATAAGCAATACCCGGTAAACGGTCCATATCTCGCACACCGATAAAGATTTTCTTAAGTTTATTGTATTCGCGCTCTAAACCCAACATCTCTTTTTTAGTCATATTTGTTGGTTTAGCTTCTTGAAGGATGCGTTCTAATTCGACCATTTTGCCAATGCGCGTTGAGACAACATCAAAATTGGTTATTAAACCGCCGACCCATCTTTCAGTAATATAGTAGGCATTACATCGTTTGGCTTCTTCTTCAATAATCATTTTGGCTTGTGGTTTCGTTCCAATAAATATGATGTCTTGACCGGTTTCGGCTTCTCTTCTTACTGCTTCATAAGCCAATTTTATTCGTTCTAAGGTCTTCTCGAGGTCGATAATATAAATATCATTCTTTTTTCCAAAGATAAAGGGCTTCATTTTAGGATTCCAACGATGAGCGCGATGTCCAAAATGAACGCCAGCTTCAAGTAATTCTTTAATAGTTATCCCTAAAGGATAAGAAGTGTGTTGCGTGGTTAACGTTTGGTCCATTGGAATCGTTTTCTCCTTTTTGCTAATCCATACTTCATTCGTTCTTTTTCTCGTGGGTCTCGCTTTAATAATCCCGCACTTTTTAAGGGTTTACGCAAGTCGGGATTATATATACATAACGCCCGTGCGGTTCCCAAGGCAATGGCATCTGCCTGAGCTGAAAGGCCACCACCTTTAATTTGACAAATTACTTGGAATTGTCCGGTTAAACCGGTAATCTTGAAGGGCGATAAAACCACTTGATATAAATCATCACGGCCTAAATATTTTAGGGCCGGTCGATTATTTATTCGGATATCGCCATTACCCGGAAGCAACCAGACTTTAGCCGTAGCGGTTTTTCTTGAACCGACAGCAAAAAAAGCGTCTTTCAAATTCATAATTTAACCTACCATAATTGGTTTTTGTGCCTGATGGGGATGTTCGCTATCCGGATAGATAAAGAGTCGTTTAATTCTTTTGGCTTGAAGACGATTTTTCGGTAACATTCGTTTTATCGCCAAATAAAGAATACGTTCCGGATGTTTAGCAAACATCTCTTTGAGGGTAGTTTTTTTTAACCCACCAGGATAACCTGAATGTCTGTAATAGATTTCATTGGTCATTTTCTTGCCAGTCACCCGTATCTTTTTAGCATTGATAATAATGGCAAAATCACCGGCATCGACATGAGGCGTCCAAGTCGGCTTATCCTTACCAATCAAGACGCGAGCAACTTGTGACGCAAAACGACCCAAGGTTTTATTCTCAGCATTAAATAAATACCACTGTCGTTTTACTTCATCTGGTTTAGCAATATACGATTTCATAAAATTTGATAACTTCAAACACTAACTAATACTTATATAATTTTATTTTTCAAAGACAAAGGATTAAATTTATATAATCTTAATTTATATCCGAAAAAACCCAAAATGTCAAGTCTTAATTTTTGAAAATTTAAAAATCTTAAAAGACACAAAAAAATCTAAAGCTTTTTGAAGATTTAAATTCGTGCAAAAAGCACATGCCTTATTCAAAAATCTCACTTGAAAAGAAAAATGGCCGCTAAAGATACAAAGTCTCGATAATTTGAAAAGGAAGCAAAAACAACATGACTTCTCATTTTAGAGAATAGTTGTTATAAAATAGCAAATTACAACAGGTGCTTGTCCAATAAACTCTTGATTGTGACAAGCAGAGACTAATGCCTGTTTGATATTTGGGTCTTTAACAATTTAACAATAAAATAACCTATAAAGAGTTTTCGTTTATCTAATATCTAATTTATCATCAATTGGAAAACCGTTTTTCATTATCCCCCACACATATCTTTTTAATTTTATACTATTAGTTGCACTGCGTTATTGAAAATTTAAATATTGACCATATTTGTTTATCATCTGGATGACAAAAAACTAATTTTGGGGAGACTTCAATTTTCTTTCTCATGTCAAGTTCAAATTGCCGCTACCTTAATATGTCTATCTCGTTACATTTAACTCTTGCAATCTTAAAATTATTTTTGTATAGTTTTATATTACTTAGTGTCTTATTAAATTGATTATATTAGTCTTTATTTAGGAGCGAAAATGTGGAAAGATAAAGTTTGGCAAAAAATTAGAGAAACTATTGAGGAAATGAGTTCGGAAATGATTGAACTGCAGTCAAAACTGGTCGCTATTCCGGCAATCGGTCCTCAAAATGGTGGTACCGGCGAAGCCGAAAAAGCCAAGTTTTTGCTCGGTTATCTCTCGGATTTGTCACTAAACATTAAAGAATATAATGCCCCCGACAGTTCCGTGCCAGCTGGCTATCGGCCGAATCTTGTTGCTCGTTTAGAAGGCATCAATCGGAATCGAACGATTTGGATTATGACCCATCTTGATGTTGTGCCTTCTGGTCCTGAAGATTTATGGCAAACCAACCCTTTTCAAGCGGTAGTTAAGGATGGCAAAATTTTTGGGCGGGGAACTGAAGACAATCAACAAGAGATGGTGGCTTCGATTGCGGCGGTAAAAGCCTTAAAATTATTAGGCTTAACACCCAATTATGATGTTGCCCTATTATTAGTCGCGGATGAAGAGACGGGTAGTAAATTTGGTGCCCAATATTTGGTGAACAATTATCCAGAACTACTTAAAAAAGATGATCTCTTTGTTGTCGCTGATGCAGGCGATGAAGATGGTACTTTATTAGAGATTGCGGAAAAATCGATGCTTTGGCTGAAATTTGTCGTTTATGGCAAACAAACTCATGCTTCTGCTCCTCATCAGGGACTAAATGCACATCGGATTGGTGCGAATTTGGTTTGTCATTTAGATAAGTTTTTCAAGAAAAGATATAAGGCAAAAAACCGATTGTTTTCGCCACCGATTTCAACTTTTGAACCGACAAAAAAAGAAAATAATGTTCCCAACATTAATACCATTCCCGGCGAAGATGTGTTCTATTTTGATTGCCGAATTCTGCCTGACTACGATATTCAAAATGTTTTAACTGAACTTAAAGAAGAATTGGACAGATTTCAAAATAAATATTCCGCAAAAATTGTTTGCGAGAAAGTCAACGGTGAACAGTCTGCACCGGCAACTTCAATTGAAGCCGATGTTGTGAAATTACTTAAGCAAGCAATAAAAAAAGTCTATAATGTTAATGCTAAACCACGCGGTATAGGCGGCGGAACCGTAGCGGCAATTTTGCGACGCAAGGGTTTTCCAGCAGTTGTTTGGGGAAAATTTGCTAATACCTGCCATCAACCTAATGAATATTGTCTAATTGAGAATATGGTCAACGATGCTAAAGTCTATGCGTATTTATTCGGAATGGAAGTCTCGTAGCGCATTCGTAATAGAAAGATAAACCTGAAAAAAAGTCTATGAATGCCTGTAATCTCATTTTGAGTCCCAAACCAATAATCGCAAATACAAACCAGACAAAGGTTGCGTATTGTAATGAAATCCTCGTCAGACACCGAGACTCAAAAGAGAAACCAAGAAATGCATTTTCGCCTTGTGCCGCCCAGCAAAATCTCATACTGAATTAGTTTTAGCATCAGGTAGAATTAATGGTTGTGAGACACTGTATCAAGTTCTGGATGGTAAAAGTGGTCTTTTGTCAAACTTTCCGCAACAATAGATTAACCAAGACATTTAATAAATTTAAAGTAATCAAAATGAGTTTTTCTCGGTTCGCTTAAGATAATAAAATGGCTGAGTTTGTTAAATTCATAAATGCGAAAAATGTTGCGCTCAAAGATGACCGCAGTTTCGGTGGTGAAATTGTAATTCTACCCTTAAAGCCGGATACTAATATTAATGAAGTCATATTGTTGGTCGTTTCGGATTTAATGAAATTCTTAAGTCAATCAACGGGCAAAATGTATTCTAAATATCCCATAGCCTTCAGTGGTGGATATCGTGTAGGTGAGGCGGGTCGTTCGGCTTATAGTTTAAAAGTTCTACCTATCAGCAACCGAATTGTGATTCAACCCATAGGTCTTTTAGAGAGTTCAGAATTTTTACGTCGGTATGTCCAAAGAATAAGAAAAATGGCAGCATCCGAATCTGGCGAATAATTCTCTTAAAAACGATGAATCATCCTTGGATTGATGAAAAAGAATTCTCGCAATATATGGAAGTTGTGGAAATCCAAGCAACACATATTACCGGCAAGATTCTTCCGCCGTTAGAAGAAAATATTACAAAATTAAAAGAGTATTTCAATCAATTTAATTATCAAGCATTATTTGAAAAATCGGGAAATAAACTTCATCCGCACAGGATTCATTTAGTCGTTCAATCCCAATTTACTTCTCCGCCACCGACAAACTGGTTTCGGGCTAATTTAGTTAATTTGATTTTATTTCTGGCAACAATTTTAACGACGCTTTTAATTGGTGCCATTAATCGTGGTGGTAATCCGTTTGCTCAATTTAAGGATCTTGCGCTCGGTATTCCCTTTTCTTTCTCATTATTATTAATCTTGGGTGGTCATGAGCTTGGTCATTATTTTACTTCTCGGCATTATGGCGTCTCAGTAACTTTGCCTTACTTTCTACCGATTCCTCATCCGTTCGTTGGCACCATGGGTGCGTTTATTAGAATAAAATCCATGGTACCTAATCGTCGTGCGCTATTAAAAATTGGGGTGGCAGGTCCTATCGTTGGATTTCTAATCTCCCTGCCGATTATCCTTATCGGTATTGCTCACTCTCAAATTACTCAAATCACTCAATCCGAAAATCAGATTCGATTAGGCGCACCACTTTTGTTTAAATTTTTTACTTTTCTTTTTCATCGTAATATTCCCCAAGGTTATGATTTAGTATTAAGTCCCATGGCATTTGCCGGTTGGTTGGGTTTATTTGTGACCGCATTAAATCTTATTCCTGCTGGTCAACTGGATGGTGGTCATATTGCTTATGCCTTATTTGGAAAATACCGCAAAATTATTACCTTTGTGCTACTTCCGACTATGACATTATTAGGTCTGCTATGGCCAGGCTGGTTCTTTTGGATTTTATTAATTCTAATTACCGGCTTAAGACATCCGCAAACTCAAGATGAAATCACGCCCTTAAGAATTAGTGACAAGATTTTAGCCTTCGTGTCACTCATAATCATCATCTGTACATTTACCCCAAATCCGTTCCCCATAAAATAGTCAAGATGCACAAAAGATATGATTTTATTGTCGTATAATAACTATTTTTTTACTCAATATCTTGACCCTACAACAAAAAAATGTAGAAAACCTATTCACTAAACTTATGATAATATCTTTTCCATTATTCCGAATAAAATAACGATCAAAGAAGGAGAATTTATATATGTATCCAATAATTTTTAGAATTGGTGACCTTAATATTTATGCTTATGGTCTATTTTTATTTATCTCATTTCTAATTGGGACGAAAATTGTTGAGTATCGAGCACAACGGTTTGGTGTTCACCCAGATAAAATTACTAATCTGGCATTAATTGTTTTGATTGCGGTGATTCTGGGTGCACGACTATTTTATGTTATTTTTCACTGGTCGGAATTTGCCTCTGATTTAATTGGAATTATTGCTTTTTGGCGAGGTGGTTTAGGCGGATTAATGTTTTATGGTGGATTTCTATTTGGGTTATTAGCTGGGATTCTTTATGCGAGAAAAGCCAAAATGCCTTTACTGAAAATGCTTGATGCGATAACTCCGGCAATTATGTTAGGGGAATTTTTTACCCGCCTTGGTTGTTTTCTTAATGGCTGTTGTTTTGGTAAACCGACCAACTCGCTGTTAGGCATAACATTCCCCAAACACTCCGCGGCTGGATATACCTTTGAATGTCCAGTTCATCCGACTCAACTCTATTCCTCATTTGCTGGACTTATCCTCTTTGTTTTTGCATTAATCTTAGAAAAAAGACAACTCAAATCAGGAGTCTTATTTGGTATTATCCTTTTATTTTATTCTTTATTTAGATTTGGAATTGATTTTGTTCGTTATTATGAAAATGCTACTAATTTTTGGGCGAATCAAATTATCGCTTTAGGCCTTTCAATCTTTGCAATCGCTTTCATAATTATTAGGATAAAAGGTAAACAATAATTTCTATCTATTTTTATGTTTTAATGATTGTAAATCCATACGGACGTTCGTTTTACAATCCTACAAATATTAAAGAACTTATCCGTCGCACTATGCGATCTTATCTTTTCAGGTAGTGTCTAATATTTTGTGTAAATCCAATACCGATATATTAAAGAAAAAGGAGTTTTCTCTCTTTTGTTTAAACATTTTAATTATAATCTCCTTAGAAAGAAAAACATCTCCAAGGATGAAAAAACAATTTACCCCAAAATTTCGACGCTTACTCTTTTTACCTCGTTGCCATAAATGTGGGCAAGACATTAAGTACAATCTTATGTCCTGCCAGACAATAAAATAATTGGGAAA
>FMJZ01006809.1_pt1 | contig 18742 bp, 19 predicted proteins | sample 1987881 | NCBI WGS metagenome assembly FMJZ01 (sample SAMEA4378227, study PRJEB15110) | soil metagenome | biome: soil; feature: Field; material: Soil | place: India | collected 2015-03-11 | depth 0 m
TTCTCTGCCTTGTGTCTTGTGCATCTTTGAATGTCAGTTCATGGGCTTTTTAAGTCATGGGATTTATGTGCTCCTCTGAATATGAAGTATGATCAAAAATAGAAAAGTAGCATATGAAATATTAAACTAAAAAGACCTCACAGTTCATTAAATCAAGGGACAACCTATAAATTTATAAAAATTGAAAGCATGAATAAAGCACCTATATACTTTGAATTGTAATAAAAGAGAATTTTCATTGATATTTAATAAAGGAAGCATCTAACTTTTCTGTTTTTAATTGTTTTTAATTCAGGAATGTTATTTCTGCAGATATCCATCTTATAATCACATCTACTGAAAAATCTGCAACCCTTTAGGCTCCATGATAATTTATCTTCAGTTGAGATTTTTGGCATTTTTTTTCTATCTCTTCTATGAAAACCTGGAATACTATTTAGAAGTGTTTTAGTATATGGATGAAGAGGTTCTCTAAATAAATCCTTTGTTTCTCCATGTTCAACAATTCTTCCAAGATGCATTACTGCCAATTTATTACTTACTGCTCTTACAATATTTAAATCGTGGGTAATTAATAAAATTCCCATTTCTCTACTTTCTTTTATTTTAATAAGTTGATTGAGAATAGAAGCCTGAAGTGAAATATCCAAAGCTGAAAGAGGTTCATCGGCAATTAAAATTTTGGGTTCTAAGATAATCGCCCTTGCAATTGCCACTCTCTGTCTTTGCCCTCCGCTTAATTGATGAGGATATCTTTCAAGTATCATTTCCTCAATTCCCATATTTTTAAGAATTTCAATTGCTCTAAATTTTATTTCATGAGTAGAAAAATTTTTATGTATTTTCAGAGGCTCCTGAACAATGTCTATTATTTTCATTCTTGGATTTAAGGAAGCATAAGAATCCTGAAATACTAATCCTATTGATTGCCGAAAATTTATTAAATCAATTTTATTCATCTGCCATATATCATTCTCTTTAAAAAGAATCTTACCACTGTCAGGTTTTGTTAATCTCACAATTAGTTTTGCCACTGTTGATTTCCCTGAGCCGCTTTCTCCAACAAGTGCAAAGAAGTCAGATGTATCAATCTCTATATTAAAATTTTCTACTGCAAATATTTTTAAAGTTTTAATTTTGAAGGTTTTGTTTAAATCAAGAATTTTTAAAACTACCAACTACATCTCCCAAATACTAAATTCTTCAATAAGCCTAATGCCCATGTAATAACAGCACATTTCATGGTCAAGATTGTTAATAAAAGACCTTTCTACGCCATCCTCAAAAAGAATTCTTACAAGACACAGACCTCCAGGTAGATATGAATTTTTCTCTTCAATAACTTCTCCTACACCCCAATAGGCATAGTTTAAATGTCTCACTCTGTCACCTATTTTTAAATAAGTTCGTGCACGCATTTTTTAATTATACCATTTGCAACTCATAAGCAAGTAGAAGTAAAATAAAACAATGGACAATATCCTTATTCGTGGTGTTAACTGGCTTGGTGATGCTATCTTGAGCCTGCCTGCAGTAAGGGCTATCAGAAAACTTCATTCAGAATCAAAAATATCTATTCTTATTAAAGAAAAAATTGCTGATTTATTTAAATGGGAAAACTCTATTGATGAAGTGATTATTTACAGACAAGGATTTACAGGTAAAATAAAAACAATTAAAGAATTAAAAAATAAAAAATTCAAAAGAGCTTATCTACTTCAAAATGCTTTGGATGCTGCTTTAATAACAACTTTTGCAGGAATTCCTGAAAGAGTGGGATGGAACAGAGACTGCAGGAGAATTTTTCTGACTCATCCTGTGCCATATCATAAGGAAGATAGAAAAATTCATCATATTGAGTATTTTTTTGAAATTCCCAAAAGATTTAATCCTTCTCTATCACCTGATTATCCATGGATAAATCCTCCTTTAGAAGAACGATTATCTGCAAGAAGAAAACTAAAGGACATTAAAAGACCTATTCTTGCACTTTCTCCAGGAGCAAAGTATGGAGATACAAAAAAATGGGAAGCTGAAAAATTTATTGAAGTATCTAAAAAATTTATTGAAGAATACGGCTCGGTTGTGCTTTTTGGCAGTCCTGGGGAGGATTTAGAGGTAAAAGATTCCAGTATTTATAACTTCATTGGTAAAACTTCTTTGAGAGAATTAATTTGTCTTCTTTCAGAATGTGATATTTTGTTATGTAATGACTCTGGAGTAATGCATGTTGGTTACGCCTTAGGAGTGCCTCTTGTTGCTATTTTTGGGTCAACTTCTCCAGAGCTTACAGGTCCTCCAAAATTTGCAGGAAAAGTAATAAAGGCTCATGTAGAATGCAGTCCCTGTTTTAAAAATAGATGTCCTGATATAAAATGCATGAAATCCATTGAGGTTGAAGATGTATGGAATGCATTAAAAAAAATTATTCCTTCAAAAAAAGCTGTTTTTTTTGATAGAGACGGCACTCTCTGTAAGGATGCAAACTATTTAAGTAAATGGGAAGATTTAGAAGTTTTCAACTCTATTGAAACATTGAAAGAGTTGAAAAATCTTGGCTTTCTTCTTATCGGAATTACTAATCAATCAGGAATTGCAAGGGGAATTATAAAAGAAAATTTTGTTAAAGAAGTCAATCAACTTTTTATTGATAAATACGGATTTGATGATTTCTTTTATTGTTCCCATCATCCCGATGAGAAATGTTTCTGCAGAAAACCAAATCCTGGCATGCCTTTAATAGCTCGTTATAAATACGGTATTGATTTTAATAACTCATATGTTGTTGGAGATAAACAGATAGATATCCAATTAGCTCAAGTGATTGGTGCAAAGGGTATTTTGATTGGTGAAGATGCTAAGAATTTAAAAGAAGTTGTAGAAATTATAAAAAGAGATATAAATGCTTAATGGTAAAGAGAAAATTCTTATTGTTAAACCAAGCTCTCTTGGTGACATAATACAATCACTTCCTTTTTTAAATACATTAAAAGAGAATTTTCCATCTGTTCAAATTCACTGGATTGTTGCGAAAGGCTTTGATGACCTTTTACATGAACATCCGATGATACAAAGGGTTTTTGTAATTGATAAAAATAAATGGAAGTCAATCAAACATATTCCAGCCACAATAAAAGAATTTTTTAAAATAGGTAAAGAATTAAAAAATGAAAGATATGACTTAGTTGTTGATCTTCAGGGACTATTAAGAAGTGGAATTCTTACATGGCTCAGTAAAGCACCTATTAAAGTCGGATTTAGAGAGGCAAGAGAATTTAGTTCGTTTTTTTATAATAAACAATTTTCTGTTCCAATTAATAAACATGCAGTTTTAAGATATCTTGAAATAGCTAAGGAACTTGGATGTAAAATTAATTCAATAAAATTTCCTATACCAAATTCAAAAAAACCTTCATGGCTCAGAGATTTTAAAAATTTTGTTGTGATAATTCCATCTGCAAGATGGCAGTCAAAAAACTGGCCCATACCCTATTTTGTTGAACTTGTAAAGATGTTGCCTTACAATTTCTTGATTGTGGGTTCAAAGTCTGATGAAGCTGATGCCCTGAAAATTGAAGAATACACAGAAGGCAAGGCAAAATCTGTAGCAGGCAAAACAACTCTTAAAGAATTAATTGAAGTTTTCAAAAAATCTCTTTTTGTTATAACTCCTGACACAGGAACAATGCATCTTGCTGTTGCTTGTAGTAAAAAGGTTGTTGCCCTATTTGGTCCCACATCTCAGGAAAGAACAGGTCCTTTTGGCGAAGGACATCTCATAATAAAATCATCTCTTAAATGTAGCCCCTGTTTTAAAAAATTTTGCCCAGACCTAAAATGTATGAAAGAAATAACACCTGAATTAGTTTATGAGAGGATAATAGATTGGGAAAAAATTAATAATCCTCAATAAGAGCTTTACATGTAAAATTAAGAATGATAAAATTTAAAACAAGGTAAAGGAAATGGAAAAACTTATCAACACTGCAAAATTAGAAAACTATCTGAGTTACCTCGGGAACTAGAGAAGATATGAGACAAGCAACTTTATTTAAAAACGAAAAAGATAGCAAAGTTAATGAAGTAATTCGTGAGTTACCTTTTAAAAGAATAAGGGATGAAAGTTTTGATTTTAAGGATACTCCAGCTTCTACAGGAATATATGCAATACATCCTTATCCAGCCATGTTTCACTTTCTTGTTGTAAGAGAACTTATTAAAAGATTTTATAAGGAAGATGACTATATATTAGATCCTTTTATGAGCTCTGGAGTAGTTGCAGGCGAGTGTATAATAAGCAGAAGAAACTTTATTAGGTATGACCTAAATCCATTAGCTGTATTAATATCAAAGGTAAGAACAATGCCAATTAAATGTAGTGTCTTATTAGAAACCTTAGAGAGTATTTCGGAAAAATTTAAACATCACAAACCTGAAAATGTAGAATTCCCTAATATTCATTACTGGTTTGATGATGATGTTGTAGAAAATTTATCAAAATTAAGACAAGCAATATTTATGCTTCAAAATGATGATATAAGAGATTTCTTTAAAATAGCTTTCTCAGAAACTGTAAGAAAAGTATTAAAAACAAGATACAATGAGTTCAAATTGTTAAGAAAAAAAGAAGGAAATAGTAATTCCGATGTATTGTTTGATAAAACTTCTCTTGGAGCAAAGCCAAAAGAAATTCATCTTGGCTTACCATCAGAGATACTTTATAAATATATTGAAAAAATAGCCGATAAAGATGAAAAAAGGGCAAAAGAAGTATTTTCATTTTATTCTGATTTACATACTTGTATTCAAGTTATTGCAAAAAAAGTAAAGAAAAATGGTTATGTTTGTTTTGTTGTTGGCAACAGAAAAGTGAAAGGAATTGAACTGCCAACAGATAAAATTTCTGCAGATTTTTTTGAACATGAGGGTTTTGAACATCAGAAAACAATAATACGAGCAATATCAAATAAAAGAATGCCTACTGAAAACGCTCCTTCCAACATTAAAGGACAAAAAGATTATACTATGCGATATAAATATATTGTAATTTTAAAGAAAATTTAGAGCCAACTTGGAGGAGGCATGAAATATCAAAAAGGTAAAGTTGGAAGAATTTTTATTGTAAAATTTGAAGATGGAGAGAATCCTTTAGAGAGTTTGAAAGAAATGGCTAAGAAAGAAATCCTTTCCTCTGCTGTTTTTTGGTTAATTGGTGGACTAAAAAAAGGAAGATTTGTTGCAGGTCCTGTAAGTGATGAGCTTCCACCACAGCCTATTTGGAAAGAAATCACTGGAAACAATGAAATACTTGGTATTGGAACAATCTTTTGCTTTGAAGAAGAACCAAGAATACATCTTCATGGAGTTTATGGAAGACAAAACTCTGTCAATATGGGGTGCCTTAGAGAGGACGCAGAGGTTTTTTTAATTCTTGAGGCAGTGGTTATGGAAATATCCGATGTGAATGTAAAGAGAAAATTTGATGAAAAATCAAAAATGATTTTACTGGAAGTATGAATGGTAAGGGTTAAAATTTGTGGTATAACAAACTTAGAGGATGCTCTTTGGGCAGTTAAATGCGGTGCTGATGCCTTAGGTTTTATTTTTTACGAAAAAAGTCCACGATATATACCACCTGACAAAGCAAAAGAAATAATAGACTCCCTTCCTCCATTTGTAAGCACTGTAGGAGTTTTTGTCAATGAATCATTGGATAATATAAAAAAAATTATATCTTTCATTGGAATTGATACTGTTCAGCTTCATGGAGAAGAGACTGAAGAGTTTTGCCAAAATTTTAGGAAAGTTATAAAAGCTTTCAGAGTAACCCCAGAGGGAGAATTGCCTAATGGAAGCTACTTAGAAGATGTGCTTTCTAATTATAAAGTTTCAGCCTTTTTATTAGATACTTTTAGTAAAGAAGAATATGGAGGAACAGGAAAAACTTTTAACTGGGAAATAGCAGTAAAAGCAAAAAAATTTGGAAGATTAATTCTCTCCGGTGGTTTAAATATATTCAACATAGAAGAAGCTATCCAAAAAGTCTCTCCCTACGCAGTTGATGTATCAAGTGGAGTTGAAATTAAAAAAGGTAAAAAAGATCCTGAACTTGTAAAAAAATTCATTGAAAAGGCAAAATTTAAAAACATTAAAACTGGAGGAAAAAATGATTGAATGGTTACCTTACTCTAAAGAATCTTTACAAAAGGCAGAATTAGAAGATAAACCTATATTTTTTCATATTTTTGCAAAATGGAGTAGTTATTGTAAGGAGATGAATGAGAAAATTCTTAAAGACTCTCAAGTATCAGAGATTATAAATAAAAATTTTGTTCCGATTCTTCTTAATCGTGATGATAGACCTGATGTAGATTCAATTTATCAAAAAGCCTCTTATATTATAGGACATGGAAGCGGATGGCCCTTAAACCTCTTTTTATGTTCTGATGGAAAGCCCTTTGCTGGAATAACTTATAAGGCTGATGAACATAAAGATTATTTTATAACAATGCTAAATAAAGCATTAGAACTATTTAATTCTGATAAAGATAAGATCTCAAAAAGAGCTCAAACAATAGTGGATGCTATAAAACCCATTGAACTAGCTCCTTCAGACATAAGAGAAGAACTTATTCATAATCCTGAGGAAGATATTGTAAGAGAAATAGACTTAAAGTATGGAGGCTTTAACAAAACTCCAAAATTTCCACCTTTTGCTCACATTGATCTTCTTTTATGGAAATACTGGATAAAACCAAAACCATGGGTTTTAAATGCTATTGAAAAAACTTACAATGGAATGCTTCAAGGAGGAATTTATGATCATATTGAAGGAGGCTTTCATAGATACTGTATGGACAAAGAATGGAAAATACCTCATTTTGAAAAACTATCTATTGATAATGCTTGGCATATTATTAATCTTGCTTATGCATACAACATTCTTAAAAATGAACTTTATAGAGAAGTTGCCATTGAAACAGTTGAATACATGAAGGAAAATTTATTTTTAAAAAACAGATTTTTTGGTGCAAGTCAGTTTGGAGATGCTTTTTACTATACATGGACAGAAAGTGAACTAAGTAAAATATCTGATTTGACAATTACTCTTGTTGATGAAAAAGCCATGGTTAATGATAGATTTATTATCATTGGAAGAGACAGACAGTTAGTAAAACAATTAAAAGAAAAGTTTATCTTAGAAAGGAAAAAGAAACCCGCCCCGGAAGTTGATTCAACGCTTTATGCTTGTGTTAATGGTATATGTGCAGAGGCTTTTATCTTAGCTTGGAGAATCACGAAAAATAAAGAGTTTTTGAATATTGCTCTAAAAGCAATTGATATGACTCTTAAAAGGTTATTTAAAAATGAAGAGTTTTACAGAACAGTGACAGACACCCCAGCATTAATAGACGATTATGCCTATATGATTTCAGCTCTCATTTCTGCCTACGAAGTAACTGGAGAAGATAAATATGTTAATATAGCTAAAAGTCTGTCAGATTTAGCTATAGAAAAACTATGGGATAAAAAGAATGGAGGCTTTTATGAATCTCCAGAAGAAGTAATTTCATTTAGAAATAAAAATATTTATGATACTTACTATCCATCATCAAACTCAATTATGATCATCAATTTATTGAAATTGCACGGAATACTTAAAAATGACAAATTTTTAAATATTGCCAAGGAAACATTAAAAGCTTTTTCAAACACTGTATCTGCTTATCTTTCACCTTATTATGTTAAAGCCCTTTTAAGTTATTTTGATCTTATTGTATTAAACTTTTATACAACCTTAGATTCTCAAATCGGTAAATCTGCCCTTCATAAACTCACACCCTTTACTGTTATTGCTCATAGAGATAAAAATGAAGGTTATATAATTCCTTCTGTTAGAGAAAGAATATTCGAACCCATCAGGGAGCCTCAGGAGCTAAAAAATTTTTTAAAAATATGATAGTATAAATAAAAAATTTTTTATAGGAGGTTAAAATGGAAATAAAAATTCTTGGTCCAGGATGTGCCAACTGCTACAAAGTTGAAGAAACAGTAAAAAAAGTAGTATCACAACTTGGCATTCAGGCAAAAATAACCCATATAAAAGACATAAAAGAAATTTTTAAATATACCCAAGTAACACCTGGAATTCTTGTAAATGGCAAGTTGAAACACACTGGATTTCCTCTTCCATCAGAAGACAAAATACGCAACATTTTAATTGAAGAGCTTAGTTCAAAATAATTTTATCTATAAATAAAAAATTTTAATTTGTAATTGATGTAAAAAATAGATATATTTTTTAAAATGCTTGATTTCCTAACATATACATTTCCTATTTCTGGTGTTACGACAAATATCCTTATTCCTCCAATTGTAGCTTTTATAGTTTCTTTTTTTACATCAATGGGAGGTGTATCAGGTGCATTTCTTCTTTTACCATTTCAGGTGAGTGCACTTAACTATACATCTCCCGGAGTAAGCGGAACAAACTTTATCTTTAATGTAGTTGCTATTCCTTCGGGTGTTTATAGATACCACAAAGAAAAAAGAATTCCATGGCCACTTGCAGGGGTTATTATGGTAGGAACAGTTCCAGGAATAATCATTGGCCATTATATAAGAATAAAAATCCTTCCAGACCCCAAATCTTTTAAATTTTTTGTTGGACTTGTATTGCTTTATATTGGAGTAAGGCTTTTCCTTGATGTTTTTAAAAAGAAAAAAGTAACTGCACAGAAAAAGTTTGACCAGAAACTTACAAAGGAAGCTACTGTTAAAACAGTGTCTTTTTCATTGAAAAAAACAGTGTATGAATTCTGGGGTGAGAAATTTTCATTTAGCACAATCTGGGTATTTCTTCTTGCCTTTGTGATAGGAGTCATAGGTGGCGCTTATGGAATTGGCGGTGGAGCAATTATGTCACCATTTTTAGTAACCTTTTTTAAACTTCCTGTTCACAGTATAGCTGGAGCATGTCTCATGGGAACAGCTACCGCTTCTGTTTTTGGAGTTCTTTATTATGCAATACTGCCTTCACCAGAGGGACTTCAGACAAGCCCTGACTGGTTACTTGGCTTACTTTTTGGTTTAGGTGGTATCTTTGGGATATATTTAGGTGCAAGAGCACAAAAACATGTTCCCCAAAAATATATAAAACTTATTTTAAGTATTCTGATAGTTTATATTGCCTTAAGATATATAATTCAATTCTTTTATTAAATCGCCCTTGCCAGTGTTATACCATGAACTTCTTTAACTCCTGCTTTTTTTAATACTTTCGCACATTCCATTAAAGTTGCCCCAGTTGTTACAACATCATCTACCAGTCCTACTTTTATTCCTTTTACCAATCCTGTTGCTGCATAAGCATTTTTTACATTGTTAAATCTATCCTTTCCTTCAACAGAAGCTTGATCCTTTGTATCTTTGACTTTAATAAGCAATGTAAGTTTTACAGGGATATCCCATGCATCTGCATACTGTTTTGCAAGAATCGCTGATTGATTAAACTCTCTTTTACGAAGCTTATTTTTATGCAGCGGAACAGGAATTAAGAGATCAATTTCTGGTGGTGCAACTGAACTAAGTAGTTTACCAAGTTCTTTACCAATTCTTTTTATTCCATCATATTTAAAACAGTGTATGGCTTCTTTAAGTACTCCTTCATATGCTCCAAATGAACTCAATGAAACTATATATTTCCAGAAATCGGTATGAAACTTTCCTGTAACAATCTTTTGAGAACTGAAAGCTTCTATTTTGTTCCAGCAGAACTCACAAAAAGGAGAATATTTATAGTGAGAGTTTCTACTGCATACAGGACATTTTTCATGAAAAAATAAATCAAAAAGGAGACTCCTTAATGATAATTTCATCTCTTTTTTGACCTGTTGATATTATCTGTATTTTAACTTTCAAGAAATTTTCAATAAATTTAAGATATTTTTTTGCATTTTCTGGTAGTTTTTCGTAATTCTTTATTCCTGCAGTACTTTCCTTCCAGCCGTTAAACTCTTCATATATAGGCGTACAATTTTTAAGAATCTGAATCTCCTTAGGAAAATCTTCTATAATAGAGTTTTCGTATTTATACCCAACGCAGACTTTTAATTTTTCTATTCCATCAAGAATGTCAAGTTTTGTTATTGCAAGACCTGTAAAACCATTAACTCTAACTGAGTGTCTAAGTCCAACAAGATCAAGCCATCCACATCTACGAGGCCTTCCTGTGGTTGCACCGTATTCTCCACCTTTTTCCCTAATTTGTTCCCCAAGAGAATCTTTTATCTCTGTAGGAAAAGGTCCTTCTCCAACTCTCGTAGTATAAGCTTTTACAATACCTATTATGTTATTAATTTTCTTTGGACTGACACCCGCACCTATACAGGCACCTCCTGCAATAGTGTTTGATGAAGTAACATAAGGATAAGTTCCATGATCAATATCAAGCAAAGTTCCTTGAGCACCTTCAAAAAGTATTCTTTTACCTTCATCTATAGCTTTATTTATCATAATATCAGCATCTGCAATATATTTTTTAAGCTTCTCCGCATAATTTAGATATTGAGAAAAAATTTCCTCCTCATTCAAAGGCTTTGCATTATAAAGATTAATTAAAAGAAAGTTAATAATTTCAAGATTTGCTCTAATTTTGTTCCTTAAAACTTCAGGATAAAGCAAATCAACCATTCTTATACCATTTCTTGCAATTTTATCTGTATAACACGGTCCTATGCCTTTTTTAGTTGTTCCTATTTTTTTCTTTTTCTCAGATTGCTCTTCTATGGCGATATGATAAGGCATTATAAGATGAGAATGTTTTGCAATATACAGATTCTCATCTACCTCTATTCCCTTCTGTCTCAAGGTTTCTATTTCCTTGAGTAATCCAGCAGGATCAAGAACAACTCCATTACCTATTATGCATTTTTTATTCTTATGTAAAATTCCTGAAGGAATAAGATGAAGTATATATTTTTCTTTTCCTACTACAACAGTATGTCCTGCGTTAGATCCTCCTTGAAATCTCACTACATAATCACATTTTTCTGTTAAAAAATCAACTATTTTACCTTTTCCTTCATCTCCCCATTGCGCTCCTATAATAACAACTGTGGACATAATTAGTGTCTCCTTTTTAACTGATTTAATGAACAGAAATATATACTGATTTTACTTCCAGAACATTAGGAAGTTTTTTAATTTTTTCAATTATTTCATCTGTAAGCGGAGAATCAACATTTATAACAGAAAAAGCTAAACCACCTGCTTCTTTTCTTCCAAAATGCATATGGCCAATATTAATATTATTCTGTCCAAGAAGTGTTCCTATATTACCGATGACACCAGGACGATCATGATTTCTTAAGAAAATCATATTCCCTTCAGGTATAATTTCCATGGAAATATCATTAATCTGGACTATTCTTGGATCTTTTCTACTTAAAAGGGTTCCAGCTATAACTGCTTGATCATCTTTAGATATCAATGTTATTCTCACAAGGCTTTGATAATCTCCAGCTTCTTTACCTTTTATTTCTCTGACTTCTATTCCTCTTTCTTTTGCAATAAATGAAGCATTAACATAATTTACAGGTTCTCCGAGTATAGGATCTAAAATCCCCTTTAATGCTGCAGCAGTTAAAGCTTGAGTATTAAGATTAGAAATTTCGCCAAGATATTCAATCTGAACTTGCTTTATACTCTTTGTGAAAATCTGTGATACAAAGCTTCCCATTCTTTCAAGAAGCACAAGATATGGACGAATAAGTGGAACCTGATCAAATGGAATTGATGGGAAGTTTACAGCATTTCTAATGGTTCCATTTATTAAATAGTCTACAACTTGCTCTGCTATTGCAACAGCAACATTTTCTTGAGCTTCTAATGTAGAAGCTCCAAGATGAGGTGTACATATTACTCTCTCATCTGCAATAAGAGCATAGCCTTCTTCGGGTGGTTCTTTTTCAAAAACATCAAGTGCTGCACCAGCTACTTTTCCTGCCTGAATTGCCTCATAAAGGTCTTTTTCATTAACTATTCCACCCCGTGCGCAGTTAATTATATAAACACCTTTTTTCATCTTTTTAATTGTATTTTTGTTTATTAAATATTTTGTCTCTGAAGTTAATGGAGTATGAATTGTTATAAAGTCTGCTTCAGCAAATATTCTTTCAAGGTCTGTTTTTATTATTCCAAGCTCTTCTGCTCTTTCATCACTCAGAAAAGGGTCATAAGCTAAAACATTCATTCCCATGCACTGAGTTCTTTTTGCAACTTCAGTACCTATTCTTCCAAGTCCTATAATTCCAATTGTTTTATTATAAAGTTCAACTCCTATAAATTTTTTCTTTTCCCATTTGCCTGATTTCATAGATGCTGTAGCCTGTGGAATTTGTCTTACAAGAGCAAAAAGCATCGCAATAGTATGTTCAGCTGTTGTAATGGTGTTACCACCTGGAGTGTTCATTACAACAATACCTTTCTTTGTAGCTGCAACCTTATCTACATTATCAACACCTGTTCCAGCTCTGCCAATAACTTTAAGTTTATCTGCAGTTTCTATAATTTCAGATGTTACTTTTGTTGCACTTCTGATAATTAAAGCATCATATTCACCTATGATGGATTTTAGCTCTTCTGGTTTAAGTCCTATTTTGATATCAACTTCAAAGCCTGCTTTCTTTAAAATTTCAACTCCTTTAGAAGAAATGCTATCGCTAACAAGAACTTTCACTTTTTATCCTCCTTAGAGAAAATTTCTTCTGCCTTTGCAACTCCTTTACCAAAAGTCACAGGATAACCGAGTTCTTTCAATGTCATTTCAAGAGCTGAAATGCCTATAATTACATCAAATTTATCAGCATATCCAAGATGAGCAAAACGAAAAACCTTACCTTTAAGTTTGTCCTGTCCTCCTGCTGCTGTAACCCCATGTTTTTCTCTTAATGTTTTATATATAAGCTGTCCATCAATTCCTGACGGTGCTTCTATAGCTGTAACAGCATTGCTTGGAATGCCTTTTGGAAAGAGGGTTAATCCAATTTCTTTTACAGATTCTCTTGTTGCATAAGCTAAAACAGAATGTCTACGAAATATATTTTCAAGTCCTTCTTTCTGCATAAGTTTTAATGCTTCATTAAGACCAATAATTAAAGATACAGCTGATGTAAAGTTTGTCTGATTTTTAGCAAGGTTTTCTCTTTCTTTTTTTAGATTGAAATAAAATCTTGGAGTTTTTGATCTTTCATTTCTTTTCCATGCCTTATCACTTACGCTTATAAAAGCAAGTCCTGGAGGCAACATAAACCCTTTCTGGGAGCCACTTACCATTACATCAATTGACCAATCATCAGTTTTTATATCATGAGCAACCAAAGCAGATATGGAGTCTACTATAAAGAGTATATCCTCATAGTTTTTAACTATCTTTCCAACAGATTCAATATCATGATAAACTCCAGTAGAAGTTTCGCTTGCTTGAATAAAAACACCTTTAATATTAGAATTTTTCTTTAACTCTTCTTCAATTCTGTTAACATCAACAGAGTATCCCCATTCTACCGGTATTTCTATAACTTCTAAGCCATAAGCCTGAGCAATTTTGATCCATCTTTCACCAAATTTTCCACCATTTATTACAAGAACCTTTTCACCAGGAGAAAAAAAGTTATTTACAGCTGCAACCATTGCACCTGTGCCAGTAGAGCAAAGAATTAAGACTTCATTTTTTGTCTGATAAATCCATTGTAGTCCCTTTTTAGCTGAATCAAGAATAGGTAAAAAATCAGGACTACGATGGTGAATAATTGGCATTGCCATACTAAGAAGAACTTCTGGTGGAACAGGTGTAGGTCCGGGTGCAAGTAAATATCTTTTCAAAATCATTATCGCCTCCCTTTATAGAAATAGTTTAGTAATAAAATATATTACCATAAGTAAGGCTTTTTAAAATACTGCGAATTGTCTCATCCAAAAATCTAAATGAAATATAATAGTCTCTACTGAATAAAAAAACTACTCATTGTACAATATTTGATGAATTCACAGTACTTACTGGTTATAAACAGAACATATGTTTTTTTACCTGCTTAGCAATCATGAAAAAAGAGTCTACACAGGCAAAAATGCTGTATTTGTCTTTAATATAAAGCTTAAGAGCAGGAGTCCCACAAAGCCTGGCACACTGCTGATGTGGGGAAATCAATAGTTAAGTAAGTATAAACAGATGTGATTGTTCTAAATATAATAATAACCTAATCAATATGATAAAATTGATAAATGATAACTAAGGAAGAAGAAGCATATATCCTTTCAAATGCCTATGTTCCTGAACATATTCCTAAAATGATGTCTTTTCTGTCTGGTGGAGAGCCATTTTTAATTGAAGAAAACTATGTGATTTTTCAAGGACATAATTTTATAATATTTATCGGATATCCCCTTAATTCTTTAAAAGAGCCTGATGAGATAGAAAAATCTCTTAATATGGTAATTAGAAAATTTAAGCATTCAAATTTATATGTAGTAACAGATATCAGCGTATCCAAATTTCTAAAAAAATGTAGAAAAATTGATGATGATTTTTATTATGTCCTTGATGTTGAGAGAATATCCTTAGATAAAAAACTTCTTAAGCTTGTTGAAAAAGCTCAGAAAAAACTTAGCATAAAAATTGAAAGACAAACAACAGATAAACATATGAGACTAACAGAAGAGTTCCTTTCAAGGGAAAATCTACCATTACATGTAATGGAATTATACAGAAAGCTACCGGAATATATGAATTTTTCAGAAGAAATATTTTATCTTAGTGCATACTCTAAGGAGGGAATACTTACAGGCTACTACATTGTTGAAACAGAAGCAAAAAATTTCTCAGCCTATATGATAGGTTGTATTTCAAAGATAAATTATGTGCCTCATACCTCTGATTATCTAATGTTTGAATTAATAAGGACGAGTCAGCAAATGGAAAAAAAATATATAAATCTTGGGATTGGCGTTAATGAAGGAATCAGAAGATTTAAAGAAAAATGGGGTGCTGTCAAATCACTCAAGTATGAAGTTTATGAATGTCAGAGAACTTCTTCATTGTTATTTAATCTTTTTAGAGGCAGATTTTAAATGTTTAATCCTTTAAAAACAAGAAAAATAAAAATGGCATGGAAAATATATTTTAAAGATAAAGAATCTTACCTGATTGGTACAACGCATATGTTCGGTTATAGGTTTACTTCATCTCTTCAACAGTTTATAAGTTCATCAGAAAAAGTAGTTTTAGAATGCTCGCTTGAGCCAGAAACTTTTAATAGAATACTTTCTGCGGGAACAAATATCACAAAAATGTGTATCTATGAATTAATAGATAAGGAAACTATTGATAACCTTGCTGAAACTTTTGTAAAAATTACTTTTAAAGGGAATTTATTTGAAACAGGAAATTTAACATTAGGCATTCTAAAAAGAGCTTATTACGATGAAATTGAAAGAATATTTAAAAGTCGGACACATTGGGCTGCTTTTTTTACTATATGGTATAACTTTTTGGAACTTATTGCTTGGAAATACTCAATGGATTTGGAAGCCCAAATTATAGCTCAAAAATTGCAGAAGGAATTAATTTTTTTAGAGAAGCCAGATGAACAAATTCAAGCAATGGAAGGAATTCCTCCAGAGAGGATAATTAATTTTCTGAAACAGGCATCTAATTGGCAAAACTATACAGAAAAATACTCCAAACTCTATTTAAAGGGAAAGCTACAGGAATTGATGTCTTTCGCTTCAATTTTTCCAACCCGTTGCGAATCTATAATAGACAAAAGGGATCCTGTTCTTTTTGAAAGAATGTTGCCTTATATTGAAAGAGGTAAATCCTTAATTTTAGTGGGAATAACTCATGTTCCGGGTCTGATAAAACTTGTAGAAAAGGAAGGATTAAAAATATTGCCTTATCACAGATAGAATCTTGTCTATAGTAGAATTTCTATCAATTATTTTGTGGGTAAATTGATAATTCAAAAAGATTTTGCCATTCCATTTTTTCTTGAAAAATGTTACTCCTTTATTTATTCCTAAGCCTAAATTAATGAATTCCTTACCTTTTTGCTTTGCTATTTTTATCATCTCATACATTAATAAATCCGAGGCTCCTGGAATGTATAGCTTTCTTGATATAAAATTAAACATATAGAATGCATAACGAAGAGATCCCAAATCTAAAACATTAAATCCAACAAGAGAGCCATCCCTTGCCTTAGCATTCAAAAGAAGCGAGGTTTTTGATTTAAAGATGTAATCAGGAATCTTAGTGAATATATATCTTGTATAATTATCAAATTTTTCCATCCGCAGATATTCATCTATTATCTTATTGTGTTCAGGAGTAAGATTTCTTGATATTTCAACTGTTATTTCTTTAATTGCTCTATTTATACAGCTTTTTAATTTTTTATTAATTGAAAGGGATGATATGTCAAGCATGTAATAATAGTCAGAACTTTCAAATAATATATCACCCTTAACATTAAGTTTTGTCTCTGAAATTGATGCAATACTTTTAATTCTATGTTTTAATACGAGTTCTATCAAAATATCATTTGCCTCTGTCTGCTTAAATGGTTTATTTAAAGGATATCCAATAAAAATCATATGATTTTTCCTGAGGAAATAAAGATAACCTTTATAAAAAAAAGGCTCTCCCTCTGAAATGCTACACACATATTCTTCAAGATGTTCGGGTATATAAGCGTTTTGAAATATAATCTCCCTTTCTTCAGAATTTAACATTAAACTTTATCCTTATATTTGACAAAGGGTTGTAAATAAAAATATTTATCATCTGGTTATTTTCATGTAATTAATTTTAATATTTTATAACAGTGTTTCATCAAATTTTGCTTAAAAAAACTCAATCCAACTTTTATATGACAAAATTATTATTCAGAATAGTGTATAATTAACTCAGATTGAGAAACTATAAAGTGATATAAAAGTGATATATAAAATTCTTGCAGATATTATTGTTATATTTCATTTTCTTTGGATAGTTTTTCTTATAAGTGGTGCTTTTTTCGTCAGAAAATACAGAGTTTTAAAATTCTTTCATATTAGTGGATTAGCCTATGCTCTTATTATTCAGATTTTTGATTTATATTGCCCCCTAACCTATCTTGAAACATGGCTTAGAGCAAAACATGATCCATCCTTGAATTACGAAGGTTCTTTTATAAGTTACTATTTAGAAAAATTAATTTATATAGAGATTTCCCATTTGATAATTGTTGCTTTAACTTTTGTACTTGTTGCATTTAATTTTATTTTTTATCTGAAAAATGAAAAAATTTAAAAAACCTTGTTATCTTTTATGATATGTGAAATTAAATATTCCATAAAACTATTTGACTCATTATCTCAAATCTTTTCAAAAAAGGCAAATATATATTTGACATTTTAATATTGTAATCAGAACTACTTTATAATTAGCAGTAAAAAATATTGTAAAATATTTTTATTAAAGCATGTCTGAATTAAGATTAAATCAAATAACAAATGACTGGGTCATAATGATAGGCAGAGAAAAAACTCCTCATGATTATGCTGTCAGGGAAAAAAGAAAACTGCCTGAATTCTCAGAAAGCTGTCCTTTTTGCCCAGGAAATGAAATACTCACACCTGATGAAGTTTACAAAATAAAAGATGAGAAAAGTTGGAGAATAAGGGTTGTACCTAATAAATACTCTGTTTTATCTCCTGACATAGAAAAATTACGCTATGAAGATGGTTTAAAAAAATCTATTACAGGGGCTGGCATCCATGAAATAATTATAGAATCTCCAATTCACAATCTAACAACAGCAACTATGCCAGTAAATCAACTAAAAGATATTCTTCAAACATACAAGGAAAGATTCCTTAGCTTTTACAGTGATAGAAGAATAGAACATGTAATAATTTTTAAAAATCAAGGACCAACATCAGGAACAACCATTCAACATCCACACTCTCAGATAGTTGGGCTTCCAATTATTCCAATTCAAATAAGAGAAAGGGCAACAAAGGCAATGCTTTTTTTTGATAACACAGGAGATTGTATCTTCTGCAAAACATTACATGATGAGCTTTCAGACTGTGCAAGAATTGTTTGTCATACAGATCATTTTGTTTCATTTATACCCTTTGCTTCTCTATCTCCTTTTCATATATGGATTTTCCCAAAAAGACATTCGGGCTCTTTTTCTGCAATAAAAGAAAATGAAATATGGGATCTTGCTTTTAATTTGAAATCCACTATGGCAAAAGTTTATTATGGACTTGAAAATCCTGATTTCAATTATGTTTTAAGGTCAGGAAAACCTTCTGAAGAAAATTTAGAATATCTTCACTGGTATATCAGCATTGTACCAAGGGTTACTCAAGCCTCTGGCTTTGAACTTGGTTCTGGTATGTACATAAATCCTCTTATGCCTGAGACTGCTGCAGAATTTTTAAGAAACATAAAACAGAAAGGGAATAAAAATGAAAATTAACCAAGCTATTCCTAAAGACACTTCTCACTTTATTACTATATTAAAATGTTACATTCATCCTTCTCAGATCTCTTATTCAACTCTCTCCTCCATAGATGGTTGTCGGGTGGTGTATATTTTTTTGTCATCTGTGATATTATTTTTCTTAGCTCTTCCCATTTCCAAATACCTGACCTATAAGTATAAAACAGACACAATTTTATTTTAACCTC
>FMJZ01001450.1_pt1 | contig 18689 bp, 12 predicted proteins | sample 1987881 | NCBI WGS metagenome assembly FMJZ01 (sample SAMEA4378227, study PRJEB15110) | soil metagenome | biome: soil; feature: Field; material: Soil | place: India | collected 2015-03-11 | depth 0 m
TCTGATTCCATTTATTATGATATCAAATCTCATATTCTGAGCGCCTATCATAGTGTCCGATTTAAAACTACGAGCGAAGAAGTTATTGGCACCGAATTACATTACAATGTTGATACTAGAAAAGGATTGATGCGCAATGCCCGCACCAAAGTAGAAAACGGTTACCTGACCGCTACTGAAGTCTGGCTGGTAAAAGAAAAAGTAATTAACGCCCGCGCCGCCAATTATACCACCTGTGACCGGGAACATCCTCACTATACATTCTTTGGACCCCGGGTCAAGCTGTTGATGGACGATATCGCCATAACCGAACCGGTTCTTTTGAAAATCGGAAAAGTTCCCCTTCTCGCCGCTCCTTTCTGGTTAGTACCCGTTGCGTCAAAACGTAAATCAGGACTGATGCCATTCAAAGTAGGAAACTCCCTGGAGCAAGGATATTATGCCAAGGGCATATCTTACTACTGGGTTATTAATGATTACGCCGACATCACCTTCTTCCTTGACCTGATGACCCGTAAAGGAGTCCAGTTTCGGACTGAAGCGGTCTATATCGTCAATCCCTACACTCAGGGCTCAATCCAGGCTTCCTATATTCGCGAAGCCTGGGCGACAAACAACCGGGGACGCCCCCGTTACAGTTTTAACCTTGCCAATAACAGCAAACCATTTCCCCGCACCGAGATTGACCTCCAGACAGAACTCATCTCTGACACCGCATATGCCCCGGATTATGCCGAAGACCGCCTGGACTGGTTAAAACAAGAGGTATATTCCTATGGGGCGCTTCGTCACCGCTTCCTCCGGATCGGTAAACTCTCCCTAAGGGTAGAAGACCATACCTACTATATGCGCCATTACCGCTACTCCTACCTGCCCATTATTTCTTTTAACTTTGACACCCGCACCATCCCCAGGGGCTGGGACATTTCACCCAGCATTGGCTTCTCCCGACGATTTGAAAGGTTTGACTCCAGCGGCACCGATACCCTCACCGCCCTTCGTCTTACACCAGGAATGTCTTTAAACCTCACCAGCCCTGATTATGTATTCGGAAGAATTGAGATTGCCGACCAGTTAAGTTTCAGTCATTTTCAGAAAACTTATTACGCCCTGCCCATTCCCTCATCCCAGACCATTACCCACAATTTCACCCTTGCCACTGGCCAGAAACTTTTCGGTTTCCTCAACACCAGTGAAGGAATCACCATCCGTCAGGAGGATAACATCACCGATACCATTCCCATTGAACCCCGCTGGACACTTTCCTTAAATGGCAACTTCTCGCTCTACAGGGTATTCAGTACCCGGATGTTCAACATTTCGGGAATCCTTCACACCGTCGCCCCGAGTTTTCAATTTAATTACGAACCGACAATCACACCTCATGGATTCATTGGCAAACCCGCGTTTCTTAAACCCGTTCTGGCCACATTAGTAATGGGCATCGGAAATGGATTTCAGGCAAAATTGGGCACAGCAAAACAAAAAGTCGATCTCGGCACCGTCAATTTCTCATCTGCCTTTAATGTTGTAGAACACCGCCTTATGCCGATAAATGCCGCGCTTAGTGCCCGCCCGCTGGCAATTTTCCCTCAACGCGACTCCGGACCTGTGCGCAATCGTTTTTCCCTGTATCTTGATGGCAATCTAACATTTCGTCCCGAATCCCTTGAATTTGACGACAACTACTCTACTATCACCACATTCTCCTGGAGCCATATTTATACCGATACTATTCATCAACGGGAAAACGGCTTTGAGCTACGGGCAAATCACACCTGGGGAAAAAATCAAAATATGCTCACCGGTTCGCTATCGTTTTCCTTTGCCGGCTGGCGGTTGGGGCTAAACTCCCTTGGTTATAACTTTGTCCAAAAACAACTAACCGACTACTCCATTAATCTCTGGCGCGACCTGCACTGCTGGGAGGCGATTGCCACTGTTTCGGGCTTGGGTAAACAATGGCGTTACGACTTTGAGGTCCGGATCAAAAACTTACCCGATGTTCGCTTCGGTAAAAGCACCTTCCGCACTTTTCTCCCTTAAAATGAAACTTTATCTCGCCTCAACCTCCCCCCGGCGTAAAGCAATTCTCCGTCGGCTCGGGCTGAAATTTTCTCCCCTGTCGCCCACTTTCATAGAACCGCCGATTGCCCTCTGTTTTAATCCCAAACGCTTCGCCGTCTCCTGTGCCCTGCTTAAAGCCATCTCGGCCCTCCGTAAAAACCGCCTGACTTCCGGATTGGTCATCGGCGTTGACACCGTTGTTATCATTGGCAACCGTGTCCTCGGTAAACCGGCAAATCGTCGCGACGCCCGCCAGATGCTCCGGCTTCTATCGGACAAAACCCACCGGGTGGTCTCAGGAATCGCCATTGTCCGCGTGCCCGACCGGAAAATTTTTACCGGTGCCGAATCCACTACCGTAAAGTTCCGCCGCCTTTCCGAATCAGAAATCACCGCCTATCTAAAGACTGCCGAACCATTTGACAAAGCCGGTGCCTATGCAATTCAAGGCCGAGCAGGGATATTTGTGGAAAAAATCAACGGCTGTTATCTCAATGTAATCGGTTTACCGGTGAAACTGTTGCTTAAACTTCTCAAACGCACGGGCTGGAAAAATTCACGGTGAACTCAACCGGATATCCACCCAGAAACTGGCGTCGTTAAAATTCCTGGTATTGTCAATAACAAGATAATAAATCCCGGTCGCGGGAATGGTATCGTAAAAAGGCGTAACTTGGTATGCCGGTTGTTTTATCAAAAACTGATACTCCTCCCCGTTACGCCACTGTTGAAAATTAACCTCATCCAGAAAGATAAGAAATATCGCTCCGGTAGTATCGGCCCGAGATTGTCCGTTCAAACGATAGCCTGCCGGTGCCGAGTCGCCAAAAAAAACACTGGTTCCGGCTTTAACCGCCCCCTCCCAGTAAACAAAACTTTTCACCCGGGGGGTTACTCTCACAGCCAGTGAATCCGTTGCGCTATCACCAAGAGCGTCAACGATCACAACCCGCAACAACGCCATCCCCGAAGAATCCGGCGCCCGCCACATCACACTGTCCCCCTGATCTAAAACTAATGTTCCCCGGTCACAGGACCAGAAAAAATGCAACGGGAGTTTGCCTTCGGCCTCACACCAGAACCAGACGCTGTCCTGTGCCATTACTGTAGTATTTCCATTCAATACCATTACCGATGGACCGGACTTTCGGGGACAACCGGCAAAACAGAAAAACACCGCCAGCCACAATTTCGAAAAAACTCTCACCATCTCACTCTCTTAGCCTATTTCGTTTTTTAGCCCTGTCAAGCAACTTTAATAAACGCTACTCACTTTGACAGATTAAAAAAACGAAATATACTTAAAATAAAAGGAGTGCCTGATGAAAAAAATACTAGTCTTCGCCCTGTTTTTGTCCGGGCTCCTTACCATCAGGAGTGCCCATAATATCAGTATTGATAGCCACGAACTACCCCTGGTGATTGATACCTACGCCCGATACCGCCAGAACCAATCGCTATTCTACTGGACGCCATTTGATTCTACCCGACAGGTCTGGGACCTCACCCGGTATCCCGGTCAACTCCGTGCTAAGGTCGGTTTGCGTGACTATACCGAAGGCAGATATCCCGCCCCGGATACAATGGAGAATGACCTCCCCGCCCCGGAGGTTTGCGAATTTGACACCCTGGGAAGTGGCTCGGAATCTGAGGCCTATTTCTATCTTGATGAATTCGGCCTCTACGCCGATGGAATTGATTTCTCCCAAGGCGGCTTTCGATTTCTCGGTAATTACCGGCCGGATGGTGTCGTCTATAACCTGCCAATGACCTACGGCTCAAGCTGGATTACCGCCTGGTCCTGGCAGTACGAAATCATCCCCGGCATCCCCTATCAGGCAACTGAACAGCACCAGAAACGTGTCGTCGCCAAAGGCAAAGTCAAAATCCCGATATCCCGAGAATATTTCTGGCCCTGTCTGGTAATAAAAGACTATATGGTTTACTCTGATAATATGGGGACAAACGAACGCCGCTGGATTTACGAATGGGTCGTTCCCGGTCACTTCGCCGGCGGCAACGGCGTTGCTGCAGCGCTGAGCCAGAGCGGCGCCTCACCAGACTTTGTCACCGTTGAAACATTTATGCAACTTGACAGCCTCTACATCCCCGACTGGGACATCTATCCGCCCCGATTCGGTGCCACCACCATCTGGACCGACACCGCCTTCACCGGGCCATTTGTGGTCTCATCCACCATCACCGACAACGACGCCGTAGCCGAGGAATCGCTCTTTTACCGAATCAACCTGAGCCCAACCTGGATCGCGGTCCCTGCCGACTCCCAACGCGGCAATGTCTATTACTTTACCATCCCCCAGGTAACTGCGCCGGCTCGGATTGATTACTACATCTGGGCGATGGATGAGTTCTCCGCGGATAACGACATTGAATTCTGGACCACCTTCCCCTTCTGCTCCCCGGAAAGTACGATGATCACATTCAATGTTACCGCCACCGGTACTGAAGAAAACCGCCCCTTGCTCTCCGGCGAGGCAAAACTTTACCTCACCCCCAATCCGGTAAAAAACACCGTTACCTTCCGACTTACTCACCCCTATGCCCGCAGCGGCCGGATTGATATCTACCGGATTGACGGCACACTTATCCGCTCCCTTTCTCTCCAGCCAGAATCCCCCGGCACCATTGGAACAACCTGGTCGGTAAATCAAACACCCGCCGGTACCTACTTTTACCGCTGCTATGCTCCTGGTTTCACCCAGACCGGCAAATTTACCATCTCCAGATAGGAGTTTACCGATGGAGATAAAAAGCGTTCCGATTGAAAAACCTCCGGAAATAAACATCGTTGTCGGTCAGTCCCACTTCATTAAGACAATTGAAGACATTCATGAACTTCTGGTAACATCCATTCCTGGGATAAAATTTGGACTCGCCTTCTGTGAATCATCCGGCCCCTGCCTTGTCCGCCACTCCGGCACCGACCAAGAACTGGAGACCCTGGCGGTAGAAAACGCCTTGAAAATTGCCGCTGGCCACTCCTTCATCATCCTTCTCCGCAATGCCTATCCGATTAACATCCTCAACGGTCTCAAACAGATTCAAGAGGTCTGCTCAATATACTGTGCCACCGCCAACCCGGTTAAAGTAATCGTTGCCGAAGATGAAGCCGGGCGCGGTATCCTTGGCGTAATTGATGGCGAAAAACCTAAGGGAGTTGAAGGCAAAAAAGAAATTGAAGAAAGAGAGGAGTTTTTAAGGAAAATCGGCTACAAAAGATAATTCTAAAACTAATTTTTGCCCGCTTTTCTGATTAATTATCCAAAGTGGCGCTTCTTTGATTAACGGCAACAGATTTCTAATCTTCATCAAAGAACACTTTTATTTAACTTCTTATTCATCTCCACAAACAAAAACTTACCCCCGGGCAAAAAGAAGCCCGAAAATATCACCCCAGATGACTCCTGCCCAGGGAACGGTGGGGTTTGTTGTAACATCTTGTAAAATTGTAATTTAAAAACACGGACGTTAATCTTTTTTATTTCCGGAGTCTAATATATAGAAGAAAATAGACACTACCAAACCGTTATGGTTAAAAACACGAAAAACGATAACCGTGTCCGCTTGACTTCCCTTCCGTTCCTAACTATCCTATTTCGATGAACCGTAAAACACCCCTTTTGCTCATGTGTTTAATATCAGTTGCCACCGCCACCCGGCTCTGGACTCCCGAAGAAATTAAAAGCCACCTTCTCCTGTATCAACCAAACTGGTCACCCCGGCCGGAGACGCTTGACATCGGACCAAGACGGTTTAACTACCTCCAGCGGATTAAACTTCTGTGCGATTTTCTTACCCGTTATCAGGTAAGCGACTCTAACTCGCCCGATTTTGGCGGTATAATTGAAGCGGAACATCTACCCGGAATCATTGAAACTGACAACACTCAAGAGGCGCTCTGGGTATGGACCCGCTGGTTTGAACTCACCGGTAGAGATGAGTATCGGGAAAACATTCGCCGTGCCTGGCGCTATATCATCAACCATCCCGCTTATCGGGAACACGAAGGCAACCCGGCAAACATCTGGTATGCGGTCTGGAACTGTGGGCTGGGGATGTGGGCAGAAGCGTGCTATCGCCGGGTTTACCAGGACTCCAATTATCTTTTCTATGGCGACTCCTGCCGGAATTTCTACCTCACCAATCCTCTCAACTCGGCAAATTTTCTTGACAACTTCGTTATCGCCCAGGCTTCAGGAATGGCTTATAATTACGCCCGGGAACGCAACGACACAGTTTTAAAGGATACCGCCATTACCCGTGGTGTCAGAATTAAAAATTGGATTGAAGAAGACGCCCGATACCGCTTGAGTTTCCAAACCTGGGCGATGTGCGGCGGGACCGCCTTCTGGGGCGTTGCCCAGACCTACTGTCAGGAAGACACAACCGCCGGCAAAAATTGGCTGAACACCTACAGTGAATCCCTGCCCGGATTTTACCCGACCGGCACCTGGAACTGTTCCCACAACATATGGCTTGCTAACGCCTATTGGGCAAGCGCCGAAATAACCCGGAATCAGAACCATCTGATTTACCATCAATACCTCACCGATACCCTTCTGATGAAAGACACCGACCTTGATGGTGGCATCCCCGCCACCTGGACCGATCCGAACACCCAGGACCAGACCTGGGTTTCTACCTACCTTGATTTTATGGGAATGGACAAATTGGCAGGCCCAATTTATGACAACGACCTTTCTCTCTTGGATTTTCTCCAGCCTGACCCGAACCGGCTCTATATTATCGGGGACACCGTTTCGGTACTCCTCCCGATTGCCAACGTTGGCCGAAACACCTCGTCGCCCGCGACTCTAACCCTGGATCTTGCTGGAATTCCCGTTGAATCCATCGCCATTCCTCCCATCCCCTTCCTCGATACCGATACCGTTTCATTTTCTTCGTTCCCCCTGTTTAGCCCGGGTGAGACGGAATTACGCGCCACCATAACCAACGACGAAAACCCGGCAAATGACACCACCCGGCGCCGATTTAAGGTTTACAAACTTTGCTCGATTATCGGAACGCTTCTCGATTCCATAACCGGCAGCCCGGTTCAGGCGGTAATAAAAACCCGCCTCCTGGGGCGTAACGAACTCTGGGACTCTACCCATACCGACACCGCTGGTAACTTTTCCTTCACTCTCGTCGACTCGGTATTCGCCATCACCATTGCCCCACAACCGCCCTATTACTCTCGCACTTATCTCATCCGCTTCAACCGCGATACCGCCGTTACCCTCTTCGCCCTACCCGCAAAAGTGCTCGTTGTTAATAATGACACATTAGCAAATTACCACAGTTTTTACACCGCTGCTCTTGATACCCTGGGCGTAAGTTATTCCCTCTGGTTCCGACAGACTGGTGGCGCGATCCCCGGCTCTCTTCTTGACCGGTTACAAAACCGCACCGTTATCTGGTTTTCCGGTAACACCCGAAATCAAACGGTTCCCGCACCCGACCGGGAAACTCTTGCCCTGTTTCTTTCCCGAAATGGCAACCTCCTTCTCACCGGACAGAACATCGCCGAAGAACTTGCTGGCACCCCGTTTTTGGAAAGTATTATCGGCTGTCGTTTCGATTCATCGGGTTACTCCGGTTTTCTTGTCTTCGGTAGCCGCCAGGACCCGGTCGGCAGAGAGGTAACCGGCGCCGCTACTGCAGGCGGCAACGGTGCCAATAACCAGATCTCACGTGATATTATTTCTCCAAATGGAACTGCCCGCCTCTTTCTGGTTTATGACACAACAAACAACCTCGGTGCCGGATTGAGAAACCAACTACCATCCGGAAGCAGAGTAATCATTCTTGGATTCGGCTTTGAAGCAGTAAACCGACCGGCATCTCGACCGAACTACTTCACCCGGGTCCAGTTAATGAACACAATGCTCAACTGGCTTTTCTATGGAACCGGCATTACCGAACTCTCGTCCCGCTTTAATGAAAATCCCCCGCTAAAAATATCTCCTACCATTTTTACCAACCGAATAGCCATCACAAGCCATCAGCCTGCTCAAATTTTCCTTTTTGATGCCACCGGACGCCAGGTTGCCAAACTTCCCGTCACCTCAGGAACGACCTTCTGGCAATTAAACCAACTGCCGGCAGGAAGTTACTTCATCAAAACCGCTAACACATTGCCAGTACGCCTGCTCAAACTCAAATAAAACCGCATCCTTTTATCCCCAATCGTGGTCTAAAAGAAAGAGATGAAGATTAATTTTGCGTATAAAAACGGCGATTACCTTGACTTAAGTAAAATAAAAACTAAAATTAATATATAAGATGCAGGAAAGATTTACCGAAAGGGTCCGTAAAGTACTATCTTATGCCCGCCAGGAAGCCATCAGGCTTCATCACGATTACATCGGCACCGAACACATGCTTTTAGGAATAGTGAAAGAGGGGGAGGGGGTAGCGGCGGTTGTCCTCACCAACGTCGGCATTAACCTCGACGACCTCCGAAGAGCGGTGGAAAACGCGGTCCCCGCCGGCTACGAAACACTGGTTCTCGGAGAAGTTCCATTCAATCAGGAGGCAAAATCGGCACTCAACTACGCGGTTGACGAGGCGCGTAAGATGAACCACACCTATGTCGGAACCGAACATCTCCTGCTGGGGCTGTTACGGGAAGAAAGGGGAGTTGCCTGCCAGGTCCTCCAATCCCTGGGAGTTGACATTGACATGGTGCGGCAGGAAACCGTCCGCCTCTTGAGCGGTGACAAAGGTTCTGCCGCCACCAAAGGACGCTCCAAAACGCCGGCATTAGACTATTTCTCCCGCGATCTGACCCAACTCGCCCGGGAGGACAAACTTGACCCGATTATCGGACGGGAAAAGGAAATTGAACGCATCATCCAGATTCTCGCCCGACGCAAAAAGAATAATCCGGTTTTAATCGGCGAAGCAGGGGTAGGTAAAACCGCCATCGTTGAAGGTCTGGCACAACGCATTATTACCGGGCGGGTACCTAACGTTCTTAAAAACAAACGGGTTCTGGCACTGGATATGGCGGCAATTGTTGCCGGTACGAAATACCGGGGCCAATTTGAAGAAAGGCTGAAGTCCATTCTCAACGAAATTCAACATCACGGCGATTGTATCATATTCATCGACGAAATTCACACCATCGTTGGTGCCGGTGCTGCCGAAGGCGCAATTGACGCTTCCAGTATACTCAAACCGGCCCTCGCCCGGGGCGAAATTCAGGTAATCGGTGCCACCACTCCCGAAGAATACCGGCGCCACATTGAAAAACACTCGGCACTGGAACGCCGATTCCAGAAAATTATGGTGGAACCACCCACTGTTGCCGAAACCGTCCAAATCCTCCAGGGACTGAGAGAAAAATACGAACTCCATCACAATGTCACATATGAAGATAACGCCATTTATGCCGCCGCCTATCTTGCTGACCGCTATATCACCGACCGCTTCTTACCCGATAAGGCAATTGACGTGATTGATGAGGCCGGATCGAGAGTAAAACTTTTACGTCCCGTGATTAACCCCGAACTTGATGAAATTGAACGCAAAATTGAAAAGATCACTCACGCCAAAGAAGAAGCGGTCCGACGCCAGGAATTTGAACGGGCGGCAGATCTGCGAGACGAACAGAAAAAACTTACTGAATATCTCAAACGCAAACGCAAGGAGTGGGAAAAGAAAGGCAGTTTTCCGGTGGTAACCGAAGAGGATATTGCCTATGTTGTTTCCTCCTGGACTTCAATTCCGCTTGCCAAACTTGAGGAAAAAGAGTCAAATCGTCTCCTTCGGATGGAAGAAGAACTCAAACAGTGGATTGTTGGACAGGATGACGCTATTACCGCTGTCGCCAAGGCAATCCGGCGTTCCCGTGCCGGTATTAAAGACCCTCGTCGGCCAATTGGTTCCTTTATCTTCCTCGGACCAACCGGCGTTGGCAAAACCGAACTTGCCCGGGTCCTCGCGCGTTTCCTGTTCGGTGATGAAAACGCCCTTCTTCGTTTTGATATGTCCGAATACATGGAAAAATTCAATGTTTCCCGACTGGTCGGTGCACCGCCAGGGTATGTCGGCTATGAAGAGGGAGGACAATTAACCGAAAAGGTCCGACGGAAACAGTACTCGGTTGTCCTATTTGATGAAATTGAGAAAGCCCATCCGGATGTGTTTAATATCCTGCTTCAGATCCTTGATGACGGTCAAATTACCGATTCTTTGGGAAGAAAAGTCAACTTCAAAAATACGGTAATAATTATGACTTCTAACATTGCCTCAACTGAAATTCGGGGGCTATCGGGAATTGGTTTTACCCCTGCTACACCTCAAACCAATTACGAAAACATCCGTGATAAGGTGATGACGGAAGTGAAAAGAGTTTTTCGTCCCGAATTCCTTAACCGAGTAGACGAAGTAATCGTCTTCCACCCTCTTGACCGACAGCAAATGGAAGCAATTGTTGATATCCAGTTAAGAGAGCTCGCCAACCGGCTAAAAGAGAAAAAAATCTCCATTCAGTTAACACCAGCGGCAAAAGAACTACTCGTTCAAGAAGGGTTTGACCCCCAGTATGGTGCCCGGCCGATAAAACGCGCCCTGCGCCGGCTTCTGGAAGACCCACTCGCCGAAGAAATCCTCAAAGGCGCATTTTCCGAAAATACCACAATCCTTGTTGACCGCGATGGCGACCGACTGATATTCAGAGAGGCCCCAACCGAAGCCAGCGCCCCGGTGCAGGAATGACGTCTTTCCTGCTGGCGCTACTTTTCTTGTCTCAGTTTACTCCGGACACCACGCGCTTTGTTATTCTGGACGTATCTGCCCAGACCACCGCTACTGACCCGAACTTAGTTATTCGCACTGCCGGTATTGTGCCCAAACAGCTTTACACCCCAGCCGGTTTCCGTACCGCCCTCGCCGATGCCATCAGAAAAATCTATGAACTCGGCCTGTTTTCTCAGGTAACAGCAGAAACTACAAGGATTGCCGATGGCATTAACCTTGTCTTTTCCCTGAAAGAGTACCCCAGGTTAAAAACGGTTAACTTTGAAGGTTATCGCCGAATAAAGAAAAAGGATCTCCAGTCCAAGGTCAAATTTCAGGAAGGCGAAATTCTTACCAGTAAAAAAATATTTGACTGGCAGCAAGAAATTTTGCAATTCTACAAGGAAAAAGGGTTTCTCCTGGTCAAAATTACCGCCGAAAAATCGCGCCCCGATTCATTAAATCGGGTGGTGCTAACCTACCAAATTGATGAAGGCGATCCGGTTCGTATCCGCAAAATAGAAATTTACGGCAACGAAAACTTTCCCGACGCCCCGATTAAAAGAAAACTCGCCAACAAAGAAAAAGTCTGGTATCGCAAAGGACGTCTTAACGAAGAAGAGTTTATCAAAGACCTTGACCGCATTGTTGACTTCTACAAACAACGGGGATTCATTGAAGCCCGGGTTCTGGACTACGACATGAAATATGACCAAGGCTGGGTGGACATCACCGTATTCATTTCCGAAGGAAAAAAATATTTCTTTGGCAATTATACCTTTGTCGGAGAATCCGCCATTGATGAAAAACGATTAAAAAATCTGGTCCGTTATCGCCCGGGTACTCTCTATAATATCAAACTCGCCCAGACAACGCTCAGCGATATCTATAGCCTTTATTCGGAAGAAGGCTACATCTATGCCCAGGTATCACCACGGGAAGAAATAGTCACCGATACTGTTCACGTCACCTACGAAATAAGCGAAGGCCAGCCGGCGCTTGTCCGGCTAGTAAAAATTGAAGGCAATATGCAAACCCAGGACAAAGTAATCCGCCGGGAAATCAGCTCACTACCTGGCTATGTCTTTAAACGCTCGGAAGTAATCCGCAGCCAGCGCGATATCTTCAATCTTGGTTTCTTTGACGATGTATCCGTCGATTACCATCGGGCGGATACCCTGGGCGCAATTGACCTCATCTACAAAGTAAAAGAAAAAAGCTTCTTCGGTACAATCGGCGCCGGGGTATCGTACTCAGCCCAAGACAAATTCACCGGTTATATTGAACTCCAACAACCCAATCTTCTCGGTCGCGGCTGGCGTACCGCACTCAAACTGGAAAAAGGAAGTAAAAAAACCAACTTCCAGTTTAGTTTTACCGAACCTTGGCTGTTTGATACTCCAACCTCAGCCGGTTTTGATGCTTCCTACCTCACCCGGGATTATGATTATTACGACAAACAGGAAATCGGCGGCGGCATATCATTTTCTCGACCGGTTGCACTTGACTACACACGGGTTTACCTTTCCCTCCGGCTTACCGATTCCTACATTCCTCCAGCGTCAATCAGTTCCAGCTACAAACCATCAAAATTGTTCAATGTCTATCGCGACACCATCCATAAAACCGCTTTCGTTCCTTCGCTGACCTTCATTCGTGACTCCCGCGATTATATCTATAATCCGCTGAGCGGCTCGGTGGCAAATTATACAATTGATCTCTCCGTTGGTGACATCCGTTTCCACCGGCACACAATTGATCTCACCCAGCACTTCCCGTTATTTTGGAAGTTTGGCTTAAAAGGAAGAGTACGCATCGGCTATATCAACGGCCTCTCGGTTGCCGACACCGTTCCGCTCTACGAAAGGTTCTATCCCGGCGGCACCGGTGTGGACGGCATCCGGGGCTACGGAGAACAAACCGTTGGCCCCTACGACGCCGGCTACTCCGTCGGTGGCAGGATGCTGGCTATCTTCTCATTTGAATACAAACTTCGCCTCAATCCACAACTTTCATTCCTTGCCTTCTTTGACGCCGGAAATACCTGGGATCGTCCCGAACAGTTCAGTTTCGCTGATCTTAAACGGGGTGCCGGGGTCGGCGTCCGTTTGGAGATACCGATGCTCGGACTTATCGGATTTGACTTCGGGTACGGGTTTGACAAAACGCGACCCGGCTGGGAACCTCACTTCCAGCTCGGCACGACATTCTAAACTATTCTATCGGGCAACAATTACCCTTTTACCATGCGGATAAGACGGTGACACAAGAAAATAAACACCTGCCGGCAAGCCACGAATATCGTTTCTGCCCGCAATCAGCCGCGCTCTTCTTTTGCCAGACGGGTCAACCAAATCAGCAAACTCGCTACCGGCAACAAAAATACTACCCCGTACTATCGTAGGCCGCCAGAATTCTTGGGAACCAACCGATCCCTGTCCATCAAAAACGGCCTGGGGGTACCGCTCAATTGGACCAAGCGAGTTAAGCTGACGTCCTCTCAATCCGGGATAATCGGGGTGGTACCTCCGGACCCTGAACACCTGGTTGGCCCCCGGCAAAATACTATTTCCCTGGTACTGGGGTCCGTAACGCGTTACAGGATTGATGTACTTCCACACAACCCTGCCCCCAGAAGTTACCTCCAGAAATGTTCCGTTTAACCCGTTACAGATCAAAGTATTACCGTTAGGCAAACGCTGGCACCCGGAAATAAGACTGGAATAAAGGCTTTCGGGGGGATCGGCAATAAATTGCCATAACGGACCTGCGGGACCATACGCTGAATCACTTCCCAAATAATAGAAACCAGCCGAATCCATCGGTGGAACTAATTCATCAACGGTAGAAAATGTCGGGGTTCTTCCGTAACCATTGTTAAAAACAAGGATATGGCCGGCACCGGGTAAACCGGTATCAATCCACTGAGCATCATGCTGCCCGAAAAGAGTTTGACCAACTGTCCCTTCTCGGCGATAAACACAGGGATTCCCCCAGCGATATAATAAATCGCCACCCTTTCCATATCTGCCACCACTGTGTCCCTTTCCCTCTTCCTTGGTGGTTGAATGGTCAATAATCCATATCTCGGAAAACTGCCTTGAACTAATCATTACCTGATCCAACTCGGGATTATAGGCAACGGTATTGCTGTGGTTCCAATCTGCCACTGCCAGCCCAGCAACAAAATTCAAATCGATCAACTCAGGGTGGTCGGCTGGATTACCATAATTGGATTTCGTGGAATCGTAATCCTGAATCAGATGGTCCCACACATGCCACTCCCATACAATTGAGTCGTTATCCGGATCCACCTCAACTAAATGGTCTGGCCAGAGACTGTTGTAAATCAACTGATTAGGATTCCTTCCCGCTGCAATCGCCTCGGTCTTTGTTTTGTACTCCCAGGCAATCATCAAGATATTGCCATTCGGCAACATAATTGCGTCATGGTGCTGGCACACAATAGCAGAAGAATAATTATAAGCCCAGAGCACGTCACCATCCCAATCAACAAGTTCAACTCTACCACCAGCCCCGCCACCATTAAAGACCTGATTCTCTATATAACAGGTTCTTAGCAAAAGCCCGTTTTCACAGAGATTAACCGATGAACCGGGCTTATAAATCCCCTCCCAGAAATGAACCAACATTCCGGCGTTATCAATAAGATAAGTAACATTGTAATTCATCGGTGCAAATAAAGTATAACCTGGAGAGTTGGCCGTGGAATCGCGAAATATCAAACCCATCGTGCGGGGATAATGGGCACTAACTATCCCGGTAAAAATTACCACCGACAATATTGTGCTTAACAAATATTTTTGCCTCTCCAGGATGCCCCCAATTTTATCGTTTTTCTAACGCATTCATTCGTCACGTCAATATTATATTTTTAATGCGAATTAAAGTCAAATGTTAACTATTCAGCTTAATATTTACTTCTTGAAACCAACTCTAAAATCGGATTAATCCAGTTGCCTTTTGTTTCAAACGCTCAACAATTGACAGCAAGCCGGTAAAAATTGCGAAAAATCTTTTCTCCATTTTCTCCTGACCGTTCGGGATGAAACTGAACGCCATAAAGTGGTAGGGTGGGATGACGAATTGCCTCAACCGGACAGGAAAGAGAATAAGCCCCGATTAACCAGCCAATTTTTCTAATTGACTCGGGTGTAACAAACTCCCGGTGACTTTCCCGCATAACAACCGAATGTGGAATACCATTCACCAGATCATCTCCCAAACCGGAAAACAATCCCCAGGGTTCACAAATAAAAATTTGTTCATCTCGGTTAATAACTTCTCCCCCGTTTCTTACTTCAGCACCAAAAGAACGGGCAAGCAACTGATGGCCAAAACAAATCCCCAGTGTTGGAATCTTAATGCTCCGGATAAAGGCCTTGATTTTATTATCTGGTTCATCTTCGGAAATCATCCACTGCGAACCGGATATGACAACCGCAGCAAAACCATCTAAAACGAATCCCTCTTGTAATGTGGTTAATTTCTCTTCTGTAATAGCTGAATAAGCGCCACACATTTCACGGTAAAATTTCAGCTTTGATTCAGCCTCACGGAGATAGCAGTCAATCAATAGTGTCGTCATGCCTCAAAACCGGCTGATACAGGCATATGCCTCGTGGTGGTGAATGGACTCAAAACTCTCCACTTCTACCTGGTAACCGGTTATCTGAGGATGAGCATCAAGCCGTTGTGCTACTTTGCGGACAACGTCCTCAACAAACGCCGGATTTTCGTAAGCCTGCGCGGTAAGATGTTGTTCATCCTCTCGCTCCAGAAGAGCGTAAACTTCGCTAGAACCACAGTCCTCAATCGTATCAATCAAATCTTCAAGCCAGAGAAAACCCTTGAACTCCACCACCGCCCGAATTTCCGCCCGTTGATTGTGTCCCCCTCTAACCACTAGTTCTTTAGAACAGGGACAAAGAGTTGTCACCGGAACCGCTACCCCTAATCGCAGCTGAAATTTATCCTTCCAAGTGGCAACAATCCGGCACCAATAATCCATCTGAGCCCGGGCTCCAGAAACCGGCGCCACCTTTTCCACAAAATAAGGAAACTCCATCTCCAAATGAGCGGAACTTGCCCCGAGCACCTCCCGCATCTCTTTTAGAATCGTGCCCATTTTATGGACGTCGATCTCCCGGTGGTGACGATTTAGAATCTCAACGAATCTTCCCAGGTAAGTTCCTCGCTGATTCTTGGGAAGATCAACAAACATACTAATCGTGGCAATGGTATGTTGTTGCCGATGTGCCTTATCCATAAGCACAATCGGGTAACGCAGTCCTTTAACGCCGACTTTATCAATTGGCACTCCTACCGGAGTCGGCCCTGTTCGAATGTCACCCATCAATAAAACTTACTCCTGCTTGCCCTCTGGTGGCCAGCCTAGTGTCCCCTCCTGATACCGCTTTCCCAAAACCTGCAACATGTCTTCAACCATTTTTTTGAGATCGTAGTCTGGCTTCCAGCCCCACTCTTCGCGGGCAGCGGAATCGTCTATTGACTCCGGCCAGGAATCGGCAATCGCCTGACGAAAATCTGGTTCGTAGGTCACTTCAAATCCTGGAATATGACGTTTGATCTCTGCCGCCAGCTCCGCAGCGGAAAAACTCATCGCGGTAACGTTGAAATCGCCGTGATGCTTTAGTTGTTCAATGGGCGCCTCGGCAAGCATAATCGTTGCTTTAATGCAATCCGGCATATACATCATCGGCAATCTGGTGTCAGCACGGAGGAAACACTTGTAGCGTTTGTATTTAATCGCAGCGTAAAAGATCTCTACTGCGTAATCCGTCGTCCCGCCACCGGGAAGAGTAACATTAGAAATAATACCCGGATACCGTAAGCCCCTTGCATCCAAACCAAAACGCCGAAAATAGTAATCGCATAAGAGTTCCCCTGTTACTTTGGTAATTCCATACATTGTCCGCGGTTTAAGAACCGTCTCATTGGGAGTATTTTGACGTGGTGTCTCCGGACCAAAGACAGCGATTGAACTGGGAACAATCACCCTCGCCATATTATGTTCCCGAGCCACTTCCAGGACATTGTACAGCCCATTGATGTTAACATTCCATGCCTGTTGCGGATTATTTTCCCCCGCGGCTGATAGAACTGCCGCAAGGTGAAAAATGGTATCGACGCTGTGCCTTTTTACCACCTCCTCAATCGTCTCTCGTTTGGTAACGTCGATAAAGTAAAACGGCCCCGAATCTCGCAATTCCGAACTCGGCGCCGTTTTTCTACCGGTAGCAATTACATTTTCTGCTCCATAACGCTCACGGAGTGCTAGGGTCAGCTCGGACCCGATCTGACCTACTGCACCGGTGACTAAAATTTTCTTCATCGTCCTCGTTTTCGTCATAATCATTAACTCCTTTGATTCAACTTATACATTTTAAAATATAATTAAAATTATAACTATTGCAAGATTAAAATTTGACACCGTCACAAAGAATTATTAAATTTTCTTTGGGTGCTTATTATCAAAAGTGCCCCTCACACTCTTTACGAATACTAAGAAATGGCGTTGATTTTTGCCCTGCTCTGTTTTCCCCCTTATCATTCTGCAGATACAATGAAAATCTGGTTTACTGGAGATAGTCTGGGGCTGCGCCTCTGTGACTTTTTAAATACCGCTACTGTCTCAATCGACTATTGCTGCTATAACTCTTCGCGCCCAGATGTAACAGCAACTTTAATTGACGCCCATAATCGAGGTGTCAAAGTCCGGGTAATTACCGACAACACCCGGCTTGACGACCACTGGGTCAACGAACTCCGGAACGCCGGCATTACCGTCTGGTCTGACTCTGGTACCCCCTATTCTTCCGCATATATGCATAACAAGTTTGCCATTAAGGACCTTGGCGACACCGATAGCACAAATGACGCCCTCTGGGTTGCTTCTTATAACCCAAATTTAAACGAACTGGCGGCTGACTATGCGTTGGAAATACCCGATTCCCGGCTCACCCGGGCCTACCTATCTGAATTCAATCAGTTATGGGGTTCAACAGGCTCAATACCCAATCCTGACAGTGCTCGCTTTCATATTGGCAAGTCCGATAATCTGCTTACTCACCGCTTTTTTATAAACGGCTACCCCGCATACCTCTACTTTTCTCCCCAGACGCCGGTAGTGGACACAATTACCGCCTTCACCGCCCGGGCCGAAAATACAATTCTATTTGCCATTAATTCATTTACTTATAACCCATTGGGGGATACAATGATTCACTTGTGGCAGGAGGGAATTGTAATCGCTGGAACAATTGATAAAGCCGGTGCCAACCACCCAGCTTCTGAATATCCCCGTCTCCGGACCAGACATATTCCGATTCTCATCGATTCGGTTCCATTCGGTAACGGTATATTACATGAAAAAATTATAGTAATTGACTCCGCTATTACAATAGTTGGATCTGCCAACTGGTCACAAAATGCCAATTTTTATAACGACGAAAATATCATTATATTCACTGATCCTCAAATTGCCCGCCGGTTTCTTCGGGAAATTCTTGACCGCTACCTTGAAGCCGGTGGCACATATCCACCGGGAATAACTGAAATTACACCACCGGCTAAGTTTAAATCCCCAACACGATTTTCATCACCATTTATCCCTCCCCAAGGTACCGTCCTCTGGAATATCACTGGCACAAAAATAGCCCCCGGAACTACGCTTCCGTCAGGATGCTATTTTCTCGTAGAAAAAAAACGCACCTGGAGAATAGTTATTATTCGCTAAAGAACATCTTGCCGGCATTTGACATTAAAAATTACTTGAGTAAATTTTATGCATTCCGTGTTAACATAGAAAAAAA
>FMJZ01019000.1_pt1 | contig 18672 bp, 18 predicted proteins | sample 1987881 | NCBI WGS metagenome assembly FMJZ01 (sample SAMEA4378227, study PRJEB15110) | soil metagenome | biome: soil; feature: Field; material: Soil | place: India | collected 2015-03-11 | depth 0 m
CGAGGGTATCACCGAGCAGATTATCGGCAGGTGGTTTGCCAAAGGTGGGGGCAGGCGTGAAAAGGTGGTCATCGCCACGAAGGTATACAACCCGATGGGCAACTGGCCCAACGAGTCGCGCCTGTCCATCCTGCATATCAAACGCGCCTGCGAAGACAGCCTGCGCCGCCTAAAGACCGACTACATCGACCTCTACCAGATGCATCATGTGGACCGCGAATGCCCCTGGGAAGAGGTCTGGCAGGCGATGGAGCAGCTCTATCGCGAAGGCAAAATCCTGTATGTGGGTAGCAGTAACTTCGCGGGATGGCACATCACTCAGGCGCAGGAGATTGCCAAACAGCGCCACTTCATGGGTCTGGTATCCGAGCAGAGCCTGTATAACCTCACCGCGCGCATGATTGAACTGGAGGTCATCCCTGCCTGCCAGGCGTATGGCATCGGCATCATCCCCTGGAGCCCGCTGGCTGGCGGATTGCTGGGCGGCGTTCTGCAGGGGGTGAAAGAGGGGCGACGTGCCTCCGAAGGGATACAGAAGCGGGTCGAGCAGATGCGTGACAAACTGGAAGCATGGGAGAACCTGTGCGCGGAACTGGGCGAGTCGCCCGCTAACGTGGCACTGGCATGGCTGTTGCATCAGCCGGCGGTCACCGCGCCCATTATCGGTCCGCGCACCGTCCAGCAGCTGGAAGAGACCATGCGCTGTCTGGAGATTAAACTCAGCGAGGAGGTCTTGAAGAAGCTGGACGAACTGTTCCCCGGTCCGGGCGGACCTGCTCCCGAAGCGTATGCGTGGTAACCAGAACAGCCTCCCGCAGGGGTCTCCTGCGGGAGGCTACACTTTATAGCTGGTCATCCTCGCGCACCGGAAGGGGCGCCCGGTAGTACTCCTCCGGTTTGCTGTAGGCAGGCGAGTGGTACTGCGGGATGATTTGCGCACACCCGCGCCGACACCCCTCCACGCATGCCCCGCAGACAATACACTGGAAGGGCATGAAAACCAGCTCACGCTCCGCTCGGTTGACCCGGATTGCTCCTGCGGGGCAACGCAGAGCGCAGGCTCCACAGAAGACACAGCGACTGATGTCAAAGATAATCCTGCCCCGTGCCCGCACGAAGGCTTCGCGTCGTTGATAGGGATGTGGTCGCGTCGCCGGTCTGGAGACCAGGTTATCGACCACTGTTGCCAGCATCTTCGGCATCTGTTGTCCTCCTTAACGCTCCGTGCAGCTGATGCACGGGTCAATGGACAGCGTAATCACCGGCACGTCGGCGAACTCCGCGCCCGGCAGCATCTCCAGCAAAGCGGGCGCATTGGCAAGGGTCGGTGTGCGCACACGCATCCGCTCGAGGTTTTTCGTACCGTTGCCTACCACGAAGTACATCAGCTCGCCGCGCGGCGCTTCCACCCGGACAATCGCTTTGCCGTTGGGGTTGCCGCGCGGTTTGGTCTGGATGTCGCCCTCCGGCAGACGCTCCAGTGCGCGGCGAATGAGGTCAATGGTCTGGAAGCACTCTCGCGCCCGCACCACAGCTCGCGCGTAGCAGTCGCCTGCCTGCTCGACCACCGGCTCAAAGCCCAGTTCACCATATGCGGCGTATCCGGTCATGCGCAGGTCCTGAGCGACCCCGCTCGCTCGCAGCGTGGGACCGACCACTCCCAGACGTATCGCTTTTTCGGTCGGCAGCACACCCTTGCCCACCGTGCGTTTTTTAACCGTGTAATCCTCCAGAATCGCCGGCAGTATTGCCTTCAGTTGCCGTTCGCAATCTGCCAGAGCGTTCATGGTCTGCTCGATCTGCTGTTCGGAGAGGTCGCGGCGCACGCCACCGATGCTGCATACCGAGATAATCACCCGGTTGCCAGCCGTTTGCTCCAGCACGTCCATGACCGTCTCGCGAATGCGCCAGATTTGCATGAACAGGCTTTCAAAACCGAAGGCATCCGCCAGCAATCCCAACCATAGCAGGTGGCTGTGCAAACGGTGCAGTTCCGCCCACACCACGCGCAGGTAGTTGGCACGCGGTGGTGGCTCGATGCCCAGCAGTTTCTCAATTGCCAGGCAATAAGCCAGCCCGTGCGTGGCGCTGCAGATGCCACAGATACGTTCCACCAGGAACACATTCAGCGGATAATCGTTCTTCTCGCCCGCCTTCTCGATGCCCCGATGCACGTATCCCAGTGCAGGAAGCACCTGCCCGATGCTTTCATCCTCCAGCGTGATGCGCAGCTGTATCGGCTCGGGAAGAACCGGGTGCTGGGGACCAAAGGGGAGAACCGTTTTAACTGCCATCGCCGTTCCTCCTTGCATCGCTCTTGCGCATCGGGGGCGTCGGTAACTCGTCTGATACCAGCATCCTGCCCTGATAGTCCACCATCAGCCCATCAATCCGCAAGCCGAACAGGTCCTTCATTTCGTTTTCGGCAACGAAGGCGCAGAAGTAGATGGGAGTGATGCTCGGCAGGGGGGCATCCCTGTCTATAGTAACCTGCAGGTGAGTCATCGCCAGCTGACGGTCAAAGTGGTAATACACCTCAAACCGCTCGCCGTTGTCGATACAGGTGGTGGTGATGAAACGGTGTCCCTGCTCCGCCAGCTGCGCTACCCGCTCAAGGAGCTGCTCTTTAGGAACCACCTGCACGTTCTCGATGTCGGGCAGTTCCGCATGGATCGTGTGTGCCTCGCCCATTGCCAGCCTCACTTTCCGCGTTTCAGCGGCGTGTGTTCGGACATGCGCTCTACCGCCATCAACACGCCGTCAATGATGGCTTCGGGTTTGGCAGCACACCCAGGAATATAAACATCCACCGGTATGACCTTGTCTACACCGCCCAGGCAGTTATAGCAGTTGCGAAACACGCCCCCCGAACAGGCACACGTGCCCACTGCGACAACCGCCTTCGGGGAGGGCATCTGCTCGTACAGGTTACGCAAGACCCGTGCCCCGCGATGGGTTACGGGACCGGTAACCAGTAACACGTCTGCATGTTTGGGATTGCCTACGTTGACAATGCCGAACCGCTCGAGGTCGTACATCGGGGTCAGACAGGAAAGGATTTCTATATCGCACCCGTTACAGCTGCCCGCATTATAGTGCAGCACCCACGGGGATTTCATCCTTGCTTTGTCAATCAGTTTCATGGTACTGTACCTCGTTGTGTCCGCTCGCCGTTGAGCGTTTATTCGGTGAAGTCACTTTATTTGCTATGTTTAATATACCATAATTTTGGAGAGAAAACAATAGCCACCGTCCATAATATTTTGTTAAAATTTTACAATCCACGCCTGGCGCCAGCAGGAAAAGCCGTTCCCTTTCTTAAATTAAGCACAGTGAGTTTATCTACTCTTTATATCACGGGTTAGAGCCATGCGTATAGGGGTTGTGCACGAGACGTTTCCGGGTGAAACGCGCGTCGCGGTGGTTCCGGGCACCGTTGGCACGCTCAAAAAGGCACAGCTGGATGTGCTTATCCAGGCAGGGGCGGGCAAAGCGGCAGGCTTCTCCGACCTGGAGTACACCGAGGCGGGAGCGACCGTCCTGCCATCGCGCGAGGAGGTAATTGCCAGCGCGGACGTGGTGCTGCAGGTGCGCGCTCTGGGCGCCAATCCCGAAGGCTACCAGCGTGATCTGTCGCTGGCGCGGGAGGGACAGGTGTGGATAGCGATGATGGACCCGCTGTGGATGCCCGAGCCTGTTGCCGAAGCGGCACAGAAGGGTATCATCGCTTTTGCGCTGGAGCTGGTACCACGCATCACCCGCGCGCAGCCGATGGACGTGTTGTCCTCGCAGTCCAACCTGGCGGGCTACAAGGCGGTGCTTCTGGCAGCGACCTCCCTGTCCAAAATCTTTCCGATGATGATGACCGCTGCGGGCACCATTACGCCAGCCCGGGTGTTCGTGATTGGCGCGGGAGTAGCGGGTCTGCAGGCGATTGCCACAGCACGGCGACTGGGCGCAGTGGTCAGCGCGTACGATGTTCGCCCGGCGGTGCGCGAGCAGGTGGAAAGCCTGGGGGCGCGTTTCGTGGAGCTGCCGCTGGAGGTCGAGGAGGCGCAGGATGCGGGGGGCTATGCACGTGCGCTCGGCGAGGACTTCTACCGCCGGCAGGCGCAGATGATGAGCAGTGTCCTGCCCGAAAACGACGTGGTAATAACCACCGCAGCGGTACCGGGACAGCGTGCGCCCGTGCTGATTACGCGCGAAATGGTGGAGGCAATGCGACCGGGCTCGGTGATTGTGGACCTGGCGGCGGAGCGCGGTGGTAACTGTGAACTCACCCAGCCCGGGCAAACGGTGGTGCACGAAGGGGTCATCATCATGGGACCGCTGAACCTGTCAGCCACCATGCCTTACCACGCCAGCCAGCTGTACGCTCGCAACATCGCCAGCTTCGCTGTCAATCTGCTGAAGGGTGGCGAGCTGAATCTGGACATGGAGGACCAGATTATCCGTGATACACTGTTAACGCGCGAGGGGCAGGTTGTCCATCCGCGAGTGCGCGAGAAACTCGGCTTGCCTGTCTCAACGGAATAACATCGGACGGAGGCAACTGGTGATGACACTGCAAGAAATCCTCAGTAACCTGTACGTGTTCGTGCTGGCGACGTTCCTGGGGCTGGAGGTGATCCGCCGGGTGTCGCCGCTCCTGCATACGCCGCTGATGTCGCTGACCAACGCCATCTCCGCTATCAGCCTGGTGGGGTCGCTGGTCATTCTGGGCGCGCAGGAGACCACACTTACCACGATACTGGGTGCACTGGCGGTGACGGCATCCACCATCAACGTGGTCAGCGGTTTCCTGATTACTGACCGAATGCTAAAGATGTTCAAACGGCGCGAACCATCGGAGCGAGGGAAGTCATCATGAGCGCACAGGCAATCTTCACGCAGACCAGTTACATCGTTGCTGCCGCGCTGTTCATCCTGTCGCTGAAGTGGCTGAGCGCAGTGCCTACCGCGCGGCGGGGCGTCATCGCAGGCGAAGTGGGCATGATTCTGGCTATCGCCGGCACGCTCCTGCTTCCGCAAATCGTCAGCTACAAATGGATTGTGGTTACCTTGCTCATTGGCACAGCTATCGGCATTCCCATCGCCTACCTGATGCCCATGACACACGTGCCACAGCGAACCGCCCTGTCTCACTCATTCGGTGGACTGGCGGTAGGGCTGGTCGGAACCGCTAAATATTATCTCTGGCACGAGCACGAGCCGGAGCGTCTGACCACCTTCATCATGGCGGTGCTTTGCTTCGAGGTGCTCTTGGGCTTCCTGACCTTCACGGGAAGCCTGATGGCGTTCGGCAAACTGCAGGAGCTGATACCCACCCGACCCATCGTCTATCGCGGGCAGAACTTCGTGAACCTTTCGCTATTAGCGGTCGCCATCGCGATTGGAGTCTACCTGACCGTTAACCCATCGCAAATCCAGCTGTTCCCCATCTACATCGCTCTCGCGCTGGCGTTTGGCGTGCTGTTGATTATGCCGATTGGCGGCGCGGACATGCCCACCGTCATTGCGCTGTTGAACTCCTATGCGGGCATCTCGGCATCGGCGATGGGCTTCGTCCTGCAGAACAAACTGCTGATTATCGCCGGTGCGCTGGACGGCTCGTCGGGGTTCATCCTCTCCATCATCATGTGCAAGGCGATGAACCGCTCGTTTACCAACGTGCTGTTCGGGGCGTTCGGACAAGTGTCGCCGCAGGCGCTGAAGGCGGAAGAGCGCACGGTGCGCAGTGCCACTCCCGAAGAGGCGGCAGACATCCTGCTGGCAGCGTCGTCGGTGGTGGTTATCCCGGGCTACGGCATGGCGGTGGCGCAGGCACAGCACAAAGTACGCGAACTGTTTGACCTGCTGACGCGGCGCGGTATCGACGTCAAGTTCGGCATCCATCCGGTAGCAGGACGCATGCCCGGACATATGAACGTGCTGTTGGCGGAGGCGGACATCCCCTACGACCGGCTTTACGAAATGGAGGACATCAACTCCGAACTGCCACACACCGACGTGGCGCTGGTCATCGGCGCGAACGACGTGGTAAACCCCGCCGCCAAGCACGACAAGAACAGTCCCATCTACGGAATGCCGATTATTGAGGCGGACAAGGCGCGCACGGTGATGGTCATCAAGCGCAGTATGAACCCCGGCTTCGCAGGGATAGAAAACGAACTGTACTACATGGACAAAACGCTGATGCTCTTCGGCGACGCCAAAGCGTACCTGAGCGAGCTGGTGAAGGTCATCGGGCAGGAGAAGTAACAGCAGGAACTCTCGCAGGCAACGCAAACACTATACCGGACGGACGACAGCTCATTCGCGAAGCGCGCCGTTAACAGCACGTTGTCCGCAACGTGCGCGCGGTTTGATACTTACCTGCGAAGGAGGAATAACGATGCGCGTTCTAACGCTATTGCTCGCCGTGCTGTACGGTGTGGCGAGTGCTACTCCTGCATCTGCACTGGACAAGGAGGCGTTGCGCAGGGCAGTACCGCTTCCGCAAATCCAACTCTCTGCTGAGCTTATCAGCCCCCTTTCCTTCTCGTTAAAGAACCCCACACAGGCACAACAACAGTTGTCCATCCTGCGCAAAAAGCTGAGGGGCAACTATCGCGATACGGGTATTTTACTGGAGATGTACGGACTGTATAATGAGTTGGACCAGGATTCCTCAGCAGAAAACCTCTTGCAGAGAGTAATCACGCTGGGCAAAGAGAGGGTGAAACGTGCTCCTCGCGATGCAGAAGGATGGCTTCATCTGGGCATGGCTTACAAGTATATGAGCAGGTATGACGAAGCCGAGAAAGCCCTCCTGCGCGCCTCGCGGTTAAGCCCCCGTAACTGGCGAGTGTGGACAGAGCTCGCGTCCCTTACAATGGCAAAGGCAATAGGCCCTCTCACACAGATAAGCCAGAAGCTGAGGCAAGAAGAATCTGATTCGGAGCAATCCGCTGCAGAAACGGTCGAACTGACTCGACAGGTACAGCGGGGAACAAACCTGATACAGAAATCGGAACAATACCTTAACCGCGCGATAGCGCTGGCGCCGCGGGAACCAGACGTTTACTACACCCGCGTTGTTCTAAGGATGACCAGTTCCACGCTCATGGCAGGGGTGCTCGCCCCACCCGGTGAGCAGTTAGGCTTGCCGTTTGCTGCCGCCATTTCTAGCGCGGTGCGTGAGGACGTCATCAAACTGGAATCTCTGCTACCGGATAACCCGCGCGTGCGTGCCGGACGCGCCCTGTTTGCACTGTTCCCGTACATCATGGAAGCCGAAGATGAGGGAATAGACTGGGACGAGATGGATGCCAAATCGCGCGCAGACTTTCAGCAATCTGTGCTGGCGCTGCAGAGAATCAGTCGTTCCCCCGACCGGCAGAAGGCAACGTGGGCGCTCCGTACCCTTGCTGGCATCCGGTCTCTCGTTCGGCAGTTCCGCGAGCAGGCAATTGACGACCTGCGTCGGGCGATAAGCCTCCTGCCCAAGGAATCGGAAAATTACGAACAGCTGGTTGCCATCCTCACGGATATGGGCAGAACAGATGAAGCCATGGCAATATATGACCAGTGGTTGAAGGCGAAAGATAACGCCAGAGCGCGCCTGATTCTCTCCAAATTGCTCTACGAGCGTGGCGAAACGGGACAGGCAAAGCAACACGTGCAGTCCGCTCTTCGACTGGAGCCTCGAAATGTGGATGCCAGCCTTCTTCTGTCGGCGTATCTGCTCAGGGAGGGAGCATCCCCTCAGCAGGTGCAACGATTGCTGGATAATATTGCTCCGCTGATGCGTGAGAGCACGCCAAAAGAGAAGCGGGTTCACTACCTGACGCTTCGCGGGGTGCAATTTGCTCTGCAAGATAATCTGGCTTCGGCACGGTGGGCGATTGCCCGCGCCAGAGACCTCGCGGGAGAAGAGACAGAGACACTGAAAACCATCAGCGAGCTTATCAAAGGGGAATAGCCCAGCCCTTGACTCTCAGCCCTGTGGCACGTACCATTAGATGGGAGGCTGAGAATGAAAGGGTTCCAACGATGTTTTAGCCTGCTGGTCTATGCTGGCAGAATGCGGTCGATTCGCTTTTTCTTCTACGCGCTTTTGCTGGCGGTATCCGCCTCGGCGCAGACGCTCAAACAACCGCACAGTGTAGCTGTTAGCGCAGATGGCACGCTCTACGTGGCAACCGTCGACGACTTCACGCTTCACGTGCTCTCGTGCGATGGCAGGCTTCTTACCCGCTCCGCTCCGCGAGGTACCGACGAAGAGCAGGTGCAGTTTCCCCAGCGGGTGCTTCTGGTCGGGGATGAGGTGTGGGTGCTGGACGCCCCTGCCCGCCGGGTGCAAATCTTTGACGCCAGACCACCCTGCAGATACCGCCGCACGCTGGCACTGCCGGTGGAGCCAGCACAGGAGGTGGTTGACCTCGCCGCCGATGCCAGGGGACGGCTCTATCTGCTGACCCGCCCGGATAACCGCGTGCATGTGCTCACCGCCGACGCCAGACCGATAACCGCCTTCGCCGGCTCAGGACAGGAACCCGCTTTGCTGGTAAACCCGACCAGCATCACCGTTGACCGCCGTGGGCGCATACTGGTCACCGATAGCGACCGCCGCACCAACCGCCATCGCATCAAGATTTATCGCTACTCCGTGCTGCGAGGCAGTGCAGAACTGATTGGGGACGTACCCGCGTGGTTAGACCCCCTGCAGGTGTGCGTGAACTCGCGAGGGCATCTGATAACGCTCGGCTCTCTGGGCTATTACGAGGACGGCGGCGTCATCAGGATGATTACCGAGCGGGGCGACCGCGTGGCGCATACAGGCTTGTTCTCGCTGGGCGGAATGGGACGCGCAGGGGGCATCGCCCTTTTGCCCGATGACCGCGTGGTGCTCGCTGACGAGGCAAACAATCGGCTGGTTATCCTGCCTGCCGACCTCAGCGAACCCGACCCTGTGGTGAGCCTCCAGCCCGGCTACGCGACCATCCGATGGCGCAGTCCCTTTCCATCCACCGAAGCCACCATCTGGTGGGGCACGAACGAAAATGACCCATCCACGTGGCGCAGGCAGGTGGTGCGCTGGCAGGGGGCACGCCGGGAGATGCTGGTACGCCTGCGCGGGATCCCCTTGTCCACCCGCGTCTTCTACCGATTCTCTCCTGCCCTGCCCACGCTGGGTACAGCCGAACGCAATACCTCAAAGGTCTATTCGTTTCTCAGCGCACCGCCGGTTGGAAGGATGCATGTGCTGACGCTGGACGTGCTGACGGTGGTATACCTGCGGGCGGATGTGGACGGAACGGTGCATACCCTGTCCCGTGACCAGCTGGGCGAAAAGCTGCACACCGAGTTCGAAAAGTGCCGAGAGTGGTACTTCCGCAACACCCACTTTCGCCTGCACCTGAACCTGAAGGACTTTGTAGTGCTGGAAGAGCCGACAGCGCGCGTGCGCAGGGGATGGCTCGCTCCCGAGAACGTGCGCGAGCAGGTGCGTCCGGTGCTGGAGGCGCAGGGCAAAAAGCTGGAGGAGTACGACAGCATCGTCGCCGTTTGGGCAGCGCCCGGATACGACGCCAGCAAGCCCGACCAGCTGGGCGATGTAGGGGGAGGGGGGCTGACCACCTTTGGCTATTCCACCTTTGCGCTGAGCGGCAGGCTGGCGTGGCTCCTGTGCCATGAATACAGCCATCAGCTGGACGCTTTTTTCGAGCGAAGTGGGGTGCAGAAGTTCTGGCTGAACCACCCTGACCCCACCATTCACCCGGGCAGATACGGTCAGCACTGGGACGTGAACGCCTACATCTGCCGCAAGTGGAACCCGAATGACTGGTTTCAGATGCGCTACGGCAAAGTGTGGGAGGTAGCCGACATCAACGGCAACCGCATTCCCGACGATGACCCTCGTTTACCCCTGGACGAAAAGCGCATGGGCAGGGTGGCTCGCACAGGCAATGCGCGCACCGACGACCTGCGCCGGGCAATGGCGGGTATCTTTTTCGGATACCGCCTGGACACAGGCGCGCCGGAGGGGATCGGCTATCATGAGGAGAGGGCAACATGGCGTCTGCCCCACGAGGCGATTTTGCTCATTCCGTATGGCAACCTGCAGGGCGACCCAAACGGTTGGTTTCGCTATGCCCGTGCTCAAAACCGCTTCATGAGCGCGGACATCTTCGCCGCTTGGAACGAACGCGAGCTGCAGTTCGGCATCGCGTGTCGTGAAAAGTGCGATATTGAGATAGACATTGACGCCAGCAATGATGGTTGGTTCTCCGGCGACGACAACCTGAATGTGCGTGTGCGCGGGAGGGGGGAAGAAAACGCACAGATTACCGCCCGAATCTGGGATGGGGCGGTCGGCTCGTGGGTAGAGGCTGGTAGCCCAAGGCTGGAAATCTCCACCCTTCCCGACGGGCGCACGCTGTATCGGGTGAACATTCCGCATCCCAAAGCTCGCTGGAACACGAACGCGCTGGTGGGGATACGCATTGCCTTAACGGGAGAGCGAGGCTGGTGCTCCGCGTTTGAGCCGTGGGTGCTGATGCAGACACGACTGGTGCGCCGGGCGCCGTAGACGAAGATGGCATCGCCGATTATTCTGGAAGTCCGCAACCTGAGTGTACCGCCTTTCGTGCGGGGAGAGGTGTCGTTTACTCTGCGCGAGGGCGAGAGGCTGGGGGTGTACGGACATAGTGGCTCCGGGAAAACCGCTCTCCTGCGTGCCCTGCTGGGGGCGATACCCTGTCGTGGGGAGGTGATATGGCATGTCCCTCGCGCCCGGGTGGGATACGCCGCCCAGCGTGCCCGCCTGATACCCCGTGCGACCGTCTTCCGGCAGATTCTGTGGTGTGCGCAGCTGCATGAGGTTTCCCTTTCCCCCCATGGCAGTCGCGTCCATGAATTGCTGGAACAGTGGAGATTGCAGGAGAGGCGTCAGGAACCGGTACATCGGCTATCGGCTGGTGAACAGGCGAGGCTGGAGCTGTGCTGTGCGATGGCAATTGCTCCACGCCTGCTGGTGGTAGACGGGCTTCTGGAGGTGCTGGACGAGCCGGGGCGGGAGGCTTTCTGGGAGGAGGTGGATGCACGCTGTGCCCGGCGAGAGATGGCGCTAATCCTTGCCACACACTCCCCCCGCGAGGCGGAGATGACCGACCGTGTGCTGTTACTGCACGAAGGGCGGATGCTGGCGCTGGACACGCCGGAACATCTGCGCAATCTGGCAACGGGTGAGCAGGTGCGGTTGCACTCGGTGCAGGCTCGCCTGAAGCGGGGTGGTGAAGAGGTACACCTTGCCCTGCAGCGCCTGCCTTCTGTGGAGGATGCGCTTCGCACCCTGCTTCGCCAGGAGGGGATGCTGTGAAAGCGTTTGTGCGTCTGTGGGGAATGTGCCTGTGGCTGACCGCTACCAGCCCGCTCTGCTGGTTGTTCCTCGCTCTGCTTGCGGTGGCACGATGGCGGTATCCACTTTCGCAGTGGGTGTGGCTTTCACTAATTGCGCTGGCGAGCATGGTTGCTCTCGGGTTTGCGGTGTTTGTTGAGAAGGGTGGCGCGTTGTACGAGCGCGTTCGGCTGGCGGAGGTGGGGCGCATCCTGCTGGTTGCTGGGTTCACTGCGATAGCTGCGCTCTCTCTGGTGCTATATGCCGTCACTGTGCTTATGTTCAGGTAAACGCCGGGGTCAGTTTTTCTGGAGGGCGAATCTCTTGGTGAGCCGACCTCTCTCCCGACCTCTCCCCGACATGGGACAGCCCCACCTAACCTCCCCGCAGGCGGGGAGGAACTTTCGGCTTCCTCTCCCATCTTGTCCGCGAGCGGAAAAGGACCGTCCCCCTGCTTGCGGGGGGACCACAGGGGGGCTGACACCTCCAACGGCTCGGCGGGAGCCTCGCCCTCCAGGGATGACGCACCCACCGATTTGGAGGGCGAACCTCCTGGTGGGCCATCTGTAGGGGCAACCCTTGTGGTTGCCCAATACACAGGCAGGGAGCTACTTGCCCTCATCTCCCAGATTACCTCTGGTTTTCTGCGCTGAGAAGATGTATCATAACGGATGGAGCGAAATTGCCAGTGAGGGACGATTCAGTGAGCGAAGAGAGGGAGAACCTGTCGTACGAGGAGATATGTATCCACCTGGGGGAGGACCCCGAGCGCTACATGGGGTCGGTAGTGCCCCCCATTTTCCAAAACAGTCTGTTCACCGCGCCCAGCGTGGAGGCGCGTTCCCGCCGGGGCGAGCGATATATCTACACGCGCGAAGCGAACCCCACCACCGACATCCTGAACGCCAAGATTGCCGCCATGGAGGGAGCGGAAACGGCGCGATGCTTCGCGTCAGGTATGGCGGCTATCAGTGCGGCGCTGATGTCGCAACTGCGCAGTGGTGACCATGTGGTGTGCGTGAAGAACGTCTACTATCCCGCGCGTGCGCTGTTACAGGACTACCTGAGCCGTTTTGGGGTGGAGGTAACCTTTGTGCAGGGCACGCAGGTAGAGCACTTCGAGCAGGCAATCCGCCCGAACACGCGGGTGTTCTATCTGGAAAGCCCGACCAGCATCAACCTGTGGCTCCAGCCGCTGGAGGAGGTGTGCGCCTTAGCCCGGGCACGTGGCATCACCACCATTATCGACAACACCTGGGCAACTCCTGTCTTCCAGCAACCGTTGCAAATGGGCGTGGATATCGTGGTTCACTCCGCGAGCAAGTATCTGGGCGGTCACAGCGACGTGATTGCCGGAGTGGTGTGCACCTCGCAACAGCATATTGAAGCCATCCACCGCGAGATGACGCTCATCGGCGGGATTTTGGACCCATTCGCCGGGTGGCTTATCCTGCGCGGGCTTCGTACCCTGCCCACCCGCCTGTACCAGCACCAGGCGAACGCCCTCCGGGTTGCCCAGTGGCTTGCCGAGCATCCCGCGGTACACAACGTACTGTACCCGGGACTGCCGTCACACCCCCAGTATGACCTGGCGCGCCGCCAGATGAGCGGCTTCAGCGGGCTGTTTTCGTTCACTCTGAAGCGCAATTCGCGGGAGGCGGCTGTGGGGGTGGTGAACGCCCTGAGGTTGTTCCATATCGGCGTGAGCTGGGGCGGATACGAGAGCCTTGCCTTACCCATGCTGATTGAAGATTATGACGGCGAGCAGAGATGGGGGCTTCGGGTGCACATCGGGCTGGAACCGCCGGACAGCCTGATAGCCGACCTGGAAGGGGCTTTGCGTCACGCGGAGGATAAGGGGCGTTAGCCTTTCTCGCCCTTCAACCCGCTGATAAACTTCTCGAAGAAGCTCTTCTCTTCTTCGGGCACGTCGGTGAACCGCTCGCCACATGCCGCGGCGAACTGGCGGAGCAAGCCGCGCTGTACCTCGTTCAGGTGGGTGGGCACATGGATGTTGATATGTACCAGCAGGTCGCCCCTGCCCTGGCGGCGGCTGGGTAGTCCCTTGCCCTCGAGGCGGATGACACTGCCCGGTTGAGTGCCCGGCGGGATGTCCAGGGTAATATCCTCGTCTAGTCCGCGCACCTTAACCTGCGCTCCCAGCGCCGCCTGCGCAAACGAAATGGTTAACTTCGTGTGGAGGTTTGCCCCTTCGCGCTCGAACCGCTCGTGGGGGCGCACATGGAAGACCACATACAGGTCGCCCGGCTCGCCGCCGCGCCTGCCTGCGTCGCCCTCTCCCAGAAACTGTACCGCCGTCCCGCTTTCCACGCCCAGCGGGACGCGCACGGTACGCTCCACCACATTGCGCACCCTGCCTTCGCCGCGGCACTGGGTGCACGGACGCGAAATCACTCTGCCCTCGCCCCGACAGTTGGGACAGGTGACCACCGTGGAGATAGTGCCCAGCAGGGTGTGCTGGGTATGGCGCACGCGCCCACTACCACGACAGGTAGAACAGGTAACGGGTGACTTGCCCGGTTCGGCGCCGCTACCCTCACAGCGTGTGCAGGTCTGGAAACGCGCATACTGGATGGTCTTGGGTGCGCCCGTTGCAATTTCTTCGAGGGTTACTTCCACATCTACACGCAGGTCGTTTCCGCGCTGTGCCTGGGACGTTTCGGTGCGCGTGCCCCCTGTTCCGAAGAAGAGGTCAAACAGGTCGCCGATGTTGCCGAAGTCGCCGAAGCCGAAATCGGGTTCGCTGGTGCCTCCGCGCACGCCCGCCCGCCCAAACAGGTCATAGGCACGACGCTTCTCGGGGTCACTCAGCACTTCGTAAGCCTCATTGATGGCTTTGAACTTCTCTTCCGCCTGCTTGTCGCCGGGGTTCACGTCGGGATGGTACTGGCGAGCGAGGCGGCGATAGGCGCGCTTAATCTCCTCCTGGCTCGCGTCTCTGCTAACTCCCAACGTTTCGTAATAGTCCACTTCGCCCGGCATCGGAACACCTCGTATTTCTACTGCTCGTCGCCCTCAGCGGTCTCTTCGTCGCTCTCGACGATGGTCTCTGGTTCTTCGTCCTCTTCATCCAGACCCAGCACGGTGTCTACCTGCTCTGAAATCTCTATTTCGTCCTCTTCCAGAGCCTCTTCCGTCTGGGGTTCCTCTTCCTGTTCATGTCCATTATCGGAAAGTCGGATGCCTGCCTCGACGGCGACCTTCGCCATCGCCTCCTCAAACTCTTCGGTCAGCGAGGTTTCGGGCACTTCTGGCTCCATCAGCTCGGGCAGGGGTTCGGGGTTGAAGCTGGGTATCAACCGCCCGGCAGCAATCTCCTCCAGCGCGATGGTCAACGGGTTGGTAGAGGTGCTCTTCACCAGAGCGCGCCGGGCAATACCCTGCTCCTGCAGCTGCCTGGTGCGCTTGGCAGCAAGCATCACCAGCGCATACTTGTTGAACCGGTTTAATCTATCGGGATTGGGCAGAATCATGTTTGGGCAACCTCTCGTGCGTATTCACATTCATGAATTATACCGCCTCCTGGGTCAATCGTCAACGCACACAGGGAGACGGTTTCCGTTTGGATCCTCACAGGAGGCAATGCGGGGCAACCCTTTGCGGTTGCCCCTGCGATCTCTTACGGGAAAAGGGCTGGAGGTAAGGATAGGTTTCGGCTTACCAGGAGATTTGCCTCCAGCCTGCAACCCCACTACCTTCGCCGTCGGCGCAGCGCTAACCCTGCAACGCCCAGACCTAACACGGCAAGCGTGGTTGGTTCAGGAACAGGCTGTGCCCACAGGGTGAATGCCACGTTATCGTAGGAGCGCGGCGCGCCGAACGTGCGACCGTCAGAAGCTTCGATGATGCCGTTGTCGTTGGCATCGCGGTACCACAGGTCGGTAGCCACCTCGCTACCCGGGTTGGGCAGGCGGTTCACCACCCCAAGCGTCAGCACGTTGTCCAGCACGCCGTTGTTCTTCAGGGTGATGACCACTCCCTTGTTGGGGTTCGTGTCCAGCACCACTCCTGACGGCAGGCTCACGTTTACAATGTAGGCTGTTGCGCCGGTTGGGTTGAAACTGCCCAGGTTGGCGGTAAACGACCCGGCAAGGTTGCTGAACACCGAGCCACTGGGTGCTCCCGGATCCCAGGCGTTGTACACCGCGATATCCGCGGTGACGTTGTTGTACGAGCCTGCGGTGGCAATAATCAGCACAAAGTCCAGCCTTGTCAGGAAATGAGGAACTGACAGATTGACTCCAAGTCCATCTGCCATCCGATAGCGAGGGGTGCTGCTCGTGAACACCAGCTCCGTCAGCTGCAGCTGGGTGCCATCGGCAGAGTAGATGGTGTCGTAGATGCGAACCTGCGCCGGCGCATTCACCGCCAGCAGGGGCACCAGTGCCAGCACTACCAGCACGAACCAGAGGCGTTTCATGCATGTATCCTCCTTTCTCGAGAACTCAGATGTTCCTATTCTACCACTACCCTGCAAAAAATACTACCCAGTAATTTTGCGGGTTTTCGGGCTCCGGCGTGAGAGGTATTGCATGGTTATGTGCCTAGTTTTGAGGTGCGAGATGCCTCACTCCTCTGCGCATACTCTCCGGGGCTAACAAAGTCAGGCAGAGAACCGTCCACACTGCAGGAGTCTGTACCCCGTGAATGAAAGATATACACGACGGCTCTAAAACCTTCACAGAGGAGGCAGGCACATGAACGGAGTATGGTTGATGCTGATTCTCGGCAGCGCGGTGATGCTGGTCAGCGCATCGGCGGATGCACAGGGAAAGACCACACCCGCCCGCGCCAAAAAACGGTTGCTGGTGGTGTCACACACCGCGGGCTTCCGCCATGAAGAGGCAATCCGCAGCTTCGAGAAGGTGATCAACGAGCTCGCCGAAAAGTCGGGACAGTTCACTTTGGAGTTCTGCCGCAACGCCGATGATGTCAAAACGATGATGTCGCCCGATGGGCTGAAAAAATACGATGGCGTCATCTTCTCCAACACCACTGGCGACCTCGGCATCCCTGACCTGCAGGCGTTTCTGGATTGGGTGAAATCGGGCAAAGCGGTGATCGGCTTGCACGCCGCGGCGGACACCTACCACAACGAGCCGCGCTTTATCGAGATGATAGGGGGTGAGTTTCTCACACACGGGGCGCAATGCGAGGTGGAGGTCATCGTGGAAGACCCCTCGCACCCCGCGATGGCGCACCTTGCACCGCGATTCCGGGTGTTCGATGAAATCTACGAGTACAAGAACATCGACCGCGCCAAACTGCATGTGCTAGGCTCTATGGACAAACACCCCAACGACGGTCATCCTCAAGCCGGTCAGCCGGGCGACTACCTGCTCATCTGGTGCAAGCCCTACGGCAAAGGGCGCGTCTTCTATACCGGTCTGGGGCATCGTGGCGATGTGATAGAGAGCGAGTGGTACAAACAGCACATGCTGGGCGGTATCCGCTGGGCGCTGGGCATCATCAAAAAGCCCGAACCGCGCATCGGTCAGCCCAAAAAGTAGATGCACGAACAGATTGTCCGGTTTCTGAACTACCTGCGTGTGGAGAGGAACGCCTCCTCCCACACGCAGGACGCTTATGCACGCGACCTGCACCAGCTGGTGGAGTTTGCCCGGAGGCGCGGCTACTCGCTGAGCGATGCGCTGAGCGAAAACGGATTGCTGGCTTTTGCACAGCACCTGCGCGGGCGAGGGCTGGCGGAAGCCAGCGTGGAACGCAAGCTGTGTGCGGCACGAGCGTTTGCGCGATACCTGCGTCGCGAAGGGATATTACCTGAAGAGGCTACCGCCTCCGTCTCCACCTTCCATCTGCCCCGCAAGCTGCCCAACGCCCTCTCGCGCGAAGAGGTGGATCGCCTGCTGCAGCAACCCGACCCCGCTACTCCGCTCGGACTACGCGACCGCGCCATGCTGGAGCTGGCGTATGCGGCTGGACTGCGTGTCTCAGAGCTGGTGGGATTGCGCCTCCAGGATGTGCAGGTTGAGGAGGGATTCGTGCGCGTGTTCGGCAAGCGGGCGAAGGAGCGGTGGGTGCCGTTTGGAGAGAGCGCAAGGCACGCCCTGCAGCAGTATCTCCAGTTCGCTCGCCCCAGACTTTGCGGCAAACACAGCGAAGACTACCTCTTCCTGAGCGAACGGGGCACGCCGCTATCGCGCACGCAGTTCTGGTTGCGTCTGAAGCAATACGCCAGGCGGGCAGGCATCACGCGCCCCGTCAGTCCCCATACGCTACGCCACTCTTTTGCCGTGCACCTGTTACAGGGAGGCGCAGACCTTCGAGCGGTGCAGGAGATGCTGGGACACGCCAGCATCAACACCACGCAGATATACACGCGCGTGAGCATCGACCACCTGCGCGAGGTTTACCAGAAACATCACCCCCGCGCCTAGAGGAAGCCAGAAGTGGGGTATACTCTGAGAGGGATGAAACGATGGCAAGACATTACAAAAATCCACCCGTTGTCGAAGCCGCAAGTCCAAGCGTGGACAGGCTATTATCCTGGGCTGAGGCTGAATCTGTCCGCTTAGGCAATGTGGAGCGCGTTCGCCTCTACCTTACGAGGTTTCCAGAGATAATCGACGCGGTTTCCTCTGCCATATCGGTAACTCGCAAACATTTGCCGCAGGCTTGCCTCTACCTTGACCTCTACGAGGACCCAGAGATTGAGGACGAACATCTTATCTTGTATGCGCGTCTGAAACACTACGACGCGGATACAATGAACAGCATCCGGCGTGCGCGGGAGGAATACAGACCGCTCTTCGCAGGCAAGGAAGGCTGGTTGTTTTTGACGACCGACTTCAGACAGCACAATCCGCTCTTAACCTGCCCTTGCAACCGAAAGTCGCAGGCTACACTTGGCAAAACCTGCTGACGTAGACATGAGTGCTGAAGCCATGCTTCAGCATCCAAAACTGTCACAGATTCAGTCGCTGGAATGTTCCCACACAGACCTGCCCAATCCAATCAGGTTCTAGCCTCCGCAGGAGGCTTTGTTAAGAGTAGCCCGCAACTTCCAGGTGCAGGGTTACCTTTCCCCTCTTTTGTGCCCTTGCGACTGGAAGTCGCAGGCTACACTTGGCGAAACCTGCTGAGGCAGGTTAGAGGTTGCTGAAGCAAGCTTCAGCACTCCAAAAAGGTCAGCCTCCGAAGAAGGCTTCATTGTGGGTAGCCCGCAACTTCCAGTTGCAGGGATGCTCTAACCAACCTGTTTAGCCTCCACAGGAGGCTTCGTCATGGGTAGCCCGCAACTTCCAGTTGCG
>FMJZ01007437.1_pt1 | contig 18649 bp, 19 predicted proteins | sample 1987881 | NCBI WGS metagenome assembly FMJZ01 (sample SAMEA4378227, study PRJEB15110) | soil metagenome | biome: soil; feature: Field; material: Soil | place: India | collected 2015-03-11 | depth 0 m
TGTGTGCGGCCATCGGATGATGGGACCGGGGCAGACACGTGGGTCTGCCCCTACCGGCCCTACCGTTGTACCAATTTTTGGGCGGCTTCGGCGAAGGCTTTGGCGGCTTCTTCGTTTTCTGGTTCGGTGAGGTTAGGCACGGATGCCGGGATTTGGACGCCCCGCTGGCAGGCGGGGCGGGCGGCCATGCGGTCCATCCAGCGGCGGAGGTGGTCCAACCCATCGATGGACACGCCGGACCATTTGTACGTTCGAACCCACGCCCAGTGGGCAATGTCGGCAATGGAGTAATCGTCGGCCAAGTACTCGCGGTCCGCCAAGCGGTTATTCAACACTTCGAACAAACGCCGGCACTCGTTCTGGTAACGCGCGATCACCGAAGGAATCTTCTCGGGGAAGTACCGGTAAAACACATTGGCTTGGCCCATCATCGGACCAATGCCGGCCATTTGAAACATCAGCCACTGGAGAACAACGGACCGTCCCTTCGGGTCTTGCGGCATGAGCCGGCCGGTTTTTTCCGCAAGGTAAACCAAAATGGCCCCCGACTCGAAAACGACGAAACCACCGTTGTCATGGTCCACGATGGTGGGAATGCGCCCGTTCGGATTGAGCCGCAGATACTCCGGTCGCTTTTGCTCGCCGGCCAACAGGTTCACCACGCGGACTTCATAGGGCAACCCCAACTCCTCCAACGCAATGGAGATCTTCCACCCATTGGGTGTGGGCGCCGTGTACAATTCGATCATGGGCGAGCTCCTCCTAACAACTAGAGGAGTGACCGTTTGTCACGTTACGGTCAACCGGAGTCCGGTTCCCGAACCCAACGAGTAACGGCCCCTGAAGTTCCCGCGATGGGGAGCCGAGGAGCCGTGAGTCCCCTCAATAATTCAAACTTCGCTTGCGAGCACGCAAATTGCGCCGGCTGCCCTTGGCCTTGAAGTTCCGCGGCTCGTCGCGGTACGGCATAGGCCCGCCGGCGGTCTGAGCCCAGCCGGGAGTGGGCGCACTGGTTGTCGAGCGCGGCGCTCCGTAAGAACGCTGCGGGCGATCCTGCGCGAGATTTACCCGAAGTTTCCGGCCGTCTAGCTCCTGGCCGTCGAACCGCTCGATTGCCTGCGCGGCCTCGTCACCCGAGCCGAATTCCACAAAGGCAAACCCACGGGGGCGCCCCGTTTCGCGATCCATGGGCATGTGGACACTGCGGACTTCGCCCACCACGGAAAAAGCTTGAGAAAGTTGTTCCTGCGTCGTGCGGAAATTCAAATTGCCGACAAAGACTTTGGTCGAAATGGCTTGACTCCTTCTGTTCGAGCTGACTTACCGTTCTTTCTTCTTCCGTAAACGAGCCAGCCCGATGCCGGCGCCACGCGAACAAGAAACAACGATGGAGCCGTCCATAGCAGGAGTTGGGCTGAAGTGTCTAGCCTCGTTGTTTCTTTTTCTGTCAGCGGCCGAAACTCGGCTGGAGCTCGCTTTAGTCGAGCCAACCCTTCGCCCGTGCCCCGCACGGATCGCCTTGCGATGGAAAGATGCGGCGCACCTGTTCCAGCGCTTTGCGCACCTCGGTTAGGTCTCCCCGCAGTTTGGCCAGCTCCCCGAGCGCGCACCACGCTTCCCATTCGCTCGGTTGTTGGCCGAGCAGCGAACGGTAGCCTTGCTCCGCCTCCGCTAGTTGCTGTCGCAAGCGCAACACCAACAGCTCGCTCAGTGCCCGCTCCTGCACGGGCAAGCGGTTGCTGAGTAACAGCGCATTCTGCCGCGCCTGAGCCGCACGTTCTTCATCGCCGAGGAGCCCGGCAATTTCGGCCAAGCGGTAGTAAGCAAGGGCGAACTGGGGATCGGCTTCGACCGCTCGATCCAAGGCCTCTTCGGCGGCTCCGAGTTGGCCCAGCTCCAAGTGCTCTTCGGCGGCAAAAAATGCCAGAAGCGCTGGCAACGAGTCGGACGTAACCGCGGCTACCCGCGCAATGCGCACTTGCTCGGGCCGAATCCGGCCCGCCTCGAGCTGCTCGGCCACACGGTCGACTACGGCCGTGAGCCCCCGCAACGCGCCTGTAGCTCGGGCTGTCGCTCGTGGCTCCGGATCGGAGAGATCGAACCACTGTGCTTCCACTTCGATTTGATTTTGCGCCAGTTGGACGTGACCGACAACAAACGCTGCTGCTCCAAGCTCCCGTGCCCGCATGCGCGCCGCCTCGATGGTCCACGCCCCTGCCTGACTGCCCCCGGCTCGCAAGCATTGTCCGGGGATGCGCCGCCAGGGGCCGTTGCCACTTAAACGGTGGGCCAACAGTCGCCCCACGCCCGAGGCAACGGATTCGCTTTCTTCGTTGGCGGCCGTCAAGGGAAACACGGCAACCGTGCGCACCGCTTCTGTGTGGGCGCCGCTAGCGGACTCACCCCTCCGCTCGCTGCTTTGCCGCCACCACACCGCCGTTGCGACAGCAGCAATCAGGAGAAGCAAAAGAATCAACCGTGCCGGCAGCGTTCGCATGGGTGAGAGCCCAAGCTTACGGATTCGTGGAGCTTAGCCGCAAGAAGACACGGCGATAGGGACCTCTACTGCTCCCGGTCTACTGTAGGGTCGCGGGCCGCGGCAAAGTGGATGGATCTCTCAGCCGCCGTAAAAGACTTTTTCTCCGAGTTCTTTGAGCCACAAAATCGTGTCGTCGGGCCGCGCCTCGATGGGTTGCCTTACGCCAGCAGCAATGACTTCGCCCACGACCACAGAATGGTCGCCTCGCTCGAGCAGCTCGACAACGCGCGACTCCACATACGCGGGACAGCGCACCAACAGCGGCGCCCCCGTCACCCCGCGTTCGAAGGGCTCGCCGGAAATGGTCTCGCCTTCTTTCACTGCGGGTTTGAAAAACGTGAACGCGAGCGATTGCTGGCCCTTGCCCAACATGTTGAGGGCAAAGGCGCGCGTTTCTTTGATGAGCGCGTGCGCGCTCGAGTCGGCTTTCACCCCCACCACCACCAGCGGCGGCTCGAATGCCGCTTGGGTGACCCAATTGACCGTGGCGGCGGCGATGTCACCGCGTTGGTTTTCGGCCGTGAGGATGTACAAGCCGTACGGGATCATGCGCAAGGCTGTTTTTTTGGCTGCTGGGTCCATGTGTTTCCTCCTTCTCTTGCATCACTGTTTGCACTGCGGAGAACGGACGCAGTGCGAAGCAACCCATCAAGCTGGCGACTGCGCTAGCGCAAGTCAACCGGCTGCCGCGCCACGGTGCCGTTTTGCGCCGGCTCGGGCGTAGGCAACGAGACTTCGTAGCGTTCCGCCCCACGCTGCACGCGCACGTGCCCTACCGCCCGAGTACCCGTGATCTCGAGGGCGACGTCGAGAAATCCCCGGGCCCGACCAGATAGCCGAACATCGGCGTCAATCCGGGCAGTGTCGGACGTTACCAAGTCGATGGCTAAGCGGCCGTCTAGCCTCTCGCCTGGGCGGACGGCCAGCCCATGCAGTTCCATGGTGAAACGGCCGGAGACGAGCGTGCCGTCCACTTTCAGCGTGGCTGCGCCGCCGAAGGGACCGGTCAGTTCCTCCTCGATCTTGTTCGGTCGCAGCGGCACCTCGGCTAGCGGCGGGGCCCAGGTCGGTTCCGGCGTGTTCAACGGCGGAAGCGGCGTTAGCGCGCGCCGCGAAGTGAACCGGGCGAGCCCGATGTGGGTGTCGCGAATGGTCGCACCCAGCACGGCACCCCACGCCACCAGCGTACCGTCGGGGTGCCAACGGACGCCGTCGCGCGTGGCCCAGCCGTCGTTGCCTTCGGCGCTCAAGCGCTGGCCGATGTAGTCCCCGCGGTCGCCCACTCGATCGAGCAGATAAGGTTCATGCGTTGCGAACAACGGCCCGGTCAACGTCATGTTCGTGATGGGCAACACTGCGGCAAAATCGATCAGCGGCGGCATGTGGAGCAACGAAAGCAACCGCAGCACCACGTGGGCTCGTGTGGATTCGAATGCGAGCCAACGCCCGTCGGGGGAAAACTCGGCCGTTTCATCCCATTCCGGGTGGTGGGTGACGCGCACCACGTTTCCCGAGGTTAAGTCGAGCAGGTAAATGTCGACGTTGGCTGCCTCGTCGCGCGTGGCCGAGAACACGAGCGTTCTTCCTTGGTCGGTAAACGATTTCGCCTCGTACCACGCATGCGCGAGTGACCACTGCTGCAAACTATCCTGCGAGTCCACCCTTGGCGGGTACAAGTGGCGCACGTTTTCCACGTGGTAGCCGCGGGGATCGCGCACAAGGTCGCCCATGACGATGTGGAACCCATCGAGCCGCACTTTGGTCCAAACGAGCTTCCTTCCATCGGGAGAAAGCACGGGGAAGCGGTCGTGCGTGAGCTCCGCCGTTTTGACCCCCTCGATGCGGTACAGCCGGTCGGGCGTTTCCGGCTCGAACACGAAGAAGTTGTCGGTAAAGATGCCAAAGTAGTACACGAGCAGTCGCTGACCATCGGGAAACCACAGGTGGGCGGCAGCCGACCGGGGAGCACCACAAGTGAGGCAACGAAATTCTCCTGTTTCGAGGGAAATCATCCCAACGTCGCGCCGTTCGGGATTGTCCTTGTGGGCAAAACCAAAGGAGAGCCACCGCCCGTCGGGTCGAAAACGCGGCGAGCCCCAACCGAGGACGTGCGCGGGACGCGTCAGGTAGCTCAGGGTTACCGGCTCGGGCACCGGATCGGAGTCTTGCCCACAACTGCTGGCAAGCACGGCCACGAGCCAAATGCCCATCCGCCAACGGCCGGCTCGCCGTTGCCCCCGTACGTGGAGCGGGCTTCGAACAACCTTTTGCCATACCTGCGCAGGCACCCGGAACATGGCAACGCTTCCCCTACAGCGCCAAACTTTGGCGCTTTGCAAGCGTGGCACGCGCTGTTTCTTCACCTCACGCGGTGCGAGAGCTGGACATGCACCTCCCGATTGCCTCCGCGCTAAACGGCTTGTTTCCCCGAGGTGAGTGGCGTCTTCCCCCGACTGCACCCACACGTTTGCGGCGAATCGCTGGCGCGAAGCTTTACAATCGCCCCCGCCACGGCGTACCTAAGCGTTGACCTTGCGCCCGGGTGCGCCAAGAAAAGGGGACGAACATGGACCCAGCACTTCAAGTTCTCGCTTGGTGGATTGCGTTTGGCGGAACCCACACGTTCTTGAGCCATCCTCCGATACGGGAACGCTTGATTCGCCACTTAGGGGAGCAGGGGTTTCGAGTTCTGTACTCGCTGGTGGCGTTTGCCACGTTCATCCCGCTGATGACCACCTTCTTCGTTCACCGCGTATCTCGGGGCGTGTGGCTACCGGCACTGGCGCTCGTTCCGGGAGTATGGTGGGCAACCATGGTGGTGAATTTGATTGCCATCGTGTTGCTTGTGTTGGGCTTTGCGAGCCCGAATCCAGTGTCCACCTTGACGGCGCGGCCCGGTGCGGGTGTGCGTGGGATCCTGCACGTCACACGCCACCCGGCATTCATGGGGTTCGCGTTGCTCGGTCTGGGGCATTTACTCGTGTTGCGAGCCCCAATCGACATGGCCTTCTTTGGGGGCTTGCTGGTTTACTCGGTCGTGGGCGCTTGGCACCAGGACTACCGGCGGCGTCGCAGTGGTCCGGAGCTAGCGGAGTTTTACCGGCAGACGTCGTTTTTCCCGTTCGTGGCAGTGTGGCAGGGCCGAACTCGTTTGGCCCTGAGCGAAATTCCCATTGGTGCACTGAGCGTAGCGGGTGGGGTGTTCGTGCTCGTCTTCCTCCTGCATCACCGCATATTCGGCTGACTGGGTGGAAATCCGCCAGCGGAAGGCACGGCCCGAGGCTCGATCGCCGCCCACGCTCCCTCGCCCGACGTAGCGGGCTTTCACGCACGACGCTCGGTTCGCTTTCCCCGGCGGCTGCGGAAGAAGTCCTGCACGATTGCGGCGCACTCTCTTGCCAGCAGCCCGCCCTCCACTTGCGTGTGGTGGTTGATGCGGGGCTCGTGAAGAACGTCGATCACGCTGCCGCAGGCTCCGGCCTTAGGGTCCGGGGCTCCGTACACGATGCGGGAAAGCCGAGCGTGAGCAATGGCGCCGGCACACATTGCGCAAGGCTCGATGGTGACGTAGAGCGTGCAGTCGGGCAAGCGGTAATTCCCCAAACGGCGCGCGGCCTTGCGCAAAGCTTCGATCTCGGCATGCGCCGTTGGGTCTCGTTTCGCGATTGGCCGATTGTAACCGCGTGCCACGACACGGCCTTGCCGAACGATTACTGCGCCAACCGGTACTTCTCCCGCGGCCGCAGCTTTGCGGGCGCCAGCTAAAGCCTGGCGCATGAAGTATTCGTCGTTCCCGAGCTGTGTTGTGGCTTGCTTGGCCATGGGTGGTGCCGAGCGCCTGAGCCTACGGGCATTTACTCCTGAAGTGCGAGGCGGCGCGTGACCACACTGTGGTGGATTTCCGCCATGGTGCTGGCCAGAGGCTCGTTGAGGTTATCTTCGATGTCGACGATGCCGATCAGTTGGTTTTCGCCGTCGCGCCGACCTTCCTTGGGTTGGTCTACCCACTGAAACCAGTGGGTGCCGACCACGAACGGCATCCGGAGGATTTGTTCCATATAGGCGCGAACGGCCGCGGCTTGGGCTGGCCCGTCGGGCACTTCGGGTAACACCGGTGGAAAGGAGCCTCCCGGACGCGCGCGCCGGTAAAACCACTCGGTGATCAGGATGGGTTTGCCTGTTAGCTGCCAGAACTCGCGAAGCCGTTGGAACGGATCGATGGCGGTGAACCCTAGAGCGCTCAGTCGTTCTTCGATGCCAGAGGGAAGGAACGACCTGGCATAAGCGGTAATGTCGTAGTTGTTCGTGGAAAACACATCGGTCGGTGCGGCCAGAGCACGAATCACCTCGTGAGCGAACGGGCCAACCACCACGCGCGGGCCGAGGTTCAGCACTTGCGTACCGAGTTCGTTCAACACTTGGTCGGCAATCTCGGCAACCCGTGCGGCTACGAGCGCTTCAAAGGCCACACGATCCGCGCGCCGCTCGGGCGGTTCGTCTAAGTAACAAAGATCGTCTTCGTATCCGAGCGAAGCCGGGCACGTGCCCAAAAACCTCAGTTGGGCGAACTCGGCGAAATCTCGCAGTTGGGTGGCCCACACGCGATTGAACGCCTCGATGTCGCCTCGGTAACGCTGGCGGAAAAACTCGGCGACGGCGGTTTTGCCTGGGCTTCCGGCAGGCTGCGCGAGATACACGTCGAGGTGGCCGCCGCCGGCGAGAATCGAGGGCAAGTACGGCACTTCGTTCTCCACGTACACGCCAATGCACCACGGGTCGCGCGCGCATCGCTCGGCAAGGCTTCCTGGGGCCGTAACCGAGCGGGCGCGCTCTAAGGCATCGGCAACGAACACATCGCGGCGAGTGCGGAGCGACGGCGGCCCGCCCCGCACCGGAGGGAAGGTGTTGTACACATCCACGTTCACCGTGTACGGAAAGCGCTCGGCAAACAGATCGAGATGCTCGGCGCCCATCCAGCCGCCGAGAACGCGGAAACCGAGGGCACAAAAGCGCTGGGTGGTCGCCTCGGCCCACGCTTGCACGGAACCATGGCGGCGCAGCACGTTAGCCAGGTAGGGCGAATCGTTCGTGTTTTGCACGTAGTCGCCCACGGGATCCACGCCGGTCACTCCCGTGGAGAACAAAGCGTGTCCTTCCGGGGTGACAAACCACCACACACCGCGGATGCGCTCCACGCGGAAGCGGCCCGTGCCTGGCACGCGGATTCCTTTCCAGCCGCCGTAGCGGTCGAAGCCGTAGCCGGCCACCGGGGGTGAGTGGCACACATCTTCCGAAGTTTGCAGGTTTAGCCCCGGTGTGGGTGCGGGTGGCTCGCCATCCGTCCCACAGCCGATGGCGATGGCCAGCAATGCCGGCACCGCATGAGCAAGGAGGATGCGGGCTAGAGCGGTGCGGACCACGGGGCTATGCCGCTTGCCGCACTCGTGCTGCGCCCGAAAGCGAGTGGTTTCCGGAGTAGCCAGCGGCACCGCTGCGAATCGGAGTGCGAAAACGCTTTGCGGCATCCTTCCGCTGACAGGTAGGAAGCCCAGCGACGAACCTAGCGTGCGCCGGCACTTGCAGCCAAAGGTACGGGCTTGGATTCCGCGGCTTCCACCGCTTCGGCAAGTGAGACGACCCGGTAGTCGGCCAGGTTCAAGTGGCGGGTCTTCCACCAATACCACAGGGTGGAGTAAGGCCAGTTGTTGGTGATGCGCCCGGCTTCGTCTTTGTACCAACTGTGGTCCACCCGTGCCCAGGCGGTGCGTTGCAATGCAGCTTGGATCTCACGGTTGAAGGCTTCGAACACGTCACGACGTACATCCAGGTAAGCGGCACCGTTGCGCAACACGCGCAGCGCCTCGAGGATGTACTGGAACTGGCATTCGAGCATGAACAGGATCGAGTTGTGCCCGAGGTTCGTGTTCGGGCCGTACAGCATGAAGAAGTTCGGGTAGCCCGGCACGGTGATTCCGTAATAAGCGCGGGCTCCTTCTGCCCAGTCACGCTCCAGGAGTTGCCCGTTCAGGCCTTCGATGCGCAAGCCAGCAAGGAAGGGATTCGTGCGAAAACCGGTGGCGAAAATCACGGCATCCACTTCCAGCCGTTCACCGGACTTGGTGACAATGGCGTTCTCTGTCATCGAGCCGACACCGTCGGTCACGATCCGCACTTGGGGTAAGTTCAGCGATTGGTAGTAGTCGTCGGAAATCAAGATTCGCTTGGCTCCCACCGGGTAGTCGGGCACCAAAATGCGGCGCAGCTCGGGGTCGCGCACGGTTTCTTCCAAGTACCGGAGAGCAATGCGCCGGTAGTAACGCATGGCCCAGGGCTTTTGCTGGATCACCGGGAGCAAGAAGAGTTCGAGCATGGCCCACAGGCGGGCCCGGTAAAGCTTGGCCAGGCCAGGCACGTGGGCAAAGGCCCAGCGTTCCCAGTCGCGATAGGGGCGGTCGCCCCGCGGAACCATCCAGTTGGCACTTCTTTGGAAGATGTACAGGCGTTCGGTTAACGGGGCGATTTGGGGGATGAACTGAATCGCACTAGCGGCATTGCCAATGACGGCCACTCGCTTACCACGAAAGTCGTAGTCGTGGTTCCAACGCGCCGAATGAAACTGGACTCCCTGAAACTTCTCCCTGCCCTCGATGGCCGGAATGTGCGGGTGATGCAACTGTCCGATGCCGACCACGAGCGCGTCAGCCCGGAACGTTTCACCCTGGCGGGTGGAAATTTCCCACGTGCCGCTGTTCTGGTCGAAACGCGCACCGGTAAACTCCACGCCAAAGCGAATGTGCGGAAGAATCCCAAAGGAATGGGCGATGTCTTCCATGTACGCTTGGATCTCGGCTTGCGGAGCCCACTTGCGACTCCAGTCCGTTTTCTGTGCGAAGGAAAAACAGTAGGACATCGACGGCACGTCGCACGCGGCGCCCGGATAAGTGTTGTCGCGCCAGGTGCCTCCGAGGGTCCTTTCTTTTTCGAGAATGGTGAAATCCTCGAACCCGGCTTTTCGCAAGCGAATGCCGAGGCCAATGCCGCCGAAACCGCTACCGACGATCACGATGCGCAAATGCCGTGGCCCATTCATGGGAACCTCTTTCATTGCAATATGTGCTCCGTTGCCGGCGTTGATGCAAGGTGTGCGGGAGTTCGGCGCCGCTTTGCGAACTTAAGAAGTGGTGGTTGGGGTAAATTTCATGGCTGCCATGTCATTGCGGGGCCGATGGGAACGCGTATTGCGTGGAAGGAGCGATGGCACTTGGTGCGGAATCGGCCGCGGCACCCGGTGCAAGTCGCTAGCCTGGCCGACTCGCTGCGCCGTGGGTGCCTAGGCGGCGAAGTTGGGTCCCTAGGAATGGGCAAGGCCCACCGCACGCCGCAGTGCACGAACTTCCTTGTCGGTCAGAAGTCGGCTTTCGCCTGGTTCGAGGCGACCAAGCTCGACCGGTCCGATGGCGACGCGTTTAAGTTTCTCCACATCGTGGCCCACGGCATCGCACAGGCGGCGAATTTCCCGGTTCCTCCCTTCGCAAAGGGCCATTTCCAGCCAAGTTTTGGTACCGCTCGACCGCAACACCCGTACCGACTCCACCTTGGCAATCCCTTCCTCTAAGCGAACACCCCGTTCCAGCTTCTCTAAGGCGGCACTGTCGGGCACGCCTTTAACTTTCACGTGGTACCGTTTGGCCACACCGTACCGCGGATGCGTGAGTCGCAGGGCCAACTCGCCATCGTTCGTAAAAAGCAGCAGACCCGAGGAGTGATAGTCGAGTCGGCCAACGGGGTAGACGCGGGTCGGGAGTTTGGGAAGCAAATCGCGCACAGTGGGGCGGCCTTCGGGATCCGACATGGTGGTGACCACGCCGGTCGGCTTGTGCATGATCAGGTAGATCAGTTCGGGCCGGACCACCACGCGCCGCCCGTCGACGGTGATGCGGTCGCGAAGCGGATCAGCTTTGCTTCCAAGCTCCGTTACCACTTGGCCGTTCACCTGCACCCGGCCCTCGCGGATCCACTGTTCCGCTTGCCGGCGCGAGGTCAGGCCCGCGTGCGCCAGAATTTTCTGTAACCGTTGGAGTCGGTGGCTCGACTTGCTGGAGGGGTTCCTCGCCACTGAGGGGGAGGGCTGTTTGTTGGCCAATGTCATGAGTCGTGCTTTCTGCGATGTTCAAGCTTTCGAGGGCGCTCGTGAGTTCTTGCAGAGCGGGGAGATCGTGCAAGTCCTTGAGCCCGAATGTTTCCAGAAACTCATTGGTGGTGGCGTAAAGCAACGGCCGACCGACCGTGTCTTTGCGTCCGGCAATTTTGATCAGGCGCCGGCTGAGCAAGGTTTGCAGCGACCCGTCGCAATCCACGCCCCGAATGGCCTCGATTTCCGCCTTGGTGACCGGCTGCTTGTAGGCGACGATGGCCAGCGTTTCCAACGCCGCGCGTCCTAGTCTGGGCGGCTTTTCTTGCAGCAAAGCCCGCACCCATACCGCATGCTCCCGGGCCGTGCGGAGCTGGTAGCCGCCGGCAACTTCGACAAGCTGGATACCGCGTTTTCCGGGGGCATAGTCCTGGCGCAGCAGCTCCAGCGCCTCGCGCACTTCTGTCGCTGAGGGTCCGCCGAGAACCTCCACCAAACGACGGAAAGAAACCGGTGAACCGGCGGCAAACAGCAGACTCTCGATGATCGCGGCGAGCTGAGCTGGATTGAACTCTGGCGGCTCCTCGTCTGGCCGCAACGTCGAGGCGGGCTCGGCAGCCGGGGCTGCAGGCGGCTCTTCGTTTGTTCGTTGCTTTGCGTCCATAGCTCTTAAACGTTCGCCTCTTCGTCCGTTGGCGGTTCCGGCTGCGTTTCGGCGAGCTCCCACTCCTCGAGCCAGTCCCAGTTCACCTCGTCCGTCAGCAGTTCGATCTCGATGGGAGCTTGCCAGTGCTCTTGCGTGGCAAGGAGCGCGCCGAGTCGGACCAGTTCCAGCAAGACCAAAAAGGTGGCGACGATTTCCAGCCGCGAACTCCCCTCATCGAAGAGTTCCTCGAACCGCACCCGGCGGTGCAGTGCCAAGCGCGAGAGCAGCCGCTCCCCGCAGGCGCGCACGGACACGGGTTCCAACTCGACCGTGTGCACTGGCGCCGGACTGCGCCGGGCGAGCAACTGCTGCAGGGCTTCAACCAGGTCCCACAGCTCCACCCGTAACGGCCCTGGCTCCGGTGCCAGCTCCGGGTCGCGCGGCCGTACGAACACATCGCGATGGAGAAGCGGTCGTTCGGCCAAGGCCAAAGCAGCTTCCCGGTAACGCTGGTACTCGAGAAGCTGTTGCACCAGCTCGCGGCGCGGATCGGCCTCCTCGCTGTCCTCTTCTTCCTCGTCGGCCGGTAACAGCATCCGCGACTTGATGAGCATCAGAGTGGCTGCCATGACCAAAAACTCTCCGGCCACGTCGAGCCTGAGCTCCCGCATGAGGTCGAGGTACTGGAGGTACTGCTCGGTGATGGCGGAGATGGGGATGTCCGTAATATCCACCTCGTTTTTTTTGATGAGGTGCAAAAGCAGGTCGAGAGGCCCCTCGAACACATCGAGCCGTACCCGGTACAGGGGGAGGGACAATTGTTTCGGCAGGGAACTCTCCGCGTGGTTCATGCCGGCAAACCCACGGCGCTGCGCACTTCTTTCATCGTGGATTCTGCCACGGTTTCCGCGCGTTCTCGCCCTCGTTGCAGAGTTTCCTGCACGCGCTCCGGCTCTGCCTCCAGTTGTCGGCGCCGTTCGGCAATGGGCGACAAGTCTTCCACGACGTGGCGGATCATGATTTTCTTGCACTCCAAGCAGCCAATGCCCGCCGTGCGGCAACCGCGCGTGACGTAATCAATTTCCTCTGGCGTGCAGTAAATGCGGTGCAGGCGAAACGCAGGGCAATCCTCCGGCTCGCCTGGATCGGTCCGCCGTACCCGGCGCGGATCGGTCATCATGCGCGATAGCTTCCGATCGACCTCTTCCGGCGGGTCGCGCAGCCACACAGCGTTGTTGAAGCTTTTGCTCATCTTCCGGCCGTCGAGACCGGGAACACGGGGAGCCTCGGTCACCAAGGTTTGTGGCTCGGGGAACACGGGGCCATAAAGATGGTTGAAGCGGCGGGCAATTTCTCGCGTGAGTTCAATGTGCGGCGCTTGATCCTCGCCCACGGGAACCGCGGTGGCCTTGTAAACCAGCACGTCGGCACTTTGCAAAACCGGATAGCCGAGAAGCCCATAGCTCAAGCTCAGGACCTCTTGCTCCGACTCGCCGCTGATGAGGCCCAAATCGCGTGCTTGCTCTTTGACGGTGGGATTGCGGATGAGCCAGGGCGTGGGTGTAACCATCGACAGCAGCAAGTGCAGCTCTGCATGTTGCTTGACTGCAGACTGGCGAAAGATGACGACCTTGTCGGGGTCGAGCCCTACGGCCAACCAATCCGTGACCATTTCCACTGTGTTCTGCTCGATCGACTCCGTCGCCTCGGGTTTGGTCGTCAGCACATGCCAGTCGGCCACGAAGAAGAAGCATCGATCGGCCTCGTGCTGCAGCTTGACCCAGTTGCGCAAGGCACCGTGCAAGTGCCCGAGGTGCAACCGCCCGGTAGGCCGCATACCACTGACCACGATCTTGGTTTTTTCGATTCCGCTCACAACAGTAACCCCAAGAGCCCGCGAATCACGGGTCGCATCACCACACTGGCTGCATTGGTGGCCACTAAGGCGACGACGATGAACATTCCGTACGGCTCGATCCGGGCAAGCAACGATGCCAGCGGAGGCGGCACGAGTCCCGCAAGGACGCGGCCGCCGTCCAGCGGTGGCACGGGTAAGAGGTTGAACACAGCCAGGGCCACGTTGATCAGCACACCTCGGAACGCGATCTCCGCCAGAAGCGGCTGCTGCGCTGGCGGCAGATGCGGGATCCACACGAGCGGCATCAGCAACGCAAACGCCGTCGCTAACAGGAGGTTCGTGACCGGACCGGCTGCCGCCACCAGCACCATATCGCGCCGCGGATGGCGCAAGCGCGCGAAGTTGACCGGTACTGGCCGGGCATACCCGAACAGAAACGGCGACTGCATCACGATCAGCAGCAAGGGCAAGGCCAGGGTTCCGAACGGGTCGATGTGTGGCACTGGGTTCAACGTGATACGCCCCGCCTGCTTCGCTGTAGGGTCTCCCAAGAGGTAAGCAACGTAACCGTGGGCCACCTCGTGAAGAATGACCGCGAGCAGCACGGGAACTGCCCACACGATGATTTCCTCTACGAGCGTCGGAAACACATTTGGCTCGCTAGCACAAAGCATTCGGACTGGCCAACGCGCCACGAACTTCCGGAGCCACCCGCGCACAACGCTGCGTTTATCGGCGACGACGGGGCTGGGCTTTGCTTTTACGGCGGGCAGAGCGGAGGCTGCGGACCCCTACCGACTCCTCCTCGCTCAGCACCGCCCGTGCAATGTAACGATCGAGATCGAAGAAATCCCGATACTCGGGGAGGTCCTTGAACGAGCGGTCGATGTACATGTGATATCCGTCGGTGTTCACTTCCAACACGAGCGGCCCATCTTTCGAGGTGCGCACCAAATCCACGGCAGCGACCCGTGCACCGACCGCCCGGGCTGCACGGAACGCCACGTTTTTCGTTTCTTCGCTCACCGATAGGACAAAGCGATATTTGGCTCCGCGAGCGACGTTCAGAATCCAGTCGCCAGGGCGCCGATAACGCTCGCGGTAGCGCTCCGACCAAAATGGAATTTCCTCGTCTACCACGTAAGCTCGGAGGACCTGGCCAATCTCGAAGCCGTAGCGGGTAAATGTTCCCACGAGCCTCTGCACGTAGTACGGCGGTGGGTAGCGAAGCTCGCCATCCACGATTCGCGCGGGTGCAGGTGCACCGAAAACGACTCGGTGCACGGCGAAACCGTTGTCGGCCATGAGCGTGCCCGCCTCGAACCACAACACCCAGTGGCCTGCGCCGGCGCAACCGGCTGGTTCCTTGAGGATGGCGTAGGTGTGGTGCTTGACGAAACGCGCCACTTCGTCCGCGTCGTCGGTAATCAAGGTTTCCGGTGCGGCGATGCCTCGCTCGATCAGGCGCTTTTGGGTGGCGATCTTGTCCCAGCACAGGTCTTGCACTTCGAAGGGCACCAATGGGCGCGCATGGGGCAAGCGGCTGCGCACCAGTTCGGCAACGGATTTGTCGTTCGGGGCCAAGCAAGGCAGCACGTAAAGCCGTTCCACGTCTTCGCGCACTCGGTAGTACGGGAGGAGGTCATCCAAGACGATCGACTCGATTTCTCCCCCGAAGTCCTTTGCCGCTGCAGCTAGGTCGCGCACGATCGGGTCGACCCAAGGAGCGAACAAACGGCTGTGAATGGTAGCGGCCTTCATAGCGGCAACGAAGGCGCTCTCTTAGCAGGCGTTGGCCACGAAGGCAGGGAGGCGAGTGGGCCGCAGGCGTTCAGGCGAAGAACGCCTCCGCATCGCCCAATTCTAACGTGAGCGACACGATGGTGTTGCTGCGGTAGACGCGCATCTGGATGCGCTCTCCGGGTTTGTGTTGCCAAATCAGGTTGTAAAGCGACCCGCGGTCGTGGATGCGCTCGTCGCCGACCATTAAGACGACGTCGCCGCTCTTGAGTCCGCCAGTGTCTGCGGGGCTACCCGGAACAACGCCACCGATGACCACGTGGTTGCTGACGGAATAGCAAAAGAGTCCAAGCCAGCCGCGTGGCGGTTGATCTCGGCGTTGGCGTTGCAGCAGCTCTTCGCGGTGTTGGGCGAGATCGTCCAAGGGCACGGCCAACGTAAAGCGGCCAATCTCGGCTACCTCGAGCAGCACGAGGCCGCAAACCACTCCCTGCCGATCGATGAGCGCGCCTCCGCCAAAGCCGGGATTGGGGGCGGTGGTGAACACGGCTTGGTCGGCGTGGTATTCCCAGTAAGCGTCGAACGGCTCGATGGCGGAGACCACGCCGTCGTGGACTCGGCGACTATTCTCCGGACCCGCAGCGAGCAGGAACACCGGGTCGCCCGCCTTGAGGGATTCGACCTTACCCAAGGGCAGCGCAGGGAAGCGGGCGCTTTCTTGGATGGCAACGACGGCAAAGCCGCGACGGAAATCCTGTAGGATGGCACGGCCAGTCCACGTCCGCCCATCTACCGATTGCACCTGAATTCTACGCGCACCGAGGGTGACGTAGTTCGCGGTGACGACCAAACCGAGGTTGTCGAAGATAATGCCGCTGCCGTGACGGCGAGTGCCGAGCAGGGCGGCCGAGGGATGGGACTCCGGAGTGGCCACTTCCAAAGCCACGCTGGCAGTTACAGTCCGTTCGAGCAACGAAACTACGGCATTCATAAGTCAGTCGTCGCACGTTGCACCCGCACGGTGTGCTCGTTAGGCCATCGCAAAGCAGGAATTCTATGCCCACGCAAGCAGCATGGTCGCGCGTGATCGCAGCAGCGGGAAACTTGGTTCACCGATCTTCCGCGGCGCCCGCCTTGACCGTGCGATTGCAGGGCAGTGGTCGGCACTCTTGGGGCTGCGGCCTGGCTTTGCGGGCAAGTGGGCCTGTGGCGCTATTGCGTGTCGAGGATTACGACCGTGGCCGGGTGGAAACGGCGGACGCGGTCGAGCTTTGGCACGGGGAGCCCTTTGTTTTGTTCGAGCGCTTTTGCCGAAAGGTGTTTGCCTCTCCGTTCGAGCGGCCGCGTCACGTGGTCGTTGCCATTCAATACGATGCGGCACTGCCTTCGTTTGGGCTAGCGAAACGGCGCACGCGATCGCAGCCGCTGCTGATCGCGCTTGCCTACGAGGATCCTTGTGTCGAGCGGCCTGCTGACGTTGTTCCGTCGCCGATCCCTCCGGGTGCTCCTGCGGCCTGTAGAGCGAAGGTGAGTGCAGCATGGAGTCGGGACCAATACGAGGCGGCGTTTCACCGCGTCTTGGACTACATCGCGGCGGGCGACGTGTATCAGGTCAATCTCGCGTATCCGTTGCGCTGCGAACAACGAGTTGCAGGACTTCGGCTGTTCGAGACCTTGCAGCGGCGCAACCCGGTGGCGTTTGGCGCCTATCTCCACGCGGGTGACTTCGAGTTGGTGTCCAATTCGCCGGAGCTTTTCCTCTCTCGACGGGGATCGTGGCTCACGACGCGGCCGATCAAGGGCACGCGGCCGCGGGGTTGTGCCCCCGATGAGGATCGAGCCCGGATGGAAGAACTACGCCGGGACGCGAAGGAGCGAGCCGAGTTGACCATGATTGTAGACCTGGAGCGGAACGACTTGGGACGAATCTGCGAAATTGGTTCGGTCGAGGTGGTGGCGCATGAACGGGTGGAAACCTACGCCACCCTACACCATATGTACTCCGAAGTCCGCGGCCGGCTACGGAGCGGCGTGGGCTGGGACGAGATTTTGGGAGCGACCTTTCCCGGAGGTTCGGTCACCGGTGCGCCAAAGCGGCGCGCGATGCAAATCATTGACGAACTGGAGGTGGGCTCGCGGGGCTTTTACACCGGTGCGCTGGGTTGGCTTCGTGCCATCGATGAGGCGGACTTTGCCTTGCTCATTCGCACCGCCGTGGTGGACGCTGCGGGAGTGGAGTATTGGACCGGCGGGGGCCTTGTTGCCGACTCGGTGGCGGAGCGCGAATACGAAGAAACGCGGCTGAAAGCGCGCGCGTTCGAGGTGGCACTGGAGGAAGTGGGATGAGAGACACGACGGAGCTAGCAGGTCGCGTTTGGCTAAACGGCCGGATCGTTCCGGCGGCTCGCGCGCGCATCAGCGCACTCGACCGTGGCTTTCTTTACGGTGACGGGTTGTTCGAGACCATTCGCTGTTACCAGGGTGTTCCGCTCCTTTTGAACGAACACTTGCAGCGGATGAGCCGATCGGCTGCGTTTCTCGGGCTGCCGCTTCCCGAGGTGGACTGGTCGCGGGTGATCCGAAGCTTGCTTGCGGCAAACTCTCTGCAGAACAGCGACGCCTCGGTCCGCATTACCGTGAGCCGAGGCCCGGCGCGCCCAGGATTGGTGCCGCCGAGGAACGTGGCGCCCACAGCCCTAGCCTTTGCCTTGCCGGTTCCCAAGACCCTGGCTGCGGATCAAAGGCGCGGCGTGAAAGTGATCACCGTACCCTTGGCACGATTGGGTCCCCTCTCCGCGCACAAGCTCCTGGACTACGTGCCGGCCATCCTCGCGCGCACGGCTGCGGCCAAGCAAAAAGCCAAGGAGGCCCTTTACGTTCACGGCGGCTTCGTTTGCGAGGCCACGACGGCCAATATCTTTGCCGTGTTCGATGGCGCCTTGGTGACGCCTCCGATCGACGAACTGCTGCCTGGGATAACGCGGGCGCTGGTGGTTTCCCTCGCCGAAAAGGCCGGGATACCTTTGGTCGAACGGCGCATCGCTGTGGAGGAGGTCGCTAAGGCGCAGGAGATTTTCCTCACCTCCGCGGTGGTGGAAGTGTTGCCCGTGGTCGAGGTGGACCACATCACCATTGCGGATGGTAAGCCCGGTACGGTGACGGTAAGGCTCCAGAGGGAGTATCGGCAACGGGTTAACCAATTGGTCGCCTGTGAGGGGAGAAAGTGACGGAATTCGTCCACTGCTGGTCCGCGTGAGTTTAATTTTTGGCTCTGGCTCTTTGGCAAGGGTCTTGCTGTGCGGTTGTTCCCGGCTCCGGAGGGAGGTAGAGATGGACACGCAAGACCTAACAGCCGCACGGACTTTGCAAGACTTGCTCGAGGCCGACGCCGTTTTGCCGGAGCAATTTTTTGCCCCGCGGGGTTCGACGCAAAGCTCCGGGGAGCGGGCGCTCATGTGGGCGGTGTTTGCTGATGGGATCGAGTGTTATCGGCGCTTTGCGTTTGCCACAACGACGGCGGGCCAGGTGGCGTTTCTGGAAGCGGAGAGCTGGATCTTCCAGAACGACTGGGACTGGCCGTTTTCCTTCGTGAACTTGTGCGCTGTCTTCGGGTTCGATCCCGCAGGTGTTCGGCGGGCGCTGTTGCGTTGGAGGCAGGCACATCGGCGGCCGGCGGTGCGGCGCCAGCGGTTTCGTCCTGCCACCCTCCGGGCTGCGTAGGGGAGAGCGCGCGCT
>FMJZ01035253.1_pt1 | contig 18634 bp, 13 predicted proteins | sample 1987881 | NCBI WGS metagenome assembly FMJZ01 (sample SAMEA4378227, study PRJEB15110) | soil metagenome | biome: soil; feature: Field; material: Soil | place: India | collected 2015-03-11 | depth 0 m
CGCGATGGACGCTACTTAGACCTCGCCGAAGTGCAAATCCAAATCGAAGGTGCGAACCTGCCTACCGAATCGGCGAACCTGCTGCGCCAGTTTCTGAACCCCATCATCGATATCGACCGCGACTTGGGGCTGAACGACGGCTTGCAGGTGGACGAGGTGATTAGCGAAGCGGGCAAGATGAAGGCAGTGGGGAAGGTGTGGATTCCCAAAGCACGCGGGTAAGGTATCCTATACCTCGAGGTACAAACCCATGCTCATTCGCAAACCGAATCGGCTGATTGACGAAAAAAGCCCGTACCTGCTGCAGCATGCATATAATCCTGTGGACTGGTATCCGTGGGGGGCGGAGGCGTTTTTCAAGGCGCGTGTGGAAGATAAACCGATTTTCCTCTCCATCGGCTATGCTTCGTGCCACTGGTGCCATGTGATGGAGCGCGAGTCGTTCGAGAACCCCGCGATTGCCGATATTCTGAATCGACATTTTGTGAGCATCAAGGTAGACCGCGAGGAGCGCCCCGATGTGGACGAGATTTACATTAGTGCGGTGCAGCTGATGGCGGGACATGCGGGCTGGCCCCTGTCGGTATTCCTGACCTCTGACGGGCTGCCGTTTTATGGGGGCACGTACTACCCGCCGCAGGTGTTCGCAGAGATACTGACGCGTGTGGCGGGCGTATGGCAGGACAATCGTGGGCAGGTGCTGGGCGCAGCCGCCGAGCTGCAGAATGAACTGGCGCAACTGGTCGCGATGCGTCACCAGTCGCTGCAAGGCGAGCGCAATCCGCAAATTTTCCGCGCCTACAAAGCGCAGATGCTGGAAGGCTTCGACCCGATTCACGGCGGTTTCGGCGGCGCGCCCAAGTTCCCCCCAAGCACTGCGCTGCCCGTGCTGCTTCACATGGGCGCGGAGTGGGAAGACGAAAGCTGTGCCAGCATGGCGCTGATGACGCTGTTCCGCATGGCGATGGGCGGTGTGTTCGACCATATTGGCGGGGGCTTCCATCGCTACTCGACCGACGAACGTTGGTTCCTGCCCCACTTTGAGAAGATGCTGTACGACAACGCGCAACTCGGCTGGGCGTACACGCACGCCTACGTGCTGACTGATGACGCTTTTTACGCCGATATCGCCGTGCGCACCTTCGACTGGATGCTGCGTGAAATGCGTACACCCGAAGGCGCATTCGCCAGCGCCATCGACGCCGACAGCCCCGAAGGTGAGGGCTACTACTACACCTGGACTGAGCAGGAACTTTACGAAACCCTGCCGCGTGAGGAAGCCGACCTGTTCTGCAAAATCTACGAAATTCAGCCTGAAGGCAACTACCACGACGAGGCGACGCACCGCCCCACAGGACGCAACATCCCACACCTTGCTAAGCCCATCGAGCAACATGCGGAGGAGCTGAACTTAGACCCCAACGACCTCTACGAGCGACTTGCCGACATCCGCGCACGGTTGCTGGTCGCTCGGCAGACGCGCCGCGCCCCCCTGCGCGACGATAAAGTGTTGACCGACTGGAACGGCTTGGCAATCTGGGCGTTGGCTTACGCCGCCGATGTGCTGGAAGAGCATGGCGAGCGCTATGCGCAAGCCGCCAGTGAGGCAGCGGAGTTCATCTGGCATAACCTGCGCGACGCCAACGGGAAACTGCTGCATCGCTACCGTGAGGGCGAAGCGAGTATCCCCGCCTACCTGCCCGACTATGCCTTCTATGGCATGGGGCTGATGGAACTCTACAGCCTGACCTTAGAGCGCAAATGGCTGGAACGCGCTATCGAAATCGCCGACCAGATGATTGAACGCTTCCACGACGCGGAGTACGGCGGCTTCTACACCACCGACAGCGCACACGATCTCCTGATACTGCCCGTTAAATCGTACCAAGACCGTGCGCTTCCATCAGGCAACGGCGGCGCAGTGCAGTTTCTGGCGAGCCTGAGCAACGCGCTCGCGATCGATGACCCCGAACGCAGCGAACACTATGTGCAACTTGCGGGTGAAACTTTGAACAGCTGTTGGGCGTTGCTGCAGCGTGCACCTGCCGCAGGCGACAGCCTGCTGTACGGCTACTTGCTGCTGGAAGGCGACCTGATGGAACAGCCCGATTTGGAGATGCCCGAAGGCGCGTTCGCCGCGATGGACGAGCAGGAGGGACCCGTGCGTGTGGATTTCCTGCCGCAGCCTGAAGGATTGCTGGTGGTGTTCCAAATTGACGAGGGCTGGCATATCAACGCAGGCATCAATCAAGAGGGACGCATACCCACCACGATAGAGGCGAGCACCGACCTGCCCCTGCGCATCGGCGCACCGCTTTGGATGCCCCCGCAGACCATCCGGTCGGGCAGCGAGCCGATACAGGTGTACTACGAACACGCGGCGGCAATCCTGCCTGTGGAGGCGACTGAGATCAGCGAGCCAGCCGACGGCTTCGTGCGGATTACCGTGCGCTACCAACCCTGCACGGAGACCGAGTGTGGCTTGCCCGTAGAGCGCGTGTATGTGATGCCGCTCAGTCTGCGTCCGCAAGAGGAGTGATGCAAGCGTTTCGCTGGCGCGCGATGGGCACGGAGTACGAACTACTCCTGCCAGAAGGGGATTCGTTGCGGGCGGAGTCCCTTGCCGGGCTGCTGCGCGAGGAGACACTGCGCCTCGAACGGCAGCTAAGCATCTATCTACCCGACAGCGATGTGTGCTACCTGAACGCGCATGCCCATCAGCAGCCCGTGCGCGTGGAACCCGAACTGTTCCAGCTGCTGCAAATCTGCAAGTCGCTGCATGAACTCACGAATGGAGTGTTTGACCCGACGGCGACGCCGCTGCTGCGTCTGTGGGGCTTTGTGGACAAGCGGTTCCGCGTACCGTCGCCCGAAGAGATTGAAGCAGCGTTGGAGCATGTGGGGATGGACTTGGTGCTGCTGGAGGCTGAGGGACGCTGGGTGTACTACGCGCTGCCAAGTGTGGAACTGAGTTTCGGCGCGATTGGCAAGGGCTGGGCGATTGCGCAGTGCGTGCGCCTGTTACGCGAGGCAGGCGTAGAGTGCGCGTTGGTGAGCGCAGGGGGCAGCACGCTGTATGCGCTGGGTGCACCGCCCGACGCCGACGGTTGGCAAGCGCGCTTACCGAACGGCGAAGAAACTCTGCTACGCGACGAGTCGCTCGCCGTTTCAGGCAACGACGAGCAGTATTTTGAAGCCGACGGCGTGCGCTATGGGCATATCCTCGACCCACGCACGGGCTATCCTGCGCCTACGCGCGCACCTGTCGCCGTCATCGGCGATGACCCGACGCTCGGCGACGCGCTCAGCACCGCGCTCTATATCGAACCGTCCCTTGCCAATATCGCCCGCACGCGCTGCAAGTCGGTCTCCGTGTCGACGGCGATCGACACATGTTCGAAGTAGACCATCCGTATCTTGTAGCCGTGTTCCAGCACGCGCAGTTGCTCCAGACCTTCGGTTTGCTCCAGTGGGGTGGGTTCCCACTGGGCATACTGCAGCAGCAGGGGTTTACGGAATACATACAGCCCGATATGACGCAGCACGGGCACATCGGTGGTTTCGCGCGGGTGGGGTATGCGCGAGCGTGAGAAGTAGAGCGCGTCGCCGTTCAAGTCCACCACAACCTTCACCACGCTGGGCAGCTCGTAATCTTCGGGGCGGGCGTGGCAATATAGGCTGCTCATCATCACCTGCGGGTCGGTGAGCAGGGGCTGCACAGCACGGTCGATCGCTTCTGGGTTCAGAAGTGGCTCGTCGCCCTGAATGTTCACATAGATTTCGCCGTCGGTGTTGCGGGCGACCTCCGCCATGCGGTCGGTACCGGAGCGGTGGGCATGGCTGGTGAGCATCGCCTTTGCGCCGAACGCCTGCGCCGCCTCCACGATTTCGGGGTCGGGCGTGGCGATGTAAAGTTCGTGGAGCGTTTGCGCCTTGCGGGCGCGCTCCCACACATGCTGCACCATCGGCTTGCCCGCGATGTTCAGCAGCGGTTTGTTGGGAAGGCGCGTCGCTGCCAGGCGCGCAGGGATTACGCCAATTACTTTCATGCTTTCACCTGCCAGAGAATCAGCCCTGACAGCACCTTTGGGTGGAAGTAGGTGGACTTATGGGGCATTTTGCCACCTGCGCTGGCGATTTGCTGCAGGGCGCGTAGCGGGGGCGGATTGAGCAGAAACGCCGCTTGTGCCCTGTCCGAACGCACTGCCTCTACCGCCTCCTCTGCCGAGCGGGTGTAGGTTTTGGTGGGGTCTTTATAGCCCAGCGCCGGCATCACGCGCTCGTGCAGAACCCACGAGTCGAGTTGCGTAAGCGCGTTGGGTAGCCCCTCAACTGTGGGATAGGCTTTCGGGCGTATCAGCCACGCACCGCCGTTCCATACAAAGCCAATTGCCTCACCGTTGTGTTGTGCCATCTGCATCACGATTGTTTCAGGCTCAATAGGTGTCAGGTCGAACTCACCGCCGAGGCGTGCACGCCACTCGTCGGGCGAGCCGGGCGGGGTTTCATTCAGAATTCGGTGCGTGGGCAGTATCACCAAGCCCGGGTCGTCCATCGGCACGAGCAGGATAGGCAAGAACCGCTCGGGCGAGCCTTCGGAGCCGTAGGTCTGCCCATAGCGCAGCGCAGTCTCGTAGCGATGATGCCCGTCGGCAATCCACACGCGCGCGTGCTCGAACGCCCGCTCGAACCGCACCACTTCCACAGGGTTCGTGATACGCTCTAGTTTGTGAAAATTACCTTCGGGTAGATTGTCGCCTTCCACCTGCGCCAGCGGCTCCCACAGCATGTCGGCGATGGCTTCCTGAAACGCGGGCGTGTCCTCGAATAGCCCGAAGATGGTCTCCATATGCGTGCGCGTTGCCTGCAAGAGGCGGAAACGGTCTTCCTTAACGCCGGGAAACGTGTGTTCGTGAGGCAGCACGACACCTTTCTCGTACGGCTCCGTGTGCAGTAGCACAAAGTAGCCCGTGCGGGTGCGCTCCGTGTGCGTGAGCGGGTCGTAAAATTGCTGGATATATCGGTAGATGGCGGGGGGCGAGTCTTCGCGTAGCACGCCGTCGGCAAGCCAGCGTTGCAGCGTTTGCGCGGCGTTCGTGTAGCGGTCGTCATTGCCTGTAGGTAGGGTCAGATGCACAATATTGTATGGGTTGCGCGATGCAAGCTCTGCTCGCAACCCTTCATCAATTACATCATACGGTGGCGCGACTACCTCTGGGATGAGCCGCGCAAACCGAGTCGCCCGAAATGCTCGTATTATTGCCATACCTATTTACTCCTTCGCAGTTTGTCAATGTAAGCGAACTTATTAGTTGGCTCTTGTGCCTCAAGCAAGGCGCGCACGTTGAGAGGTTAGGCTTCACAGTGAAGTGTCGCTTCGGGGCGCCGCACACCAAAGGCACATAACAGGTTCTTCTAAAGTATACCTGATATAACCTAATTTCAAAGTTGTCCGCCTGCCACGCGATAGGCTTCGCCCGTAATATAGCTCGCCTCGTCCGACGCCAGAAACACCACGAGGTTCGCAACGTCCTCGTAAGCGCAGCCGCGTCCAAGCGGCACCTGCGCCTCATAGTAACGACGGATGGCATCTTCGGGCAAGCCCCACTTGCGGGCGTATTGCTCAAAGAGCGTGCCCTGCCACATCGGCGAATCGAGCAGGTTGCCAGGGCAGATGGCGTTCACGCGGATACCGTAGGGGGCTAAGTCCATCGCGATGCTTTGGGTTAGTCCGATCCCGCCGAACTTACTGGCGGCGTAGGCGCAGTTTTTGTAGCTGCCCTTCAGCCCCGATTTGGAGTTGATTTGCAAGATTACGCCTTTGCCGTGAGGTTGCATCAGCTTTGCTGCTTCGCGGGCGCACAGGAAATAGCCTGTCAGGTTCACATCCAACTGCCACTGCCACTGCTCAAGGCTCATCTCGGTCAGCTCGGCGGAATGAATCACACCCGCGTTCGCAATCAGGATGTCCAGTTTGCTAAACCGCTGGGCTATCTGCTGGGCGGCATGTTGCACTTCGGCTTCATGGCGCACATCGCAGGGCAGGGCGAGCGTCGCACTGTGTGGGTGCTGAGTGTGAATCGCTTCGGCGACAGCTTGCAGTTTGTCGGGCTGCACATCGCTGAGGGCAAGCCCTGTGCAGCCTTCGCGTGCCAGTCGGTGGGCTAGCGCCTCGCCCAGTCCCTGCGCTGCGCCCGTAATCCAGGCAACTTGCCCCTGCAGTCGCATCGCTAACCCTCTGCGCCGTCTGGCTCAACGAATACTGCTGTGCCGTACACCAATATCTCGGCGGCGTTAGCAGTGATGTTGCCTGAGACGAACCGCACATTCACGACAGCGTTCGCTCCGAGCCGCGCTGCCTCTTCCAACATACGCCGCTCCGACTCCGCCCGCGCGTTGGAGAGCATCTCCGTATACTCCTTTAGCTCGCCGCCCACAATCTGTCGCAAGCTCGCCAGAAAATCTTTGCCGAAGTGGGTCGCCCGCACAGTGTTACCTTTCACGACGCCCAGCACCTTCACGATACGGTAGCCCGGCACTTCGGACAGGGTTGTAATCAGCATAAAACTCCCTCCTATAAAACCGATTTCGCTCCTGAGGGTAGGAGTCCTGCCGATTGGTGCGTCGGCGTCCGTATGAACGAATGCAATCCCAGTCGTCAGGTACACTTCTGCTTACACACTATGAGGTACCTACTATGAAAACGCACGAGAACTGTCGCGCACAGGTCATCGAGGTTTTAGAGGAGTTGAAGCGTACTGCGCCCGACGCGCCCTTGCTTGCGCTAGGACAAACGATTTTCTGGGATGAACCGATGAAGCTCGCGCTGCTGAACGCCCTGCGCGAGGTAGACTCCAAGCGAAAGTTAATCTTTGGCGTTCACGATACCGACTATTTTGCTCGTTTGCATGCTCGCTTACTGCCCCGCAACGCCCAACTCTTCGACGGCTACGCGTTGCTGCCCCACAACGACGGCACGACGCGCACGCTCTGGTCAGCGGCGGGCGAAATCGCGCAGTTGTTCGGCAGTGAGACCGTGCCCACGCTGAAGATGTTCGCCCAGAACGGGGGCAATGTGGAGCGTGTGGCGCGTTCCTGCACGGAGGGCAGGCAGGCGTTTGTCGATGCGCTCACGGAAGCGTGGGGCTGGCGTGGCTTGGTCTCGCGCGAGCTTGCGCCCCGACCAGTTTACGAAATTCCGCTACGGGAAATCGCCCCCGCGTTGGACGCCCTGCTGGAGTTCGGGCTGGACGGCACAGGCGCACTGCTGGACGATGCCGAAAGTCGTAGTCGCGCCTGCGACTGGGCATGGCAACTGCGCCAGCGCGTACAGCAAATCGCCCTAACGCAACCCGACGCTTCCCTTGCCGATTTATATGTCCAGATTTATCCCGAGCTGCTAAGCGCACTTTACGGCGGTGCACTCCCTGAAACGATTGGCTTCACCCGCACGACCGAGCTACTGCGCTTCAATACCCACACGGCACATCTGCCCCGCTTTGAGTTCGTGAATACTTTTCTGAACCCCGCGTATCGTCGCGCCTGTGAGGATGCCTACAACGCCTCTGTGCAAGGCTCGCCCATCTATCCACTGGAGGAGTTCGGTGAGGGCGCACTGCCGTTTGACTTGCTTATTCCGAAAGTGGGACGCGGCACAATCCTGCTAACTAACCGCTACCTGGGCGTTTTGACGCGCGAGCCACAGATCGTGCGCCTGAGCGAGCCGATTACCGATGTACAAGGGCTGGCGCAGGTCGTCGAGCAACACTGGGGCGAGCGTTGCACGCTGGTCGGCAAGGCGATTACGCTGATAACGATGCTTGCCCGCGAGTTCGTATTCGTATTCAACGAGCGTGGTTCGCCCTACCTCACGCGCACGGTGCAGATGCATCGGAGCCTGCAGGAGGCGGGCGTGCCACTTCAGGTGAACCCCCTAATGCGCCTGACCTATCCCACTTGGGACGCGCTAAGCGAAGCGGAGTGCGTCTCGATACGCCTACCAGAGCATTTAGCCTGCGCGTTCGGCGAGCCGTCGGTCTGCTCGGATGTATTCGCGCAACGCTGGCGGGGTGTGGTGGACGAACAGCACGCACTCCTGAAACAACTTTCGCAGATTCGTAGCCCGCGCGCGCTAATGGGTCTGCTTGCCGAGCGCGAGGGCGCGGCGTGGCAGACGCGCCTGCAGGAGTACGAGGCGTTGCACGCCCGCCTCACCGAGACCGTCGGCTATTGGGCAGAGCTACTACGTCAACAGGCGCACGCCCTGCATACTGAGCGACGCGCCTTAATAGCCGAGATTCAACAACATCCCAAACGCTTTGGTGAACTCGCTCCACGTCTGCGTGAGCTCAAAGCACGTCTTAAGCGTCTCAACACGGAACGCCTGCGCGTTGCCAACGCCCCCGAAGCGAAGGGTTTGCATACCCGCGCCGACAAACTGGAGTGCGAAGCCGAACGCGCACGGCTCGAACTGATCCGCTGCGCGTTCCTCACCTGCGAGGGCTTGCCCCAGACCCACGCCCGACCCGCCGCATGGTGGATGTTGCTGCTGTCGCCTAAGTGGTTCCAAGCCTGTGCTGAAGGACTGCAAGCGAGACTGGAGACGCTATAGGAGCACCTACAACTCGTAATTGCTCGCCGTTAGGCTGAACTCCAGTCGCTTGCCTGCGCGCTCCACCGTAAGTTTCAGCGGGCGACCGACTTTGGTGTACGAGAGCCGATCCACCAGCTGCTTCTCGCTCCAGTTCGCAGGCGACTGACCATCGATAAGCAGAATCTTGTCGCCCACCTTCACGCCTGCTATGTCTGCATCGGACATGGGCATCACCCAGCGCACGATAAGGTCTTTCCCTTGCTTACGCCACCAGATGCCGTAGCCCGCGTTGTCGGCGGCACGCTCTTCAGCGGTATTGGGCTGCCACACCATTTGCTCGCGGAAGTAGTTGTAGGTCACCTTGTAGTGGCGCATAATCGGCACGCCCAGCAAGCCGTAGCGTGTCTGCAACGCCGTCACGGAATCGGAACGCGCGTTCTCCGAAAGCTTATGATAGGCATACACTGAGTTGAATTGGAGCGGTCCTAATCGCATGCGGTGAATCCGATACACCAGCAGGTCGCCCGTGAAGAAGTTGTAATCGTCGCCCTCAAAGAACTCGCCCAGCCGCTTGTACCAAGTCTCGATGGTCATTTGTGGACCATCGGTCTTGTCGTGGCGGTAGCTGGGGGGCAACAGGTTCGTAGACGCGCCTGTGTCCACAATCATCCGTATCGGCTGCTCCTTATGCCCGACGGTTATAGTCACCAGCACGTGGTCGCCGGCCATCTCGAAGGGGATAACTGTGCCTGGGGGTAGGGGGGCATCGTGTGGCTCGAAGGTGATGGTGCGGTCGGCGAAGTTCACAGTGGTCTGGAACGCAGCGATGGTCTCGCGCCCCAGCAGCCCAATCACGCGCTTGCCAGCAACGGTATCGCTGCCCAGCGGCGTGCGCCACACCGCCCCACCGCTAATCACTATATCGCGCACCTCTGCATCGCCCACTTTCAGGCTTTGCACGCGCACCCTGTATGATGGGAACGCGCCGTACACCATGGTCGCCCAGTAGTCGCTGTTGGGAATCTTCTCCAGCCCCACCTCTTTCACGATGGAGTCGTCTATCCAAGTGCTGGACGCGCCCGTGTCGTAGATAATCCAGTACGGTCCCTTGCCGTTCAGGTAGATTTGCACATAAAGCGAGTTGCCGCTAAATCGGAAGGGCACTTTCACGGGCAGGTTGTCTCGCACGGCGGGCGAGGTTCCGTGCGGCGGGCGTTGGAAGCGAGTGTCCTCCAGCTCGGTGGAGGCGTCCATTGCGCTCATAAAGTAGGTTGCCACGTGCGCACCGTCGGCGTAAAGACGCGTCTCAATGGGCATTTGCACTTCACCCTTGGGCGTGGACACAGCCCGATAGCCGTGATACACCACACCCATGCGCACAATCTTGTCCGTCTCGTAGTCCACCTGCTGATACTCCATGCCCACAATCTGGTTCTGCTCGTTCAGGAAGCAGTGGAGCTTGTTATCGGGCTTTTTGGGCAGGTTGCGCTGGTATTCGGGCGTGGGCAGTTGTACACTAATGCGGTAGGCAGGGCGTCCATCGGGTAGTTTGCTCTCCTCACCGCCTACCAGTGTGCCCACCGAAAGCCAGTGCGGAATCTGTACGAAGTGGGTGTAGGTCGTGTCTTTCAGCCCCCACTCTTCCTCTTGCGCGATGCTGGAGCTGAGATACTCATTTTTGCGCCAGCCCTTATTGCCGTCGAAACCCGTGATGAACTCATTATCGCCGTAGCGCACTTCCAGTAGGCGTTTGGTATCACGCATAGATACCGTGCGCTTGGCGGAGCTTTTGCCCCCATACTCGCTGGTGACATCGTACTCCAGTTTGACCCCGCGCTGGGCTAACGCTTTATAGGCATCGCCGCCATGTTGCTGAATCGCTTGCTCAAAGCGCGTCGCAGCGTCGTTGCCGAATGCCAGGCTAACCGCTAAAAATATGCCGAGAACCCCACAAGAACTTCGCATCGCAGTACCTCCGACGAGTGCGATAGGAGAATACCCTACGGCGTGCTGTATTTAGGCACAGTCAGATAGAATTGCCTGCCCAATGCCTCCGATTCCGCCAAGATGAACAGCTCGGGTCGCCTTGCGAAGTCGGCATCGGTGGTGAGGCAGTACGCACCCGTCTGCAGCATCTGTTGCAGCGTGGCGTCCGCATCGCCCGAAGTGCGGTACCGCCCTTTGCGATAGAAATGCAGGCTCGGATAGCCGGGATTCACCCGATAGGCAATCAGCGTGCGGTAGGGCGGGGGCTTAAGCGCGAGTTCGCGCACGGGCTTGAGGGCGAGCCGGTCATACCCTGCCAGCGCGCCGTTCCAGCCTATCAGCAGTGCAAGAACGCCCGCGAATCGCGTCCACGGTGGTGCGGTGGGCTTATAGAGTGCGAACACTGTGAGTGGCATGCCCACGGCAAGCGCAACCGCCCACAGAGCACTTTGCCAAAGCGGGGCGTAGAGCGAAACGGCACACCATACAGCAGCACCGAGAACGAGAAAGAGCGGCGTTATGAACCTTACCCCTCCTATCCCCCTCTTCGTAAACAGCGAGCGGGGAGCAACCACCGTCGTGCGCCACGCCTCTCTCTCTCCGTGAACGGAGAGCGGGGCAGGGGACGAGGTTGAACTCTCGGCATGCAAACGGATACCCGCAATCCTCGCCCCCACCAGCAACGCTAGCATCGGAAACATCGGAAAGATATAGGCAGGCAGCTTAGTGAAACTCAGCGTGAACAGCCCAAACACCAGCCATGCCCAGCGGCGCAGATACAGGCGCAGTGCGTCCTCCTCGCGTCCCCACAGTACGCTCACATAGCCCACCATCGATAGCCCGCCCAGCCACAGCACTATCACATAAAACAGCAAGTACGCTGCTACGCCGCCCAGTACACTCCCTACATCGCCACGCTGAATCAGTGGCAACACCGAGTGCGCCGTGTCGCCCCCCGCAAAGCGCAACAGGTTCTGCTTCACCACGAACTCATTAAAAAATTCTCCCCCGTGCTGCAGATACACGCCCACATACCACGGCGACGCCGTGAGCAGCGCCGTAATTAGCGCAAACACCACCCAGCGGAATCGCAGTCCCCGCGCGTGCAGCGTTTTTGCGTTCCAAAGATACAGCACGCCTACCAGCCCCAGCCCGAAGGGACCTTTTGTGAGAATTGACAGACCGAGCGCAACACCGCCCGATAACGCCCAAAAAGAACGCAGAACCACATCCTTCAACCCCCTCTCCGTAAACGGAGAGGGGGAGGCGCTGGGCGATGCAGGTGTTGCTCCCCTCTCTCTGCGTGCGGAGATGGGGGATGGGGGAGTGAGGTTTGAAATCTCCCACAGTGCAATCACCGCCAACGTGAGGAAAAAGGTAAGTGTCATGTCGGTGATCGCGAGGCGCGCCAGAATCAAGCTCAGCGGCGCGAGCGCGAACAGCAGTGCACCCCAGCTACCCGCGCTCTGTCCTAACCGTCGATTGCCCCACCACGCAATCAGCAAAATCGTGAGCGCGTAAAACAGCGCAGAAGGCAACCGCAGGGCGAACTCGTTCTCGCCAAAGACGCGCATGCTCAGCGTCATCAGCCAATACAGCAGCGGCGGCTTCTCGAACCACGGCTCGCCACCCAGTGTGGGCGTGCGCCAATCGCCTGACTGACGCATCTCCCGCGCCACCGAAGCGTAGAAGCCCTCGTCTAAATCGGTCAAACCGAACGCCCGCAAATCAATTAGGGCAGCTAACACACAAAGCCAGAGGAGCCATCGCATAAAGTTTCGTGGCTTGGACAGCCCTGTCCAAGCAGTATCGCACGGGCAAGATTGTCCGTGCTACAGTGGTTTCAGCACACTGACGCCGTCCATATAAGGACGCAACGCCTCGGGGATTACCACGCTGCCGTCTTCCTGTTGGTAGTTCTCCAGTATCGCCGCCATCAGGCGGGGCGTTGCGACGCCAGAGGCGTTGAGTGTATGCACGAATTCGGGCTTTGCGGTCGGCTCGGGGCGGTAGCGAATGTTCGCCCGACGCGCTTGAAACGCCTCGAAGTTGCTGCACGACGACACCTCCAGCCACATCTGCACGCCGGGCGACCAGAGTTCCAGGTCGTAGCATTTGGCGGCGGCGAAGCCCAAATCGCCCGTGCATAGCGCCACGATACGATAGGGCAACTCCAGTCGCTGCAGCACGGTCTCGGCGTCGCGCAGCAGCTTCTCGTGTTCGTCGTAGGAGGTTTCGGGCGTGGTGAACTTCACCAGCTCCACCTTGTTGAACTGGTGTAGGCGCAAGAGACCGCGCGTGGCTTTGCCTGCTGCACCTGCCTCACGTCGAAAACAAGGTGAATACGCCGCCAGGTAAATCGGCAGCTGCTCCACGCTAAGAATTTCCTCACGATAGAGGTTCGTCACAGGCACTTCGGCAGTAGGAATCAGATACAGCGGGTCGTCCGCGCAGCGGTACATCTCTTCATCGAACTTTGGCAGCTGCCCCGTACCCACCATGATTTCGGGGCGCACTAGAAACGGCGGAAAGATTTCCGTGTAGCCGTGCTCGCGTGTGTGTAAATCCAGCATAAAGTTAATCAGGGCGCGTTCCAGCCGTGCGCCCAAACCCGTATAGAAATGGAACCCACTGCCACTTACCTTCGCACCGCGCTCGAAGTCGATGAGTCCCAGCGCTTCCGCGAGTTCCCAGTGCGGTTTCGGCTTGAATCTCACTGGGTGGGGCTGCCCGCCGCGCCTCACCTCCACATTCTCACTGGCGTCCTTGCCGACAGGGGTGGTGTGGTGGGGGATATTCGGGAACAGCAGCAGTTTCGCCTCGCGCTCGTGTTCAACCGCGCGCCTCTCGCTCTCAAGTTGCTCGATCTGCGCTTTCAGTTCGCGTAGCTGAGCCAACAGCGGTTCGGCGTCCTCGCCCGCCTTCTTGCGCTGCGGAATCTCTTTGGAGACACGGTTCTGTTCGGCGGTGAGGGTCTCCACCTGCGTGGTCAGCTCGCGCCAGCGGGCGTCTAAGGCGAGCCACTCGTCTAAAATCTCCGTTTCATAGCCGCGTTGGTGTAGCGCCTCGCGCACGAGGTCGGGTTCACTGCGCAGCAGTCGGTAGTCCAGCATAGCAGTAATTGTACCGTGTGGGGGGCTACCGTATCATCGTGCCGATGCCCGTGTCGGTGAACACCTCAATCAGCAGCGCGTGCGGGATGCGCCCGTCGATGATGTGCGCGCGTGGGCAGCCCCGCTCCAAAGCGTGCAAACACGCCTGCAGTTTCGGAATCATGCCTCCTGACACGCGCCCGTTGTTCAGCATTCGTTCTGCCTGCTCGCGCGTGAGTTCAGAAATCAGCGAGTTGGGTTCGTCGGGGTCGCTCAGCACGCCAGGCACATCGGTCATCAGGATGAACTTCTTCGCGCCTAGCGCGCCCGCCAACGCGCCTGCTGCAAAATCGGCGTTCAAGTTGTAAGTCGCCCCGTCCGCGCCCAGCCCGATAGGACTTACGACGGGAATATAGCCTCCCTGCAACGCGGCGTACAGCACATCGGGGTTGATGCTCTCCACTTCGCCTACGAAGCCCAAGTCCACCTCGCTTTGGAGTTTTCGAGCGCGGATAAGTCCGCCATCCTTGCCCGAAATGCCTACGGCACGCCCCCCCTGCTGCTGGATCAACGCCACCAGACGCGGGTTCGTCTTGCCCGTGAGCGCCATCTCCACCAGTTCCATCGCCTCGGCATCGGTCACACGCAAGCCGTTCACGAACTGGGGCTGCAAACCAAGCCGCTTCATTAAATCGGAGATTTCAGGACCGCCGCCATGCACCACCACCGGGCGAATGCCCACGCAGTGCATCAGCACGAGGTCTTGCATCACCATCGCAGCTGTGGTTTCGCCCATCGCCGCGCCGCCGTACTTCACAACGAAAATGGCTCCGCTCCACTTTTGAATGTAAGGCAACGCTTGAATCAGTACCTCTGCCTGAAGTTTTGCCGAATCGGGAACGCTCATACGGTAGACTATTGTACCTGATGAGCGAGGTCAATCCGTTTTCGCTGCGACAGATACGCGCCTGGCTGCAGGAGTACCATGTGCGTCCGTCCAAAGGCTGGGGTCAGAACTTTCTGACCGACCGGCGCGTGGCGTTGCGCGTGCTGGACGCTGCCGACCTGCAGCCGGAGGATGTGATGCTGGAGGTCGGTCCGGGGCTGGGCGCGCTCACACTGCTTGCCGCCGAGCGCGTGCGTCAGGTAATCGCCGTCGAGGTCGACGCACGCCTTGTGGCGATTCTACAGACCGTCATCGACGAACAGCGCATCTCCAACATCACGATTATTCAGGCGAACGCGCTGAGTCAGTCCATCCCCGAGTTGCTGCGGGGCGAGCCAAGGGCGAAAGTGGTTGCGAATATCCCTTACTCCATCACCTCGCCGTTGCTGGAGCATCTGCTGAAATACAAATCCTACATTCCTGTGATTGTGCTGACGGTGCAGAAAGAGGTTGCCGAGCGGCTGGTCGCCAAGCCACACAGTGTGGCGTATGGCGCACTGAGCTTGTTTGTACAGTACCATACGCAAGCGGAGTATCTGGGGCGTGTGCCGAACACGGCATTCTATCCACAGCCAGAAGTGGACTCCGCCATCGTGCGTCTGACGCCCGTGCCCGACCGCCTACCCCCGCTGGAACAGAAGTGGTTTTTCAAGCTCACGCGCGCGGGGTTTGGCAAGCGGCGCAAAACGCTGCGCAACGCGCTCACCACGCTGTTCGACGACGCCGACCGCGCCAGCGCAATCCTTAGGCGGGCGAACATCCACACCTCCACTCGCGCCGAAGAACTGGGACTGGAACAGTGGATGAACCTCGCCCGCGAGACTGTGCGCACGCTCTATCCGGAAGGAGCAGGTTAGCAGTAGAACGAACATAGCGCGTTGCTGAACGAGTAGTGTATACTATCCTGCAGTGCGAGGCGACGCAAAGGCATGGCTGTGGGCAGGCGCGCTGTCGATTCTGTTTGTGGTCGGCACGCTCTATGCGAAAACACTAAACTTCGAGTTCGTATGGGACGACAACCAGGTCATCTACGGGCGCGTCGACTACCAATCGCCTGCGCACTGGCTGGAGTCAGTGCGTCAGCCGCTCGATTTCTCGCCCAACTATTTTCGCCCGCTTGCGCTGAGCAGCCTGCTGGTGCAAATCTGGCTCTGGAAAGACAACCCCGCGCCATTCCACGCTGCGAATGTGCTGATTCATCTGTTGAACACCACACTGGTGATGGCGTTGGGACTGCGACTGCTGCGAGGACGTTGGCAAGGGTTATTGGCAGGCGCATTGTACGGTGTGCATCCTGCGCTGATTGAAAGCGTGGCGTTTGTCTCTTCGCGCTACGACTTGTTGGCGACGCTGTTTCTGCTGACGGCGTTATGGTTGGAGGGGCGATTGCAAGGCAAGGCGCGACTACTTAGCGTGGGGGGAACGTTTCTGCTTGCGCTATTGTGTAAGGAGATGGCGCTCACGCTGCCGTTGGTGCTGCTGGCATGGCAGGCAGCGCAACTATCCAACGGCTCGTTTCGGGAACGATTGCATACGCTTTGGCGCACGGAACGTTCACTCTACGCCGTGCTGGGCGTTGTGCTGATCATTTACTTTGGCATCCGTTACGCTGCGCTGGGCTACTTGTTCACCGCGCCGATTGGCAACGCGCAAATCGAGGCGGGGACACCGCTGCAACATCTCCTGCTGATTGGACGCACACTTGCCACACTTATAGAACTAACGCTGTTCCCGTTTTTCAGCATCACGGCGGCACACCATTCTGAGCTGCCCATCCCCCTGAACGACGGTTGGGCTTGGGCACAACTGGGCATCGCCCTCCTTGTCTTAGGCGGCGTGTTCTGGCTGGCGCGGCAGCATCCACTGTCGGGCGGCTTGGCAATCGCTGCGCTGATTAGCCTGCTGCCCGTGCTGAACCTGCGTCCGCTGGAGTTCGCGTTCGGACTATTCACGGCGGAACGGTTTCTCACTTTCCCGCTGGCGTTGGTGGTGATAGCACTCGTAGCACGGGCAGTCCTGTCCGTGCCGTCCACCTCGCAAGCCAACCGTAGCAAGGATAGTCCTACCCGTGCCAACTCACGGGGAGCCTCTCGTTTGGACAGGACCGTCCTTGCCACGCTGGTTGCACTCCTCTGGGGCGTTGGGCTGATGATTACGACAGCCTACAACCTCCCCAACTGGCGCGACGCGGAGAGCTTCTGGAAGTGGCTCACCGTCGCTTCGCCCCACTCGCCGATTGGGTTCAGCAACCTGTCCGATTTATATAACAAAATGGGCAGGCACACTGAAGCGCTGGAGTACGCTGAGAAAGCAATTCAGGTCGCTCAGCGCAGCGGGATGGGCTACATCAATAAGGGTGTTGCGCTGCTGCGTTTAGGCGACCCCGACGCCGCCATCGCCCTGTTCCGCAAGGGTGTCGAGGTGGAACCCGACAATATCACAGGCTGGAACAATCTCGGCGTGATGCTCTCCGAGCGGGGTGAACATGACGAGGCGGAGCGGATTATCCGAGAGCACGTGCTGGGGCGCACGCCCAAACATATGGGACATCAGGCGTTAGGGCTGATTTACTCCCGTCGCGCACGATTAGACCTTGCGGAAGAGGAGTTCCAGAAAGCCCTTGCGCTGATGCTCAACCCTACGGGTTCCGTTGCGGAGGAAGGGCTTCGGCAGCTGCAAATCGCCAACAAGTGGATTGCTGCAGCGCACCACTGGATGAATCAGGGCAATCTGGAGCTCGCGCAGACGCACCTGCAAGCCGCCTCCGTACGCGACCCCGACAAAATCGCCTACGGTATCGCACTCAGCCGCCTGCGCATCCTGCAAAATCGCCCTGCTGAAGCAATTCAAATCCTCGACGAGTTGAAGGCAAGCGGCTACGATGTACCCATCATCGGGCAGCTGCGTCAGGAAGCGGCGACGATGTTGAAGCGCGGTACATCGCTCCCTTCGAGATAACAAACATCGCAAGGTATCCTATCCCCATGCGCCACTCACCACCCACTCAACGGGAACTGCTGCAAGCGTTGCAGGCGCGTATTGCGATTCGTTATACCGCGCCGCCAAAACTCACGCTCGGCTTCTACTACGGCTGGTATGGCAACCCCCAAGTGTCGGGCAAGTGGCTCCACTGGGAAGGCGTAGACCCTCAGCGCAAACAAATCGCCACCTCCACACACTACCCCGTGCTCGGCGCATATGACTCCAACGACCCCAAAGTGATTGAGCAGCACTGCCGGTGGGCGCGTGAGGCGCGGCTGGATGGGTTCATCTACTCGTGGTGGGGGATCGAGAGCTATGAGGAGAACCCCTTACCGCGCCTGCTGGACGCAGCGCAAAAACATAGCCTAAAAGTGTGCTTGTACTATGAGGCCGTACCGCAGCCAGGAGACCCGCGCTCTGTGCTGCCCGAATTGCGCTACATCCTGCAAAAATATGCTGCCCATCCCGCCTATTTGAAGGTGGAGGGGCGTCCGGTGCTGTTTGTGTACGTTCGGGCGATGGAGCAGCTGAGCCTGGCGCAGTGGGCGTGGGCGTTGGAAGCGATACGCAAGGAGTTCCCGCCGGGCATCTGCGCGATAGGCGACTCGTTGGGGCGCAGCACCGCCCGCGTGTTCGACGGGATTCATACCTACAATCCCGTGCTAGCATTGGAAAACAAACCGCTGGAAGCGATTCAGCCCACGCTGGAAGCCTATTATCGCGAGGCGTTGCAAGCAGCGGGCACGTTCGGGCGAATTGCGTGTGCCACGATTATCCCCGCCTACGACGACACCAAAATCCGCACGCCGGGCATCCGTACCGACCGATTCAAGGGCGAGTCGTACCGCAAGCAGTGGCAAGCTGTGCTGAACCTGAATCCCGACTGGACACTGATTACCAGCTTCAACGAGTGGCACGAGGGCAGTGAGATTGAACCGTCGGTGGAGCATGGCGAACGAGAGCTGCGTACGACTGCTCAGTTCGCCCCGCGATTCCGCCAATTAGGAGAGCGACCGCGCAAGGCAACACCGCTGA
>FMJZ01020769.1_pt1 | contig 18595 bp, 19 predicted proteins | sample 1987881 | NCBI WGS metagenome assembly FMJZ01 (sample SAMEA4378227, study PRJEB15110) | soil metagenome | biome: soil; feature: Field; material: Soil | place: India | collected 2015-03-11 | depth 0 m
AGTTCTTCCAAAGCCATAGACGCTCCGAGAACGCTTTTTGCTTCTATCCAATGTCCCAAAAGCATAACATCAATTAGGGTTGCAAGTTCCCAGAAAAAGTCTTTCCCGCTTATTATGAAGACTGTTCCAATGGAGTAGAAAAAAGCCACAGATATAGCCATACCAATAAGCGTCATCATTCCGGGCTGTTTTGCTTTCAACTCCAGGTATAAGCCTTTCAAGAAAGGCCATCCGCCGTAAAAGTAGACAACCATGGATAGCAGGGATAAAATTTCTTTTTGGTAGGGGATTTTCAGCCATTCTAAGCCAAGCCACATCTGAATAATTTCTGAAAGAAACAAAATTGGAACTGTAAGCATGAGCGAAATCAAGAACTTTCGCTTAAACTCTTCTACATGGTGGGCGTGATGATGGTGGCTGTGTGCAACCAAACATTTCCCCTCCAAGATTTAGCCTTTCAGCTTTTCCAAAATTATGGCTGGGCAAATCTTCTTTACACCTTCAATAGGCCCTATTTTTTCAGATATCAGTTTTGTCAGTTCTTTGCCATCTTTAGTCCATATTTCAGTCATTATCATATGGTCGCCTGTTGATGTTGCCACTGAGCGGATTTCCTTGAATTCGCAGAGTTTTTGGGATACCTCTAAAAGTTTTGGTGGGTCTACGTCTATGCCTACTATTGCAACAGTGTTTAAGCCAATCTTCGCTGGGTCAACTTCAACTGTGAACTTTTTTATTACGCCTCTTTCTTGTAGGCTTTGGACTCGTTTTCGTATTGTTGACTCGCTTAGTCGCAGTTTTTGGGCTATTTCTGTAAACGTTAGCCTTCCGTCTTCTTGTAGAAACTTTAGGATTTTATGGTCGAGTTCGTCTGTTTCCGCAATTTTTTTTCCCATTTTCGCACCTTTTTGTGCGGTTTTAGCCGAATTTTGTACGAAAAGCATATAAGCATCGGTGAATAAAAGGGTTACGGTTAAAATTTTAAGGAGGAATAGAAAGATGGAGGAGAAAGTTGAAGAAAAACCGTTAATAAGAATCGGTGAAGTTGTCCCAGATTTTGAAGCGGTCACCACTCATGGCAAGATTAGGCTTTCAGACTTCAAGGGAAAATGGGTTGTCTTGTTTTCCCATCCAGCGGATTTCACGCCTGTTTGCACCACTGAGTTTGTCGCTTTTGCCCAAGTAAATCCAGAACTGGTGAAGCGAAATGTTCAGCTTATAGGACTAAGCATCGACAGCGTTTATTCGCATATTGCATGGGTTAGAACCATCAAGGAAAAGTTCGGCGTAACAATACCCTTTCCAGTTATAGCAGACCTAGACATGAAAGTAGCAAACTTGTTCGGCATGATACACCCGAAACAAAGCACTACTGCAGCCGTAAGATGCGTCTTCGTAATAGACCCTGAAATGAAGCTTAGAGCAATGATATATTACCCGCTTAACGTTGGAAGAAACATGGATGAAGTTTTAAGGCTTATTGACGCTTTACAAACAGCCGACAAATACAAGGTAGCCTTACCAGCCAACTGGAGACCCGGCGACCCAGTCATAGTGCCAGCACCTACAACACAAGAGGAAGCTGAAAAACGCTTGCAAGAAGGCTATGAATGCGTTGACTGGTTCCTTTGCAAGAAGAAACTGTCATAAACCCCTTTTTGTTTGGAGGTGAAATTTTGGCACAGAAACTTCGCGCTACAGCCAAGCTTGTTAAGGATTTGCGAATAGCCGTTGACGATGGAAGAGCCCACAGCGTATGCCTAGACCTTCCACCAGAGCTAGGAACAGACATGGGACCAACAGCCCTTGAGCTTGGCGTTATGAGCTATGCCGGATGCTTCGCCACAATTTTCGCTTTAATGGCTAAGAAAATGCGGGTTCCGCTTAAGGACTTGGAGGTTAAGCTTGAAGCCTTAAAATCTGATGAAGCGGGAACCGTAACCGAAGCAGCCTTCAACATCACCGTTAAAACAGATGCTTCGGAAGACACTGTTCAGAGAATTTTCAAGTTGACAGTGGAAAACTGTCCTGTGGGAAAGCTGTTCGAAAAAGCTGGAGTCAAAGTAAGTTATAACATGAAAACAGAAAGGTAGGAGGATTAACGCCTTGGAAAAGTGGGAATGCTTAGTTTGCGGTTACATCTACGACCCGGAAGTTGGAGACCCAGAACACGGCGTAGAGCCCGGAACACCTTTTGAGGCTCTGCCCGAAAACTGGGTCTGCCCAGTTTGCGGAGCCTCGAAAGACCAGTTTGTAAAAAAGAGTTGATGAGAAATAAAGAGGGAGGTGCATGTTATGGAGAAAGCCAAGTTTTATGCTTTGCCTCAACTGTCTTATGGCTATAAGGATTTGGAACCTTACATGTCTGAAGAACAGTTGAGGATTCATCATAGTAAGCATCATCAAGCATATGTGAACGGTGCAAACGCTATATTAGAGAGGCTGGACAAAGCGCGTAAAGAAAACGCGGAAATAGACATTAAATCCACTTTGAAAGAGCTTTCATGGAATGTAGGCGGACATCTGCTTCACTCACTGTTTTGGGGTAATTTGGCACCGCCAAGCAGAGGCGGTGGAAAACCCAGTGGAGTGCTAGCCGACACAATTGTGAAGGAGTTTGGAAGCTTTGAACGTTTCCAGAAAGAGTTTTCGCAGGCGGCTTCAACCGTTGAAGGTTCTGGTTGGGCAGCGCTGACGCTTTGTAGACAGACGGGCCGCCCAATGATAATGCAAATTGAAAAGCATAACACGAATGTATATCCAATGTTCCGAATCCTAATGGTGTTGGACGTTTTCGAACACGCCTACTACATAGACTACAAAAACGACAGAGGTAAATTCATTGAGGCTTTCTGGAAAATCGTCAACTGGAACGAAGTTGAAAAGCGACTAGAAGAGGCTCTAAAATAAGCGCTTCTTAAGCGGTGAATCAAATGCCGAAAATCCTCATAATCTATTACAGCAGAACTGGAAATACTGAAAAAATGGCACAGGCAGTGGCTGAAGGCGCAAAAACAGTTCAAGGCGTAGAAGTGGAACTAACCTATAATGCAACGCCAGAAATGCTGAAAGCTTACGACGCCATAATCATTGGCGTGCCAACCTACCATCACGATATGCCCATTGGCATCAAAACACTCTTTGAAGAAGCCGCGATCAAAAACATTGAATTAAAAGGGAAAATTGGCGCCGCCTTCGGGTCTTATGGTTGGAGCGGTGAAGCGCCGAGGTTAGTTCTTGAAATAATGAAGAACAAGTTTGAGATGAAGGTTGAGGCGCCGCCTCTTTTAGCGAAGTATACGCCTGACCAAGCGGCACTGGAAAAGTGCAGAGAACTTGGGCGAAGGATAGCTGAAAACTTGTTAAATATTTCATCTACCAAATATTAATAGGAGAATGGTGTTATGTCGTCGAAAAATGAGCTTTTAGGCTTTATTAAAAGACAGATTAAAGTGGAAAATGAGATTGTGGATTCCCTTAACGAAGCCTTGAAAAACATTGGAAACCCTTCGGTTAGGGGAGTTTTAAAGGGGATTTCGCTGGATTCTTTGAAACATGCTGAAATGTATGATGCTGCTTTAAGGCTTTTAACCACCACCCAGCAGGCGCTTTCACAGGAACACCTTGACAAACAGAAAAGCCTTGTTGAAAAACACATACGCATAGAAGCCGAATTAATCAAAAAAATAAGCGACATACTTCCAACAGTTGAAAACAAAAAAGTGAAACTTCTTTTGACCGCAATATTAGCTGACGAGAAGAGACACCACGAACTGTTAAAGGAAGTCTTAGAAATAATTGTCGGAGGCGAAACAATAACGGAAGCAGACTGGTGGGACATTCTATGGAAAAATGTTCCCTTCCATGGAGCACCAGGCGGATAGTCGCCAAAATTCCTTGTTTCTTTGATTTTCGTGTAATGCGGCAAAACTTTTAAGCATATTGAAACAGAATTGAAGGGAGGTGAAATGTATGGTTTCTAAAAAGTTGTTGGAAATGCTGAATGATGCTATTGCAAGAGAGCTGCAAGTCTCCATCCAATACATGTGGCAGCACGTTCAATGGAGCGGGGTGAAAGGCTTCGCGGTTCAAGAAGAGCTTAAAAAAGTGGCTATTACAGAGATGAAGCATGCTGAAGCCATTGCTGAAAGACTGTTCTATCTTGGCGGAACACCAACAACAAAGCCAACGGAAATTTTTGTTGGAAAAACGCTGAAGGAAATGATACAACGCGACATAAAGGATGAGGAAAACGCCATAACCCTATACAAGGAGATAATCGCCCAAGCCCGAAAAGAAAATGATGAAACAACAGCTTTCCTATTTAAAGGAATCCTAAAGGATGAGGAGGAACACCACGACCTATTCACAACACTAATGGAAGAAATATAGAAAAAGACTCAAGCACCGCCTAACTCCAAACAAATTTTTATTCTCCCACAGCTCTATCTATCTTCTTTTTGAATCCTCTGCTAAATTTTCCAAGCATTTTGACGAGATAGAATTCTCAGAAACGTGTAGAGGATGGGGAGGGGAAAATGGATTGTGGAAATCCGCCATTTTCTTGTTTGTGCGCGAAAGTTTAATGTGTGTTTGGGCGTATTGCAAAGCAATACAAAACCGTGATTAAGGAGGTGAATGGCGAATATGCTGTCTCAGATTCCAGTTAAAGTTGAGAAGGTTGAAAAGAAGCTCTTAGACTGCGAAATATTAAGAGCAGCCATAATCGCCGAGTTGGACGCCGTAAACCTTTATGAACAACTGGCAGCAACGGCAAACAATAAAAACATCAGAAAAGTGCTTTTAGAAGTGGCTAGAGAGGAAAAGACCCACGTCGGCGAGTTTCAAGCACTGCTTTTAAAGGAAGACAAGGAACAAGTTGAAGAAATGGAGAAGGGCGGAAAGGAAGTTGAAGAATTGACAAAATAAAGGCATGTTTGGGGGTAAATTTTTATTTTCCACATGCAACCTTGCTAACGCCTGAGTGATTCAAATGATGCAGAACCAACTAATCCAAAACATCCTACATCTCTTTTTGCTTAAAAACGGCAGATGGGGGCTGCCGGAAGGCTTAACCCTAATCTTCGCTTTGGTTTGGTTCTTTGTCGAACTCTTCATATTGGCTGTTGTCCTCTATCTGGCAGGATTGATCGTTGTAGGCAAAAAGCGTGCGCTCCTCTCAGACGCCTTCATGATATCGCTTCTCGGAACCGTCTTATCCACACTGTTCGCCATATTCATACCCTACGGCTTAATTGCTCTGTTCCTCGGCGTCTTGGTCTGGCTTCTCCTCATCAAACGCCTTTTTGAAACTGGATGGCTCGGCGCCATTGCAGTCGGCATATTAGCAATAATAATCTTCGTGGCAATTCTAGTACTCCTAGCCTTAGCCTTCGGCATATTGGGAATAATAATCAAATGGCTCTTCACAACACTTTAACAAGCGAGGCTTCCACAATTGTAGGACAACAAAAAACGAACTATACTGCTAGGCTTAGCCTTCCTCACGTTTTTATTTCTCTCGTCCTTTGAAAACACCGTCTTTTTCAACATCCTTTTAGGGAATATTCTCCAAAACTGGCTTTTAGCTGTTGGAATGCTTTTCTTGCACAACGTGTTTGTGATTTCGCTTATCCTCCTCGGCATGACCTTTTACGTTAGCCTTGTAACTTCCGGTTTTTTCAGAAGAGAAAAATATTCGCACATAGTGCTGGAACACCCCCGAACATTCGCCATAATCTTCACCGTCGTCATAGTCTTCCTAAGCATATTAAGAGGGGGAACCCTTATTTACGGCAAAATCAGTCTCGAAGCACTGCCAACAATACTGCTTATAAGCACACCAGTCGGCATAGTTGAAGGATACGGCATATACCTCACAATAAAAAAGACATTGAGCAGAACGCTACAGACAAGGGATTTAGTCTTCATCTACGGCGTTTTCTTTGTTGCAGCCATAATGGAAGTTGCCTTCATAAACACTTTAATAGCAGTCTTAAACCTCACCGCCTAACCAGAAAAAGCACCTTCAATCTTCCTCAACCTTTCTCTCAACTTCCTTACCAACTTCCTAAGTTCGGGACTCAACTCCACAGGATATTTGGCGGCGCCTCGAAGCCTTTTATATTTTTCCGGAAGCCCTGCAAGATTTTCTAAAGCTTTCCTTCTTATCTCATCCAATGAAGGTAAATCATATACGATTTTGCCGTTTTCCATAACCTTAACGAGCAGAGGCTCCCCGCCAACCTCCTCCCCTTCTAAAGCAATAACATCCTTAACAAAATTTCCTTTCTCATTCTTAAACCTAAAAACCTGCTTCCTTCCTGGAAGGGTAGCTTTCTTTTCGCTAAGCTTCATTATTGGCTGAAACTCGCCCTTTTCATCCGCCTTCTCACACAGCTTGTAGATTATGTCCACATAAGGTCTGTCTGCAGATGTCCCCAGCCGGGTTCCAACGCCGAACGCGTCGATTTTCGCTCCTCCGCTTAAAAGCTCTTCTATGTGGTATTCGTCGAGGTCTCCGCTTGCAAAAATCTGCACATAACCAAAACCATTCTCGTCTAGCATTTTCCTAACCGTTTGGCTTATATTCACCAGATCTCCGCTGTCGATCCGTACGCCACGCAGCTTAAACCCTTTCTTTTCAAGCTCTTTAGCCACTGCTATAGCGTTTTCAGCGCCCTTAATGTTGTCAAAAGTGTCTATGAGCAAAGTTGACCTATCCGGAAAGGTTCTGGCAAAAGCGCGAAAAGATTCTAATTCATTGCTGAAAAACATAACGAAGGAATGCGCCATAGTTCCAAAAACTGGTATGCCATACACCATTCCGGCGAGAACATTAGAAGTGCCATTGCATCCCGCTATGTAACTTGCTCTAGCAACCTTCATTCCAGCGTCTGTCCCATGCTCCCTCCTCAAACCAAACTCTATTACCGATCTGCCCCTTGCCGCATAAACAACCCTTGACGCTTTTGTGGCTATAGTCGTTTGAAGATTGATGGTGTTTAAGGCGAAGGTTTCTATTAGTTGGGCTTCTATTATTGGCGCCGTAACCCTAATTAAAGGTTCATTGGGGAAAACCACGGTGCCTTCTGGAATAGCCCAAACGTCCCCGCTGAAACGGAAATTCCTCAAATAATCAAGAAAATCATCCTTAAACCCTTGAGCTTTCAAGAATTTTATGTGCTCTTCAGTGAACTTCATTCTTTCAAGGAAAAGCAAAACTTGCTCCAGACCAGCAAAGAGAAAGTATGAACGAGCCGGAGGCAGTCGCCTAATGAAAAGGTCAAAGGTTGCTGGTTCAAATTTTTTGTGGTCGAAGTAGCTGGCGCACATGGTAAGCTCATATAAGTCTGTGAGCATGCTCATGTTCTCTTCGTTGACGAAGCCAAACGTGCTTTTCATAGGCGTTACCTTAACGGCAAGGAAATTATATCTCTTTCTCACCCGGGGAACGGGCAAGTCTTGGTGGGGCAGCCGCCAGCGTATTCCGATTCCGCCGCCACAAAGGTTTTCTCCGCTGTTTTCACTTCGCCAATATAAAGCACTTGCTCTGGCTTACTGCCATATCTGAAGATTGTTATGCCCTTGCATTTCAGCTGCCAAGCCAACTCAAACACTTTTCTAACGTCTTCAACAGTTGCTTCATTAGGCATGTTGACAGTTTTCGAAACCGCATTATCAGTGTATTTCTGGAAAGCCGCCTGCATCCGCACATGCCATTCAGGCGCAATGTCTAAGGCTGTCACAAAAACCTTTTTAACGTCTTCTGGAACTTTGCCAATTTTCTGAACAGACCCTGTTTTGGCTATTTCCTCAAGGAGCTGCGCATCATAAAAGCCTCTTTCCTTAGCTGTAATCTCGAAAAGCGGGTTCGTCTCAAAAAGTCTTGTTCCGTCTAGAACGTTTCTTATGAAGGATATGGCGAAAACTGGCTCAATTCCAGAGGAACAGCCGGCAATTATGCTTATGCTGCCGGTTGGGGCTATAGTGGTGACGGTGGCGTTTCTCATAGCCCTATACTTGTCCTTCCATATGCTTTTTTCAAAGTTTGGAAATGAGCCGCGTTTTTCAGCTATTTCCTCAGATTTCCGATGGGCTTCCTCATCAATAAACCTCATCAGTTTTTCAGCTAGCTCCAAGGCTTGTTCAGAATTGTAAGGAATGCCCAGTTTTATGAGCAGGTCGGCGAAACCCATAACGCCTAAACCTATCTTCCTATTCGCCTTTGTAATCTTCTCAATCTCCTTCAAAGGATACTTATTGGCATCTATCACATTATCCAGAAAATGAACAGCATTCCGCACCGTTTCCTTGAGCTTCTCCCAGTTAATTTTTCCATCCTCAACCATGCGGGAAAGGTTAATTGAGCCAAGATTACATGACTCATAAGGCAGCAATGGTTGCTCACCGCAATTGTGTACACAAAAACCATTTGCGTCAAAACAGTTTTTTCCGGGAATTTTTACGTCGAAAACTTGTTCTACACCATGATAAATTATGTCCTCCACGGTGGCTATGAAGTGCTCCTTGTTTAGTCTTCTCTTATAGCTTTTAAGCAGATTCTCCAATCGTTTAGCCTTGTCAGCGTCTTCAAATCCAATTTCTTGTTTAAAACGTGAAATATTTTCTTTTGAAATAACAAGTTCATGTTGTGGCTCATGATGGTAATTTTTCGTTCCGCCCTTGCCGTTAGGCAACTTTGAAAAACCATAAGACCTTCTGTTATGATATATTTTTGAATATATCCCGAGTCGAAGAAGCATGCGCTGGACAGCTTTAAGAAAATCTAAATTGCGTTGGGAAAGCCGTATACTAACACCTTTTTTCAAGTTGCCTTGAACAGAACCGTCGCAGTCAAACAACCCCCTTAAAAATCCCTTGTAAAAATCTGATGAGGTCCCTCCCTCAAGTGAGCGGGTGATCTTTTTCTCACCCGAGTTTAATTTCAGTTCTCTGACTAACTTCATCAGATAACTAAGCGCCATGCGATATTCAGAGCGCTCCTTTATGCGAATCCAGCCTCTAAAATCAGATCTATGTGGCAAATTTTTGGCATATGTATAAGCGAGTTCTCTGACAGCTTTGGCGCCTTCACCCTCTCCCCATGATGACAGAACGGCTTTATCTTTCTTAATTGTTCCATCCCCTAAAAGTAAGCCAATTAAATACCCTTCTTCAAAGGTAAATTTGCCATTCCAACAATTTACTCGCCCATTATGGTTGTTTAATAGGATTTTATCGCCTTTTCTTAAATCTCCAACCTTTACCCATTCAGCTTCGACTTTGTACCTTGTAGCCTTCTTAACTTTCATAACCATGTGATCAATAGTTAGTATTATTTCGAAACCTTCTTTAGTTATCAATTTGTAGACTGGCTTGACACCTGTAGGGAAGAATCCTTCAGCTGAAGCCCCCCATTCTTCTCCATTAACAATGGCCTTAAACTTCTTGTGCACCAAGTCCGCAACTTGTCTTGGGCCTTCAGAAGTCATAACCCACGTGTAAGATGGAACACACGGGTTTGTTGCCTCTATTACGCCAACTTCTGGTATGGGATTGTGCCTATTAACTTCGTCTATGAAGACAACGCCGGGGTCTCCGCTTGCCCAAGCAGACCTCGCTATTAAATCCCAGATTTCCCTAGCCTTAAGTTTTCCAGTTTTTTCTTTATTTCGCGGGTTAATCAGCCAGCATTCACCATCATCCTCAACAGTCTTCATAAAATCGTCGGTTACAGCCACAGATACATTAAAGTTTGAGAGGAAACCGGGCTTCTGTTTTGCTGTTATGAATTCGATGATGTCTGGGTGGTCGACGCGTAGGATTCCCATCATGGCTCCTCGCCTTTTGCCGCCAGCCTTTATAACCTCAGTGGCAGCATCAAAAACCCGCATGAAGCTTACTGGTCCGGAGGCCACACCTTTCGTGGACATGACTATGTCGCCTTTCGGTCTAAGCCTAGAAAAGTCGAAGCCCACTCCGCCGCCGCTTTTTTCAATTAAGGCCATATTTTTTACGGCTGTGAAAATGCTGTCTAAGGAGTCTTCAACGGGCAATACGAAACATGCGGAAAGTTGTCCAAGCCTTGTTCCGGCATTGAAAAACGTCGGCGAGTTTGGGAGAAACTCTAGTCTAGCCATCATTTTGTAGAAGGTTTCTTCGCTTTCCTTGGGGTTTTCGCCGTATTTTCTGTCGACCCTCGCTATGGCTCTGGCAACTCTTTTAAACATTTTTGCTGGAGTTTCGATTATGCGTCCCGTCTCATCCTTCAGTAGGTAACGCTTCTTCAAAACTTCGAGGGCGTTAACCGTCAATTTCGGCTCTTCTATCCCAAGCTTTTCCCTTAACTGCCTTATCTCAGCCTTTTTCTTTCTATAGGCTTGGTATTCTAAGGCAACTTCTTCGAAGCCGTTTTTCCTTAAAACCTCTATAACAGCGTCTTGTGCATCTTCAACGGATGGAATTTTCTCTATGAACCGCTTCTCTAGAAGGCTTACAACCTCTCGCGTTAGCTTTTCGGCTTTCTCACCGTCTTCCAGTTTGACAGCAACAAAAGCCTTGTGAATGGCATTTTTAATCCTTTCAGAATCAAAATCAACTATTCTGCCGTCTCTTTTCCTGATTTTTGTTATGGACATGACTATCAAATTAGAATTAGAGCAAATATCGATATAAAGTTTGAAAATCTAGGCGCTTTAAAAGTTGTTCTAATGTATAGTTTTAAATAACTTTAGCCTTGATAGTTTTAGATTGCAACAACGAGGCTTGCCGATGCTTTCCTATGCGGTAAAAAGGGTTTTACGTTCTTTCGGGCTTTTCGCCGCACTGCTGTTAGGGGTTGTGCTTGCCTCCTCCTTTTTCGCCGGCATAAACATAGGTGCAGACACCACAGCAAAAGCCGCTTTATTGCAGCAGCTAAACCAAATCCCTGTTGACATTAGTGTAAGCAGCAGCTCAATCCTAAGTTCGAGCGAATGGAGAAAAGCCGCTGCGGATATCCAGCAGATTAACGGAATAGATGAAGTAGAGGTTATTTCAAGAACCATGTTAAGGGATGAAACCAACAAGAATTACACGTCCATCATGGTTACAGCCATATCTAATACTTCAAAAGTCTACGACGGACTTAGCGTAACACAAGGCACTACAGTGCTTGGTGCGAATGAAACTTATGTTTGGGTCGGCTCTAAAGCGGCTAACAAAATAGCATTAAACGACACAGTCATTTTGAACTTCACATACTACTCCTATTCTGGGCGAGGGATAGAAGTTAAGACGTTTTATGTTTTGCCGCTTAAAGTTGTGGGTTTTGTGGAGCTTGATGATAAGGCGTATTCTATTGCCACTGGAGAGTGGGAAACAGTAATAATATTGCAGTATGCACAAGCGCCCAGCGTCTTTTATGGAGACTTGCTGCTTGTTGTGGATTGGGAGAAAACCTTCGCAAAGGTTTTAGACGGTGTTCCTCAAGATTTGCCGCCTTACAGCCTTCCTTTTTCAACGCAAGTTTTGGTCTACATAGATAGAGGTTCGCTTATCAACCCGTGGGATATTCCAAGCTCAATGGAAGCGGTTGAGGGAATTACGTCTCAAATAGAAAACATGGTGGTTGTATATGGAAAAGACACGTATGTCAGCAATAACATAAGAATGACCCTTATTGCATATTATGCAACTAGCATGATAATGCGTTTCTCGTTTATTGTCGTGGCGCTTCCAGTATTTTTCGTGGCTTGGTATGTGGGAACAACTGTTTCAGACGTATCCTATAACCTTCGGAGACGCGAAATAGGCTTACTCCTAACAAAAGGTTTTTCAAACTCGCAACTGTTTAGGCTTTTCCTAACGGAATCCATTTTAATCGGCATATTGGGTGGACTTGCCGGAGTGGGACTTGGCTTTATACTCGGACCCGTTTTCACAACTGCAAGCTTGTCTGAAGTTTCACCAGTTTTAAGCACAGAAGTTATAATCATAACCATAATTTTCAGTTTAGCCATAACGCTTCTCTCCACCTTCCGCCCTTCTAGAAGAGCTGCAAAACTGCCACCAGTCGAAGCCTTGAGGGAATACACTTACATAGAAGAGGTTAAGCCCTACAAGCAACGTGGACCATGGATAGCCTTCGCACTGGGACTTTACAAGATTGCCATGTTTCTTTTCGGAATAAACGTGGCTCAAGTGTTTGCTGGAAGACCTGTTCCCTTCACAAACATATTTCTCATAATTCTTCTGGGCATTTGGATTATTATCGACACTATTCTAATCTACATTGGACCGCTGCTCTTTTTCTGGGGATTCACAAAAATCTTTATCCGCGGTTCTCTGAAGTTTCAAGAACTTGTCGCCCGCGCGGCGAAGTTTTTAGGCGATTTGGGAACTATAGCCACAAAAAGTGTTCAGAGAAATCCAGCAAGAGCCGCTTCGATAGCCTTTCTAGTAGCCTTAATCGTTGGCTACAGTTTCCAGACAATAGGAGATGTTGCACGACAACAAGACTACACAATCCGCCAGATAAAGGCGGAAATCGGCGCCGACATAAGCATCTCACCAAGTTCAACAGTCAACATAACCCAAATGATAAAGAACATAGAAGAATTAACAGAAGTAGCCTCCATAACTTTTCAATATTCCCTCAGCGGGTCGGTGCCAGGAGACCTCTACTCAAGGCAGATTATCGCTGTGGACCCTGACACTTGGCTTACAACAGCCTATTATGAAGAGGAATGGTTCAGCGGCAACAATGTAGCAACTGCTTTTCAACTGATGAAAACGAAAAACCAAACGATTATTTTGGAAAGAAGCGTAGCCTCACGCTTTAACAGAAAAATTGGGGACAATATAACAATTACGATTGGTTCTTCAACGCTGGGATTAGAGATTGTTGGATTTTTTGGACCAAAAATTACACAAGAATATGGTAGGAGTTTCTGGTCCTACATACCCATGGAGCTTTATGAATCGTTAAGTTTAGGCTGGCAGCCCTCCGCCACAATTCTGGTGAAGTTGAAGCCTAACGCCGACGGGAAGGCTGTTGCCTCTGAGCTTCGGGAATTTGAAGGCGTTAATTATGTGCGTTCTGTAGCTGAAGAATTGGAAACACTTGAAAGTAACCTTCTGCGCGTTGGACCCTTAAACATTCAACGTTTAGGTGTTGTCTTCTCCATATTAGCTGCTTCTGTGGCGGTTGGCTTGGCAACGTTGGTAAGCCTCCAAGAAAGGAAACGGGAAGCCTCCATAATGAGCGCCCGCGGCTTGTCCTTTAGGCAGTTAGCAGCCATGCTTTTGACAGAGAACATGGCTATAGTCACATTTTCGGTAATTTTAGGCGTTGTGGTGGGATTGATTGTGGTGCATGGCAATGTTGCAGCTTCTAACGCCGCGCTCACTGGTTATGCTTATTCTCTTGTAACATACAGAATGGTTTTCCCGCCAGAAGCCATAATGCTCCTAGCCTCATGTCTAATCCTAATATTTGCCTCAACAATAATTCCCACCCTCATACTCACAAAAAGGTATATTTCGAAAATGGAGAGGATTGTGAGACTTTGAAAGGAATGAAGGTAATAGCCAAAGACCTAATCAAAATCTACAAGCTGGGAAACGTGGAGGTTCAAGCCCTCAGAGGATTAAGCATGGAAGTGAACGAGGGCGAAATGGTTTCCATTATAGGTCCCAGCGGAAGCGGAAAAACAACACTGTTAAACATTATTGGCGGTTTAGACCAAGCCACTGGAGGCTATGTTCAAGTGGGCGACACCATTGTTACCACGTTGCACCCTTCGCAGCTAGTTGAGTATAGGCGGAAAACAGTAGGCCACATATTCCAAACACTAAACTTGATACCAACTTTGACAGCGGCGGAAAACGTTGAGCTTCCCATGATAGCCTTAGGCATTCCAAGAGAAAAGAGAAATCAGCGCGTTAAAGAACTGCTTGAAATCGTCGGGTTAACAGACAGAGCCCACCACAAACCAGACGAACTAAGCGGCGGCGAACAACAACGCGTAGCCATAGCAGCAGCCATGGCGAACGACCCGCCTTTGCTGTTGGCTGATGAGCCTACAGGCGAGTTGGACACTGCAAACGCAAAAATCGTCGTCAACTACCTAGCAAAAGTCAACAAAGAGTTGGGCAAAACGATAATTATGGTTACCCATGACCCAAGTGTTGCAAGGGCAGCCGACAGAATACTGCGAATCGAAGATGGCGTGATAAAGATGGCGTTGACACCTTCAGAAGTCATAGCGGAAGAAAGGGCGGTTTCCTACATAGACCAAATAAGAGCCCGCATAGCGGAAATAGACCGCCAACTAACTCAACTAGACGAGGATTTTAAGGCTGGCAAAATAGGCGGAGACGAATATGTAGCAAAAAGACAGAGCCTAAAACAAGTGAGGGAAAGCCTTCGCGAGGAACTCCACAGGATGGGCATAGTTTCATAAAGAGAAGCTTATTCTACGCAAGTTTCCGCTGCAACTTTGATTCCTCTATCCTCTAGTTTCGCCATAATCTGTTGATAAATTCCCCTATTCATGCCAAGCCTTTCAGGAGGCACAACTCCTTTAAGGTGTATGCTTCCTTTGAGGATTAGCTGTGCAACAATTGATGCGGTATAGGCGGTTGTCCTAGCCATGGCTGTCACTCCGCTTTTTTCATCGTAATAGTCGATTAAAGTGTAGGTGTGCCTTGTTTTCACTCCGTTTTTCAAACCGTAAACCTCAACCTTCAAGGCAACAACATCTTTAACGTCTGGCTTATGGAGTTTTTTCTCAAAAAGCTTGGCAGTGAACCTTCTAGGCTGCAAATCAACCCCATCAACAGCAATTTTTTCATCGTTGAAAAAGCCTAAGTCCCTTAACAATCTTATTTTTTCTGCGTGTCCTGGATAGCGCAGCGTTTTTTCCCACATTTCCTCAACACCCTGCATAGTGTAAAGCAAAGTTCGAAGACCATCCGTATAGAAAGCCTCAAGACGCCCGATTTCGGGAAAATCCACCTCTTCCAGCCCGCTTAAGGCTTCAACCTCAACAACTTGGCCGCCTTTGATTATTCTGGCTTTAGAAGTGTATTCGTCTATGAGGCTTTCAGAAGACCATGTTATGGTATAGCCTAAGGGCGGCACTGGTTTTTCTGGAAGCCCCCCAACCGATATGTGAACCTTTTCAACTTTGTCCAGTTCAGCAACCGCGTGTCCAACAAGGATGTTGCTTATGCCTGGCGCCAATCCGCAGTTTGGAACAACCGTCACGTTGGCATCTACAGCCTTTTCATGCAAAACCAACGGGTTTTCAGGCATGTAAGAAACATCTACGAGGCTTTTTCCGGCTTGGATACAGGCTTCAACTAGGCGGAAACCGAATTTTGGCGGGAGAAAACCCAAAATCAAATCAAAATCTTTCAGTGCACCCACAAGTTTTTTTTGGTTTGCCGCGTCAAGCTGAAGCCATAAAACATTGCTTCTCCCAATTTTTCTCACGGTTTCCTTCGCCACTTCAGGGTTTTTGTCGGCAACAACAATGTCAGCCGCATCCATTCTCAGTGAAAGGTCTTCCGCGGCAGTGGAACCCATTCTCCCGCAGCCAATAATAAGCACATGCATAAGTCTAAAGAATAGTTCAAAATCATTAAAGCTTTTCACCCACATTTATGGACTTGAGATTTGAAAATTTTATATACAGCCTTTGGCATTGTAGTGTTGAGCGTCATGGCTGATATCTGTCCGATATGTGGGCTTCCCAAAGACTTGTGTGTCTGCGGCGAGATAAGCAAGGAACAGCAAAGGATTCGAATAAGGTTTGAAACAAGAAAGTTCGGCAGACCAACAACAATAGTGGAGGGTATAAACGACAAAGACACGGACCTTGGAAGCCTCGCCCAGAAACTCAAAAGCTTCTGCGCTTGTGGAGGAACCGCCAAAAACGGGCAAATAATCCTCCAAGGAGACCACCGCGAAAAAGCCCGCCAATACCTAATAAAACTTGGATATCCAGAAGAAAACATAGAAACCCAATAGACGTTCTCTAAAAGGTGTAAGCCAAATGAAAATCCTACAAAACATGCGCGAAGTACTTAAGACTCTGAAACACCGGGGACCAACAAAAATCTACTGTCCAAAATGTGGAAGTCCGAAAATCCGTTTATCCAGCAACCTTGACTATTGGCTTACGCCTAAAAAGTATATCTGCGAAAACTGCGGTTATACAGGTCCAATAGTTATGGAACTGGAGAAAAGCGAAAAAGAAGGTTAAGCGCCGCCATTGTTTAGTCCGGCAACTCTAGGTTAAGCTGCCTCTTTAAAGTTTTGTAACGGTTCCTAACGGTGACTTCTGTAACTCCGGCGGCTTCTGCTATGTCTTTTTGCGTTTTCTTTTCGTCGTTCTGCAAACATGCGATGTAGAGTGCCGCGGCTGCCAAACCCATGGGGTCTTTGCCCGCTGCAGCCCTTTTCCTTTTAGCCTCCCGCAGGATTTGGATGGCAAATCCTTGGGTTTTGCCTGAAATTCCGGTTCTTTCAGCGATTTTTGATATGTATGTTAGGGGGTCTGCTATGGGCATCTGCACATCTAACTCGCGGAGCAAAAGCCTATAGCAACGGGCAACATCCTTTTTGTCAACGAGGCTTGCTTCTGCTATTTCCCGCAAAGTCCTAGGTGTTCCGCTTCCACGGCATGCTGCATAAAGGGCAGCTGCAGCTATGGCTGCGATTGACCTGCCTCTGACTAGGCCTTTGTCTAAGGCTTTACGGTATATGACCGCAGCTTTTTCCTTTATTGGCGGTGGAATGTAAACTTTGTCTGAGAGGCGGTCAAGTTCAGCCATTGCTTGTGCCAGGTTGCGGTCTATTGAAGAGTGCACCCTTGAGCGTATCTGCCATTTCCTCAAGCGCCACATTTGCAAACGTGTTGAAAGTGGAAGTTTTCTTCCGAAAGCGTCGCGATCCACTTGGCTTATGGCTGTTGACAAGCCCTTATCATGAACGGAATAAGATGTGGGTACGCCGACGCGGCTTCGGGAGGCTTTTTCTTCCTGTGTAAAGGCGCGCCATTCTGGTCCCTTGTCCATCATCTGTTCGTGGAGGACAAGGCCGCATTCCCCACAAACAGTTTCTCCAGTGTCATAGTCGTGAATAAGGTTTACACTACCGCATTCTGGACACTTGTCAACTAGGCGTTGACGGGTTCTGGTTTCTTTCCCACTCATTTTCTCACGCTTCGATGCGGCAGAACTGTCGCCACTTTTCATTTTCCTCATCAAATCGGAATAGAAGACAGCCGTCCGGCCCGCGTGCTTAACCAGATGAAATGTTTTAATATATAAATTTTACGGTTTAAACTGGAATATCCCATTCACAAATTTTGAATACTAATGCCAACTATTGATTTATAGAAAACGTCGTGTAAAAATGATGCGCCTTCCAGAAAAAATCAGAAGAGTATTAGAGAAAACAGTTAAGGAGATGATGATCAGAGAGGATGTTTACGGCTTAGGCTTATTCGGAAGCTGGAGCCGTGGAGATGCAACACCAACAAGCGATATTGACCTACTGGTTATCGCCAAAGGCAACTTTCCCCACGAATATGTGGAGAGAACCACAGCCAACAGCTTAATGATGGATTTCGAGTTTATCCCCAAAAAATGGATTCAAGGGCCTATCCCCCCAGAACTTGACCAAAAACTTTACGAAGCTCAAATCTTTTACGACAGGGACTGGACGCTGACAAACACAAAACTTCTGATGGCTAAATCCTACAGCTCTCCTGAAAGAGTCGAGATGAGAACGAAAGTTCACATAATAGAGGCGGACATATACCTAAGCCGAGCAACCTCAGCCTTCTCTAAAGAAGATTACATGAGTGCGCAGCTCTTCGCAACAGTCGCCGCTGAAAACATTTTAAGAATACCCCTAGAAATAGCCCATGAACCCTTCTCCAACAGCCATTTCATTGAAAAGGTTGAAAATGCAACAGAAAAACTCAGCATAACTGAATCTTTTAACGATTATCTAGAAATGGCTAAGTTAAACAAGGCAGACAAAGCCTCAACTGAAGAGAAGATGAAGCTTTTCAAAAAGCTTTGGGATGAAATGAACTTCACAGTTAAGCAGAAAACGCAAACCCTTGAGAAAATGCACTTCAAAGTTAAAACAAGCCTAAAATACTATTTCAACCCAGCCTTTCTGCAAGGGGTCATCCTTAGAAACTCCTCGATTATAGAGGCTAAAAAGTTTGCAGAAGCAACGCATTACCTTAACAGCATATTCATCAACATGCTCGAAAGCTATGTTTGGCTGAAAGCTGCCACTGAAAAACAGAGAATAGACCCTACAAGCCTAATACGTTCCACAGAAAACCTTGAGAAGGCAAACCCTAAAAACTACAAAAACATAGTGAAATTTCTTGAATTGCAAAGTTCAGAAAAGGATAAAGCAGCTGAAACTATTGAAAAGGCTAAGAGGAACATACTCAAGCTACGTAGGGAAAGGAAACGTTTAATCAAAACCCACATCTAAAAGTTAACGCATAAACCTTCACAGAAGCCCGGTGGTGTAGCGGACAAGCATAGCGGGCTTTGGACCCGCCGACGGGAGTTC
>FMJZ01022448.1_pt1 | contig 18581 bp, 14 predicted proteins | sample 1987881 | NCBI WGS metagenome assembly FMJZ01 (sample SAMEA4378227, study PRJEB15110) | soil metagenome | biome: soil; feature: Field; material: Soil | place: India | collected 2015-03-11 | depth 0 m
AACAGCGTTTAAACCAACTAAACCCATGCCTAAAAAGTTCCACAAATGATCAGAATGGGCAATTGGCTGTCCTTCAAAACCAAGTTTAAAGAACCCAAAAATGAGGTCGCCAACCAAAACGGTCGCAAAGATAACAATAAAACCAAGCAAAAGGTAAAACTCTCGAAAGAGAATTAAATCCCGTACCCCACCAGCGAAACACAAGCGAGTTCTTTGGGCCAAAAAACCGACCAACAAGCCAGCTACTAAACCAATGAGAGGCAAAACATGCTTGGAGCCCGGCCCCTCTGTCGAAAAGAAAATCGGTCCTCCAGCTTTGACATTAAAAACTGGTTTAAAGAGGAGCAAAAGAAGTAAAAACAGCATAATCAAAGGAAGGATATAAGATTCAAAAGATGATGATTTTTTTGCCGCACCCAAATCAAAATTGGATTTCAAAAAAATTGTCCCAATAGCAATGCCGCCAATAAAACCAAAAAGACCCAGTAAGGCATTAAGGTCTCCTCCAGCCAATCTTATAGTCATTCTCAAAGGACAACCAAGAAAAACTAGAGCTCCAATCATTGAAAACATTCCCAGCATAAATCGGATTAAAGGAGAAGAACCTGAAGTTGGTTTAAAATCTTTAAAAGCTAGAGCAGCGATTAAAGCTCCAAAAACAATCCCGATTATTTCTGGGCGCATGTATTGAACAAGATTGGCTCGGTGAAGTCCGATAGCTCCAGCTATATCTCTTTCAAAGCAAGCAATACAAACTCCCATGTTTGGTGGGTTGCCTGCCTTCATTAAGTAAACGACCAGAGCTCCAATAATTAAGCCCGCAATTGCTATTAACCCGTACTCTTTTTTCAAGTCCTTTCACCTCCACAAAATTTCTTACTCAAATCTTTTACCTGAAGCATATACCGCAGCGCCAAAAGCACCTATTATTTGCGGTTCTTCGGGAACTATCACCTCCTTTTTGATTTTTTTCTGAAGCAACTCCACTATGCAAGGATTTTTAGCAACCCCGCCGGCAAACAAAAGAGGTTCGATTACTCCAACTCTTTTTAGCAAGCCAGCAACTCTCTCAGCAATAGAAGCATGAATAGCAAAAGCAATGTTTTCTCTATCCTCGCCCTCATGAAGAAGCGAAACAACTTCTGATTCAGCAAAAACTGTGCACATTGAAGAAACTTTTATAATCTTCTTGGCTTTAAGAGCCTCTCTTCCAAATTCATCAAGCGAAAAACCCAAAGCTTTAGCCATCACTTCTAAAAATTTTCCCGTACCGGCCGAACACTTCTCATTCATTTGAAAGTCAATCACTTTGCCTTCTTTATTTAGCAAAACTACTTTAGTATCCTGACCGCCAACATCCAGAATAGTTCTGACATCAGGGTAAAGATGATGTGCTCCTATAGCATAAGCCTTAATCTCTGTAACCACATCATGAGCAAACTTTGCCCGAGCCGCATGCCGACCGTAGCCAGTGACTACCAGCAAAGAGTATTCCCTGCCTTCAATCAGCTTTTGTGCCACCCTTAAAGGAGAGTGAGAAGTTTCTTCTACCTGATAGGAATGGCTTCCATTCCTGATTTCTACCAGAGCAACAGTTCGAGAACCTATATCTAAACCACCAAATATCTTTTGAGCAACCATCAACCTTTAAGCATCTCTAAAAAGGCTTCAACTCTCGTTTTAAGCTGCCCAACATCTTCCTGGCTATAATCTGTTTCAATTTTGAGCAAAGGAATGTTCTCCTTCTTAGCAACTTTCTCTATTTGGTAAGACTCCACAGCATAGGGGTCGCAAAACGATAGTACATAATGAACAACACCATGAGCACCATATTCTCTAAATAATCTAGCTACTTTTTCAGCTCGCTCAGTGTTGGGAGTATAAACTGCACAGTCAATGCCTATATGACGCTCAGCAATATTCTTAAGCATTGCCTCAACTGAACCATTAGCTTCAGGTGTTAAATCCTGAAAATAGCGCAAGCCCGTGCATAGTTCCTCAGCTACAATCACTGCGCCGCTAGTTTCGATGATGTGGGGCACCTTCCAGTTAGGGATTGCCATCGGAGTGCCCGAAACAACAATTCTGGTAGTTCCTTTGGGTACTACTCCAACTCCCTGTTTTACTCTTTCCTCTAGCTCATCGCAAAGCTCGTTTACTTTTTGAGTAAATCTTTCGACATCGTCATAAAATGCTATCTGCTCAATCAAAAGAGCATCTTTACCGCTGATTGGAGGCGGGTCTGCTTTTCTAAGTTCTGCCAGTCTCTGTAAAGCTTTTCGCTTGTTGTTAACTTTTCTAATCGCTTCCATTAAGCCCTCTTCGGTGATTTTGTTCCCGGTTAAATCCTCTATCATTTCTTTAAACCGCTTAACTTCCGAAAACCACAGAGTCCTGTCAGACTCCTCTTTTCTTTGAGGTGTTTCCATAACATAAACATTGGTAAAATCTGAAAGCACCTCAAAGGCTTTCTTTTTTCCATCACATGTTGTCTCCCCAACGACTACATCACACGACTCAAAATAAGGGCAAATCCTACTCAGTTTAAATCCCATAAAAGACTTGATTAAAGGGCATATGTTACGAGGCAAAACTTTTTCAGCCTCATCGGCGCCTACATCTACACCGCCACAAAGCCCAATGCAAGTCCCTCCAGCCGCTAAAACAATTTCCTCAGGCACATAAACACAAAAAGTCCCAACTATCTTGCCGCCATTAGATTTAATATCTTGTAGCTCTTTAATTCGCAAACCATGAATTTCAGTAACCACAAGATCGAAGTAATCCATCTTTTCCGGTCGATTTTCCTGGTCGAGATAAACCTCCTGATAGATGGGTGGCAAAGCGTTTAAAAGTTGGTCGTGAGCTTCAAGGTTCAACCCTAAAGCCTCCCACATTTGACACCAGTCAGCCATTTTCATCACTCCTTTTGAAAATTTGAAACAATCGTATCAAAGTTTAATTTATAAATCAAATAAAATTTATTTATAAATAGAGGAGATAGGGATTAACTTTTTTTAATAACTTTTAAAATTGGAAAAGGGCTCTAAGATTTGACTCTTATTTTAGAATCCCCGGCCACAACCTGACCAACAACTTTGGCAACTGGAGATTGACCTTTCAAAAACTCGAGTAGCTGGTTTAATTTATTCTCAGAAACCGCGATCAACAAACCCCCAGAAGTTTGCGGGTCAAAAAGCAAATCAACCAAAGTTTCGTTTAAGCCAGGATCAATTTCAACTTTCTCTTCCAAAAAACGACGGTTATCATGAAGTCCCGCCGGGGTTATCCCGGAGTCGATAAATTCAACTGACTTTTTATAGTAAGGGATTTCTTTTAAACTAACTTCCGCACCAACTTTGCTCGCTTTAACCATCTGATAAAGATGACCTAAAAGACCAAATCCTGTTATGTCTGTAACAGCTTTTACTCCTACTCTGGCTGCAGCTTCCGCTGCCCCTTTGTTTAGGAAAGTTGCGTTAGATATCGCCTCTTCGATATCTTCTTCGGTTAAGAAATCAGCTTTTAAAGCAGTAGCTAAAATCCCCAAACCTAAAGGCTTGGTTAAAACAAGCTTATCACCCGGTCGAGCCTGTTCAATAGTAGTTAGTTTGTCTGCCTCAACCTCACCGGTTACGGCCAGACCGTACTTGGGTTCATCATCATCTACTGAATGACCACCAATAATGAAAGCACCACCTTCCTCAATTTTTTCTTTACCACCCCGCAAAATTTCTGTCAGAAGGGAAAAATCCAGTCTGCAAGGGAATGCAACAATATTTAAAGCTACCAGCGGTCGCCCTCCCATCGCATAAATATCAGAAAGAGCATTGGCTGCCGCAATTTGACCAAAAAGATAAGGATCATTTACGACAGGGGTAAAAAAGTCCACCGTTTGCACTAAAAGCTTTCCTGAACCAAGCCGATAAACAGCAGCATCGTCGGGTGTATCCAACCCAACTAAGACTTCTTGATCCTTACCAAACTCAAAACTGTCCAAAATTTTAGATAGGTCCGCCGGACCTATTTTGGAAGCTCAGCCACTTTTTTTAACCAGATGAGTTAATTTAACCATTTCACTCCTTTTCATTTTGAATAAATAATTTCTTGCAATATCAACAATTATAAAATAAATTTAATTGAGTTATAAAAAGGTTGCTAAAATGAACTTCGATTACCTAAGAACTTTTCTGACTGTAGCTGAGAAAAAAAGCTTCTCTAAGGCGGCTGAAAAACTAAAACTCAGCCAGCCAGCCATTAGCTTCCAAATCAAAGCTTTAGAGAAAAAGTATGGTCAACCTTTAATTGATCGGAGCACTCAGTATTTAAGCCTGACTCTAGCAGGAGAAATCCTCCTAACCAAAGCAAAAAAAATCCTGGAAATCGAAGAAGAGTTAGAAGCGGAAATATCTTCTCTTTCAAAAGAGATTAAAGGCCAGCTAATAATTGGAGCCAGCACCATTCCAGGAGAGTACATCCTGCCTTCTCTAGTTTCGATATTTAAGAAAAGGCACCCAAAAGTTAAAATTCTCATCGAAATTGGTGACTCTCTGGAAATCATCAAGAAACTCCTTGAACAGGAAATTGACCTTGGGTTTGTCGGCACAACTTTCCCCAATCCTCAAATTTCTTTTAAAGAGTTCCTTCCTGATGAGTTGGTTTTAATTACACCCCCAAAACACCCTTTAACCAGAAAAAAAAGCGTCTCCCTAGAAGAAGCTATTAAATTTCCCTTCCTGATCAGAGAAGCTGGTTCTGGAACTTTAAAAACTTTTGAGCAAGCATTAAAAAAACAAGGCTTAAGCTTAAAAGACTTGAATGTAGTAATTGAACTTGGTAGCACCCAAGCCATTCTTACTGCCGTGGAAGCTGGACTAGGACTCTCCGTCGTTTCCCGCTGGGCTGCTCGAACAGCCGCTCTTTCTAATTTGATAGCCGTAGTCCCACTTAAAAAAGCAATAAAGCGAGATATCTTCCTGGTTTTCCGAACAAAAACGAGCTTAAATCAGGCTCAAAAAGCTTTCATTGATTTTGTTGAAAAGGAAAGAAAAAACGCCAAAATCCTATTATAAATTTATTGTTTGACTAAATCAGCGAGGCTTTTTCGCTGCTTAAGTCGGTCGAATACATCTTTTTGGAACTTCTCATTAAGAAAAACATAGCTAACCCCATCTCGAGAACCGGTGCTACCTTTCAAAACTAAATGTTCGAAGGATTGAGAGGGTACTTCGCTTGCAGCTTGAAGTAAAAGAAAAGTATCCCAGGAATTAAGATTGGTCTGGCAGTTTTTGAAAATAATTGGAAGATAAAAAAGCAATTTTGCCCAGCTTAAAATTTTAGAGTGCTGAGAAAAAAGAGCTTTCAAAATCTGCTGTTGATGAAAAGCTCTGGTTAAATCTCCGCCTTCAAGGTGACGCGCCCGAGCAAAAGCTAAAGCCTCAGACGGGCTAAGCTGCTGGGGACCAGCGGGAAGATAAGCTTTTGCCCAGCGATCATTAATGGGCTTGTCAAGAGTAATATTTACCCCTCCCAACTTTGAAATTATTTTCTTAAAGCCAATAAAAGTAGTAACTGCATAAAAATCAATCGGAAGGCCAGTAAGACTCTCCACTGTTTTTTCAGTAAGTTCCGGCCCACCTAAAGCCATTGCCGAGTTTATTTTGTTGTAGCCATAACCAGGAACTAAAACTCGCGAATCGCGAGGAAAAGAAACCAGCGAAATTCTTTTTTTCTCAGTATCAAGCTGAACTAAAATAATTGAATCGCTTCGTCCCTCAATACTCTCGCTTCGAGAGTCACTACCAAGTAAAAGTAAGCGAACGACACCCGGTTGAGCAACTAAATGTTGAGTCTGGCTTTCAAAATTAAAACTGGGGATTTTGACTTCTTTTTCTACCTTTTTTTGACAACCAATCAAAACTACCAGCATAAAAACCAAGAGTAAAACAATAAGAAAAACATTTGGCTCAAACTCAAAGCCTCTAAAAAATAAGCTGAATTTACTCTTTTTTCTTCGGCTTCTCATGAGTTTTCACTTTCTCGTTAAATTTAAACTCTTCGATTTTAAAGTTTTCCGTTTGACCCTTCAAAACAAACTCGCCCTGGTGAACAAGCTCCACTTTTTTCCCGTCGCTTAAAAGATACACCGCCTTTATTTCCGCTTCAGCCACTCCAATAAAATCATTGGTGTTTTTGTCCTGATAAATCCCCAAGTTTTCAATTTTGCCCTGACCGAGCATTATTTTCCGCAAAAACGGTTTTATTTTGAATAAACTCTTTATCGCTATTTTCCCGGCTTGAAACTTTTTCAAGGCTAAAGAATTGAAGTATTCTGCCGCCACCTGGCGATTAGCTTCCTTTTTAAAATTGTCAGGGTTAAAGTAGAGAGAATTATAAAAAGACTGAATAAAATCGGCCATTTCTTGAGCTGTTCGGTTTTGAGCCGCCTCATCTGGCAAGTTTTCGGCATAGAAATTAAATTTCTCCAGTTTAAACTGAACTAATAAAGGCTTAGGAGGCGGAGGCGCTTTTTTCTCTTTTTTTTGGCAACCAGCTAAAAAGAATAAAAAAATAAGAAAAAGGGCTAATAACTTCATAGGAAAACTCGCAAAAAAACCTTTGGAATGAAGCTCGTTTTTAGTTAATAATTGTTTCTCCAGGATATATTTCCCAAACACAATGACAATAAATTATAACTTAACAACTTATTTTTCCCCACTTATATCAGCTAAACCAAGATGAGTCCTTTAAAGGTGTTTCAGACTTTTCGGGCTTCTGAAGCTAAACTGACAAAAACATCTTCTAAAGAAGCAGCGACTTTTTCTATGCTCTCAACCTTTATTGTTAATTTTTTTAAATCTTTCTTAATGCATCGAGCAGTGAATAATCATTCAAAACAATGTGAACAGTTGCCCCATAAAGATAATAAAGATAAACTTCCTCGCAAAGAGAAGAGCTTTTAGTATAAGAGAAGAGTCCATCTACTTCTGGTGTTTTAAACTCACAGATTAAAATCTAGCCTTTCTTCTTTTTTATCTTGTGGTGACCCGTCGGCCATTATCTTACCTTCAAAATTGAAAGCCAAATGGTGACAATGTTCAGGTTCGTCCATGTAATGATTGGTAGCCAAAGTCTTTTTTGGTCAAATATATGTAAAAGCTTTTAAAAACGCTGTCTGAAAGCTTTTCAGTCTCTTTAATTTGATTTCAAATATTAAATCCTTTCCACAAGTCATGCCAACGCTGATTGTAGTTTCTTCTTGACAGCTCGTATCTCTTTCAACTTCTGACTAACTTTCGAAAGCACCTCTTTTGACTGATTAACTCCTTTTTGAAAAGCAACTTTTGCTTTGCTTTCAGCAATAATTATTTTAATCTTGTTTTCCCTTCCCTCAGAAAGACTATTCTCTATTTCTTCTTTTTTCTTTTCAAGAAGTCTCTTTCACGCTTTAACCAAGGCTAAACTTGCCTTAGCTTGCTCAAGGAAAACCTCTACCGATTCGCTTTCTGACACAATCAACAACTGGTTTTCTTTGAACCCTTCTCCCGGTTTAACTAAAACTTCTTTCACTTTCGCCAGAGGAAAATTGCCAGCCGGGTGAGTAGCTGTAGGAACAACCAAAAGAAGTTCTGGTGGTACTGCCAAAAAACTTCATCTTTATACTTTAGCCAACCTAAAACTTCACCCTGGTTAGAACTTGGCCAGAAAACAAAAGCCAGCAAGAATAGAAATGAGAAAACCAAAACCCACTCTTTAAGTTCATAACAATATTTTTTTAAACCAAAATTCTAACTATTAATGTTTAAAATGGCGGCGACCAGTAAAAACCATAGCTATGCCGTGTTTATTGCAAGCTTCAATTGATTCCTCATCGCGCATAGCGCCACCTGGTTGAATTATAGCTGTCACTCCAACCTGGGCTGCAGATTCTACAACATCTGGAAAGGGAAAGAATGCATCTGAAGCTAAAACTGCTCCCCTGTCTTTCCCACTTGATTTGCGAGAAGCAATCCAGAAAGCGTCAATTCTGCTCATTTGTCCGGCTCCAATACCCACTGTTGCCAGGTCTTTAGCTAAAACAATTGTGTTTGACTTAACATTTTTCGCCACCTTCCAGGCGAAAAGCAAATCTTTCCATTCTTCTTCAGTTGGCTTTCTCTCGGTCGGAACCGTCATTTCGTTCCGAGCTTCTCGAATCACATCGTAATCCTGGACAAGAAGGCCACCTTCTATGCGCCGATATTCTCTCCCCCAGAAGCCACCTGGATGGTCTTCCCCCATATAAATTAGGCGAAGGTTTTTCTTCTGGACCAGTATCTCCAGTCCTTCTTCTAAAAAAGCAGGAGCAATAATAATCTCGTAAAAAATTTCCGCCAACTTTTTGGCTATTTCTTCATCCACTTCACGATTTAAAGCAACAATACCGCCAAAAGCAGAAACTGGGTCGCAAGCATAAGCTTTCTCGTAAGCTTTAAGTAAATCAGAGGCAACTGCGACTCCACAAGGATTAGTATGCTTAACAATCACGCAAGCCGGCTCTTCAAATTCACGAACTGTTGCCCAAGCAGCATCCATATCCAAAATGTTATTGTAAGAGAGGTCTTTACCGTGCAGTTGCTTGCCGTGGACCAAAGTATAGCGAGGAGCCCCAATTTCTCTATAGAGAGCTGCTTTTTGGTGTGGATTTTCTCCGTAACGCAAATCTTGTACTTTCTCAAAATGGAGATTTAACAAAGCAGGAAAACCAAGGCTATCGCCAACGAAAAAGTGATGAATTGTTTCATCGTAATCAGCTGTATGTTCAAAAGCCTCTTTAGCTAACTCGTAACGAGTTTCTTCGCTTAAAAATCCATCATTTTGTTTAAGTTCAAATATTATTTCATCATAACGGTGATTATCAACTAAAACCGCTACTGAACGGTAGTTTTTAGCAGCTGCCCTAATAAGAGTGACGCCTCCAATATCAATGTTTTCGATTGCTTCTTCCATTGAAACGCCAGGCTTCGAAGTTACTTCCTTGAAAGGATATAAATTAACCACTACCAGGTCGATTGGCGTAATCCCCAGCTTTTCCAATTCCTCAAGGTGATTAATTTTGTTTTTGTCAGCTAAAACTCCGCCCAAAATAGCTGGATGAAGCGTTTTTACCCGTCCTTCAAGTATTTCTGGAAAACCTGTTACTGCTGAAACATCAGTCACTGGAATATCAGCCCTTTTTAATGCCTCTGCCGTACCGCCAGTGGATATTATTTCCACCCCTAGATTAGTTAGCTCCTTACAAAACTCCACTACCCCTTGTTTGTTGGAAACACTGACCACTGCCCGCTTAATTTTAAGTCTCTCCATTTAGCCTCCTTTCTTAGCTAACCCAAACCACCAATTTTTTTGCCCCTAAGCTGTCGGCGAAAAGTTTCACTTTCAACATAAAAATCTTGCCAGCTAACTCCTTTTAAGTCAACGACTTTAAATTCTTTTTTCGTTATCAAAAAAGAAGGTAGTTGAAAGTCGCTGAACTCAGCTCTGCCGCCTGCGAAATTAAGAACTTTCTCTTTCCCACCAAGAGAAAAAAGCCAGGAAATAAAAACCAAGGGATAAACAGAAGAAGTTAAAACAGCTAATTCAGCTGCCTCTAAAGCATAACGATTAGCATTGACTGCTACTGCCAGCCCACCCCGCTTCCTAACTTCCCTTAACGCTTCCTTATCAGTAATACTGTCACCAAAGTAAATAATATTTTCAAAAGGGATGCCAGTACGAGTCTGCGCATCTATTAGTGCTCTTGCCTTTTCCAGTCCTCCAACAGTGTTTACTTCTGAATATATTTTTCCTACAGATAAATTAATTATTTCCTGCCAGAAAATTTCTTCCAGTCGGGAAATAGCCTTCTGGGAATCAAGGGTTAAATCAGTTAAGTTTCCAGCATTCGGGGGTATCTCAATAAAAGGAAGAGTTAAAATCTCATCATAATACGATTTTAGAAGCCTTTTTTCTTTCTGGCTTAAACAATAGCTATCCCATTCCACTTTAGTAGAGTAAACATTGTCTTTTGGAATGCTGATTTTTTCCGCTACCGACAAAGCATATTCGCTGTAACTAGTACTTATTAAAAAAAAGGGGAAATACTTTTGAACTTCAGCTATAAGTTCATAGTCATCAAGAAGAATTAAATTTTTTCGAGAAAAATCAAGCACCTTTTCTTTGTTTACCTCAAACAAAAGAAGAAAAGGGATAATTAATTTTAAGGTGTCGCCGCCTTTATAACCCGGACGCTTTACAATATCAGCCAGATAATCATCATAACGGCTTATCTGAGTAAAAAAATCGCCGCCAGAAGGTAAAAAAGCCTCACAAAGCTCAAAAGCATTATCGTTTAAAGAAATAGGTCCTTCACAGTCGCTATCTATTTGAATTCTCACTTAACCATCTCTCAATCTCTAAATTTAAGTTAAGCGGCAGGGCTCTCTTGGCTTCAATCGCAAGTTCACCTGACGCACTTGAAAGTTCCCCTTCTAAAAACTTTTTAACAGTGAAGTAAATTAAAGGCAGCTCCCTTTTTACACCTTCTTCTCTAATTTTCTGAAAAAGTGGCAACTTTTCGCCTACGGTTTTTTCAAGTTCGCTTAAATCCATTTCATTAAGCCGAGAATCAAGGTCCTCCCAGTAAGACTTAAATTTTTTATCAGTTAAAGAAAAAGAAAAGAAAGTTAAAGGGGTGCCTCGATCAAGTTCTTCGGTTACCAAATGAACCATTGCTCCTTGCTCTTCTGCCCTACCCTCAATTAGTTTCCATATTACCTCTTGCCAAGTGCCTGCCGGGCCACCTGGCAAAGCTGGATGAAGGTTTATAAGCTTATATTTCCGGCAAAAATCAGCCGAAACTATAAACATATAGCCAGCCAGAACCGAAAACTCAACTTTATCTAAAGGTAGTATTTTTTCTATTTGCTGATGATACTTCTGACGCCAGACTAAACGATTTCCCTGCCATAACTTCGGCTCAAACTTGCCGGCAGAGAAAGTGAAAAGGGGAAGTTTAAATTCCTCAACCAGAGAAATAAACAAGTCGCTTTCTTTGCTTTCACCTTTCTCAGCGCTTAAAAAAACGAATTCGATACCACCTGGCAAGTCCCCACTTTTTACCCCTTCGTAAACCACCTTTAAAAGCTCACGAGCAGCTTCATCACGACCAGAAGAAAACCAGCCAAATTTTTTCAATCAGTAACCTCCTTTAAAGCTTTTTCAAAAAAAGCTAAATCAGGATAAGCTGAACGACCATAGCCTGTTACTGACTTAGACGCTAATATACTTGCTAACTTTCCAGCCTTCTCGAGGCTTAAATTTTTTAGCAATCCAGCTAAAAAACCAGCCGCAAAAACATCGCCAGCTCCCGTTGTGTCAACTACTTCCACTTTTCTAGCTGGAACATCAAAACCGCCATTTTGAGTTACAATTTTTGCTCCCTCTGCTCCCTTCTTAATCACTATTGCCTCAACGCTTAAACCCAACAGAGAATCAATAGCTTTATCTAACTGGTTGTTAACCAAAAGACTGATTTCTTTTTCAGTGCCAAACATCACTTTAGTTCGCGTTAAAATTGGCTTTAACTCGTCCAAACCTTTTTGTGCGTAAATCTCACCAATATCAAGGGCTAAGCTAACTTCCGGCGGCAACAATTTACTCAAGGCTTTCTGTAGTTTAAGACCGCTTTCGCCAGCAAACGACGAAAAATAAACAAAACGAGTCTGAAAAACAAAATCTAAATCGACTTCTTTTAACTCTAATTTGTCATTAGCGTTGGGAAAAACAAAGATGGTTCTTTCCCCTTCCTGGTCAACAACTATCAGGCAAACACCACTTTGTTCATCAATAGTTACGCCCGATATATCTACTCCCTCCAAACTTCTTTTTAAAAATAAACCAAACTCATCCCGCCCAACTTTTCCAACAAAACCGATTGAAAAACCCCACCTGGCTAAAGCATAACAAGTATTAGCTGCTTGTCCACCACCGCTTTGCCAAACAAACTTTCCCACCTTGCGAATAAAATCGGCAAAAATTTGATACTCTTCTTCTGAACAAACTATCTCGCCGCCTTTTTCAACCTTCTTTGATAAAACCCCATTTAATCGCGGTCTTCTTATTTCGTAAACTAGGTCCACATTTAAAGCCCCTAACCCAACTACATCTTTCACTTTAGCTTTGATAAGTCACCCCCGGTGGGCCTTTTTCTATTTCTCCAATCAAGAAAACTTTTTCTCTTTTTTCTTTTAGAATTTTTATTGCTGATTCGCAATCAGATAGGGATACAACAATCGCCATTCCGATACCCATATTGAAAGTTTTAAACATCTCCTCCGAGCTGATTTTACCTGCTTCCTGAAGCCAGCTAAAAATTTTTGGAACATTCCAGCTCGAAGTTCTAATCACAGCCCTTTTAGCTTTCGGTAGTATTCGAGGAATGTTTAAAGTCAAACCTCCGCCGGTTATGTGCGCCACCCCTTTGACCTCAATTTTCTCAAATAAAGCGAGAAGAGACTGGACATAAATTTTAGTTGGCTTGAGCAAAACGTCGGCCCAGCTTGTCTTGGAAAATGGCGCTTTCTCTTGATAATCAATACCTTTAGTTTTTAAAAGTTTTCTGACTAATGAAAAGCCATTGCTGTGCAAGCCAGAAGAAGCCAGACCAAGAATCAAATCCCCCTCTTTAATTTTTTTTCCATCAATGATTTTTTTCTTTTCCACCACCCCGACCCCAAAGCCTGCCAAGTCATACTCGCCTTTCTTATAAAAATCAGGCATCTCAGCTGTTTCTCCTCCAACCAAAGCACAGCCCGCCTGCTGACAACCAGCTACTACTCCTTTTAAAATTTCCCTTATTAACCCTGGATTAACTTTGCCACAAGCAATGTAGTCTAAAAAAAAGAGAGGTTGAGCACCGCAAGTCAGCAAATCATTAACCACCATTGCCACTAAGTCTATACCCACCGAATTGTGTTTATTCACTGCCTGAGCAATTTTTATTTTAGTTCCAACCCCGTCAGTAGCACTAGCTAAAACCGGGTTTTTATACTCTCTCGCTGTAATATCAAAAAGAGCAGAGAAACCACCAATTCCTGATATAACACTTCTTGATTGCGTCCTTTTGATTAGCTTTAAAGATGAACGAATTGCCTCGTCAGCTAATTTAATATCAACGCCGGCTTTTTTATAACTCCAAGATTCTTTCATACTCTAACAAGTATAATCTAAGCCTAATTGTAGAAAAAAGTTTTTTCTAGGCTAACCAAAATCACTTATTTTCCTGTAAAACCCCATTTTTTAAATAAAGAATTCGGTTGGCAATTTGAGCTAACTTTTTGTAGTGAGTAACCATAATAACCGTTGTCCCTTTCCGATTAGCTTCTTTTATTACTTTTTCAATTAATCTTGCGCTCTCTTCATCTAAATCACCCGTAGGTTCATCTGCCAGAAGAAGAGGAGGTGAATTAGCCAAAGCACGAATCAAAGCAGCTCTCCGAGCTTCTCCCCCCGAAATTTCCGAAGGATATGAATTGAGGCGCGAAGCGAGCTTGAGTTCTTTTGTCAGTTTCTCAATCCGGCTTACATCAGCCGCTCCTTTTTCTTTTAACAAAATAGGAAGAGTCAGGTTTTCCCTTAAAGTTAACGAAGGAATGAGCCCAGAAAATTGAAAAGCAAAGCCTAAATTCTGAAGTCGAAAAGAGGAAAGCTCAGCAAAAGAAAGAGAATTCAGATAAACGCCATTAACCATTATCACCCCTGAAGTGGGACGGGTTAAGCCACCTATTATTGAAAGCAAGGTTGTTTTTCCACTGCCTGAAGGGCCACAAACTGCAACTAAATCGCCTTTTTTTACTCTAAAGCTCACGTCTTTGAGAGCAACAACTTTACCTCCTGGAGTAAAAAAAACCTTTCTTAAGCCTTCTGCTTTAACCATTTTTACCCTCTCTGATAATTTGATATGGGTCCTGAGCAGCAAGGTAAATCAGGCTGTAAGAACTACCAAGCAAGCTAACAGCCAGAAAAACTAAAACAACCAGAAGGCCGCCTCTAAAAAAAGTAAAAAAATCTGGCAAAACAAAAGGTATTTGCAGTTGATGGTTAATATAAAGATAAAAAGAAGAAATTAATAGCCAGCCGATTGCAATTCCCAACAAAGATCCAATTAACCCCAATAAACCCGCTTCTGAAAGAACCAAAAGATAGACAAGCTTTCGAGAAGCACCAATTGCTTCAAGCAAACCAATAGTTCTTTCTCTTTTTCTCATCTGGAGATAAAAAACCAGACCCAGGACAATTATCAAAACCATAAAAAGCAAAGCAATGTAATAGGTCAGAAGCAATGATATTTTGGATATTTTTTTTCGAGCAGAGGCAGCGATTGGATCAAGCTCAACTAAATCGAATTCACTAAGCTTATTTTTAATATTTCTTATTACTTCTTCACGGCTAAACTCTGGTTTCTGCTGGATTAGAATTGCCGAGATTTCCCCTCTTTTAATTTTTAGGCGCCGAGTAAATTTTTTAAATTTAGTTTCTTCAGCCATCTGATATGCATCATCTAATCTCATAAAGACACCATTGTCGTAAAAACCCAGCCCCAAAGGCTCTAAATAGCCCTTTACTTTAAAACGATGACCATAAAATCTTAAGTTAAGTCCCAAAGGCCTTTTAATATTGTTGCCAACAATAATTTCATCTTTTTCTATTTCTTCTCCTAAAGCCTTTCTTACCCAGGGGGTCAAAGAAAAATCGCTTTTAGGGTCAATTCCTACCAATAAAACATTCCCGGCTGTGCAACAAGAAGCTGGAACTGATTCGAGAATTAGCAAAGGAGAAACTTTTTCCACGCCTTCAAAATTTTTAACTTTTACCAAAGCCTCTTGAGAAAAATAAAACCTTACGGGCTTTCCCGTAATGATAGTCTTATTTATACTCTTTTCTTTTCCTTTAGGAACCAGCAGATAATCCGCATTCAAAAGAGAAAAGCCAACCTGGATTGCTTTATTAGCCGAGTTAGTAAAAACAAGCTGGCAAAAAAGGGCTGCTGAAATCAAAGAGACTGCAAAAACAACAAATAAATTAATTTCTAAGTAAAACCAAAGGTCTTTGAAGATAAAATAGAAGAACTTTTTAAACAACCTCTTTGGCCTTTTTTATTTTTAAATCCAGAAATAAGCTAACAAGGCCAAGAGCAAAAATAGCTACACCACCAATTCGCAAAGCTGGAACCGTTCCTGAAAAGCAAGGCATCATAGGTGATTTGCAGTATCCAACTATCTCAGGAATAGTTAAAACTGCCAGTCCTTTTGCCGCAATTAAAACCGAGAGAAAAATTTTAGTTTCTCTCTCTTTAGCCAGCCAGAGCATCAATCCAATTAAAACAATGCCTAAGCCAACAATTGTTTCTGCCCGAGCAGTATAGCTGCAAGCCATTGGCATCAAACCACCGCCCTTTGTTTCAATCAGCTTATCATAATAAGCACAAACCGGAAAAATATAGTGTGGAGTCAAAGCTACAAGAATGCCTAAAATTATTAGAAGTAAAGGAATTGCCAACTTGCGTCTTCCTTCCGCTGCATTTATTTCTTTGATTATATCAAATTTATTGTCAAGTTTGCTTTTTTTAAATGTTATTTATCCCCCGATAGAAAAAAACACTAAAAAAGTTGAATATTGCAATTTAAAGTTTTAAAATTAGAAAGAAAAGTTATAGCAAAAGCACCAGAAAATTGGAGTAACATTGGAAGTTAAAGGCAGAAAATTTGGTTTGATAAAAATTGCTGGGCGAATTTTTAGTTCGCCTAAGTTTTTTTTGTATCTTTCCTTTGTTTTAGTAATTTTTTTCGTATTAACAATCTCCACAACCCCTGTCTTTTCTCGTTTTTTTGTTCCAACTTCACAAAAGAATCAATCAAGAAGATTTGAAAAAATCAACAGTCCTTCAAACCATTTTGCTTATCGAGCGCAGTTTCAGCAAGGTGAAGCTTACTTCTGGGACAAAAAAAGAAAGAAAGCAATCATTAAACTGGTAAATAATAAATATAATCTTCAGTTAGAGCCTTTGGGACTGCAATTTAGTCCTCCCGAAATTGAAGACAACAACCTCCGACTTAATACTCCTCAAGGAATTGAAATTGTATATACAGTTGAAGAAGGAACAATAAAAGAAAAAATCGTTCTTTATCAGCAACCCAAAACAAATTGCCTTTCTTTTAAAATTTTATACCCTCAATTATGCTTAATCAAAGGGGAAAATGGCTACCACGCTTTAGAATTAAAAAGCGGAAAAGAAGTGTTTTTCCTGCCGAACCCCTTTACTTATGATTCGGCTGGTTTTAGAGGTAAAACCACTCTAAAAATTAAAAACCATCAAGCTATTATCAGAATCGACCCGAATTTTTTAAAAGAAGCTCGTTATCCAGTTATTATTGACCCAACTATAAAAATTGGGCTTTCTTCTTCTGGTTTTCCAACTGCCGAGACTCTTTACCGCAAAGTCTGGCAAACCAATGATGGTAAACTGGTAACCTTTTACCAAAACGGCAGCGCAATTGTTTACAAAGTATCTTTAGATAAAGGGCTTACCTGGTCGAACGAGATTACTGCTAGCCCTTCTAACTCTTCCCAATTTTCCACTTTTCTTGATGAGAAAAACAATATTTATCTAACTTATTATGACAATGATGTTTCTCCCGACATATTCTTCAAAAAACTAAGCTGGAATGGTACAAGCTGGGATGAAGGAGAAGAAAAAACTGTTGAAAGCGGAGGGGCAAGTAAATCTTATCCCTCAGTCATCAAAGATGCGAGTGGGAAAATCTGGGTTTCTTATCTTTTTGACAACGGTGTTAGTTATAACATAAGAACGCGTTTTTCTAATAACGAAGGTTCAAGCTGGTCACCGGAAATGGATATTGCTCAAACCAATTCTAATGGCTCGGCTGTCTTAGTCAATTGGCAAGGGAAGCCAGCTTGCCTTTACGAATCTTATGACCAGGCGATAAAGTGGAGTTATTTCGAAGAGACAAATTGGTCAAGTGAAGAAACAGTCGTCGCCGCAATGAATTTTGAAGACCACTCCTGGGGTTCCGCTGTTGAAACTTACGACAACTCCCTCCACCTTGCTTTTGTTAAAAGTGGAGGCGGATATATAGCTCACACTTTTTATAATGGGAGCGAATGGTCAACTCCGACCGTTATAAGTAACAACCAGGGAGATAACTATCCCACCTTAACCACTGATGGGCACATTCTTCGCTGTTTCTGGAGTAAGTATGAAGGGCAAAACCAGTACAAAATTGTGTATAAGATTTACAATGGTGAGTGGTCTGAAGAGCGAACTTTTACTGATGAAAATGAAGATTTTTTCCATAAAGTTTACTCTTTCAGCAACGCCAGCTGGAGTAATAATCCTTCCCTTGACAGCTCTTTTAAGTTACAAAGTGGCTCAGAATTTTATGGAAACTCATTAGAAAATGAAGCCAGATACTGGCTCGACAGTTCAGATAAAAAACTCAGTTTTAAGTTTATCGCTCAGGGTGGCCAGCTAATTTCCTTAAAGCTATCAACAGAAACTACTGGAACTCCTGCCCTCTACCGAGTTGGAATTCAAACTGACAACATTGGCAATCCAAGCAGCAGTTTCATCACTTACGTGGAGACAGTTCCTCACAGTTCTGGCTGGACAACCTTTGACTTGCCAGATACCACTTTAACACCAGGTGAAACTTACCACATAGTTGTGGAGCATGCTTCCGGAACAATCACTCCTGAAAATTCAATGGCTATCCTTTTCGCCACCCCTAATGTGGCCCCCGGTAGAGATGTTTTAGTAAGCGAGGATAACGGCATAAACTGGATAAGTCAGAATGGCGAACCAGCTTTCATAATTGAATATGATAGTGGAAGTTCAGAAGGTCAAACCTTGTATTACTCACAGGAAAAAAGAATAACCAATCCCCTCATTAGAGTTGGTGAAATTTTTACTCCTTCCGAGACGCTCACTCCTGATAATATATATTTTTACCTCCGCCGACAGGGAGCACCCACAAGCAACTGTTATTTTTTCCTCATTGACCAGGCAGAACAAACTCTTGCCACCGGAACTATTGCAACTACCTCGTCCCCTTCTACTTTTACCTGGCTTTCAGCACCACTTTCTGAAGTTACTTTAACGCCTGACACAAGTTATCGAGTTTATCTCTATTCCACAGGCGTAGACAGCAACAATTTCTACGTTCTGCGAAATTTCAGCTGTAATGAAACAAGCCCAATTTATACTCAGCTCACCTGGGGAGGAAGGGCAAATTCTTTGACCTACTCCTTTTCTCCAGCCGGTTATAATAACTTTTCATCAGAAGCAAGAAGCAAAAACTTTGCTGACTTGCCTCTTTTTCAAAACGACCAAGACGCTCTATATCTCGGGCTTCAAAGAAAGTTTAACTATGTTTATTTTGATCTTTACTCACCAGCTTCGGAATCTCTCAACCCAAAATGGGAATACTGGAACGGCTCAGGCTGGACAACAATGACTTTGGCAAGCAACTCTTCTTACGACTTCA
>FMJZ01018341.1_pt1 | contig 18531 bp, 18 predicted proteins | sample 1987881 | NCBI WGS metagenome assembly FMJZ01 (sample SAMEA4378227, study PRJEB15110) | soil metagenome | biome: soil; feature: Field; material: Soil | place: India | collected 2015-03-11 | depth 0 m
CTTATAAAGGCTGGGGCAGATGCTGTAAAAGTAGGTATAGGACCGGGGTCTATCTGTACTACAAGGGTTGTTGCTGGTATTGGGGTTCCACAGATAACTGCTATAATGGAAGTTTACAAAATTACCAGAAGATATGACGTGCCATTAATTGCGGATGGAGGAATAAAGTTTTCAGGTGATATAGCAAAAGCAATACTTGCTGGTGCTGATAGTGTTATGATAGGAAACCTTTTTGCTGGAACAACAGAAAGTCCCGGCGAGTCTGTAATCTACAAAGGAAGAAGATATAAGTCATATAGAGGAATGGGATCTCTTGGTGCAATGCAGGAAGGTTCAAAGTCAAGATATTTTCAAGATGACTTTGAGCTTGAAAAACTTGTGCCAGAAGGTATAGAAGGACTTGTTCCTTACAAGGGAGATTTGAGAGACGTTATATATCAACTTATCGGGGGGCTTAAAGCTGCTTTAGGTTATACAGGTTCAAGAAATATCAAAGAATTTAAAGAGAGAGGTAAATTTATTAAAATAACTGGTGCTGGATTGAAAGAATCGCATCCTCATGATATTTTAATTACAAAAGAAGCACCAAATTATATGATAGAAACAAAAGAGGATTAACGGGGGAGAAAATGAGCTCTAACTTAATAAGTCTTACAATTAAAGAATTAGAAAGTGAAATATTGAATGGCAAAAATTTTGTGCTTGTTGAACCAATTTATGACTCAAAGATGCAGGTGTTAATAGGGACTTCAAAAGTTTTGACTACAAAGGATATTGAGAAAATTAAAGAAAGATGTCCAGAATGTCTTGAAAAGAAAATAACGGTAAAACATACTATTCCTCACTATGTTCCTGAGGAAAAAAGAATACAATGGATAGAATATGTAATCTCTTATATAGATAAACACCCATATTTCAAGACTCTTTCAAAAGAAAACAAAGAGTTTATTTCAAAGTATCTTAAAATGTCTTTAAAAGATAGTGACTATGTTATATGGAAATTATCTCAGCTTAAAACATTTTCATTAAAGATTTTTGAACATACATTATATACGACTTTTGTTTCTATTCTTGCTTATAAATATATTTGTATTTCTAAAAAGCAGGGAATGATAGATGGAAATGAGCTTGAAAAATTGATTTATGTTTCTCTCCTTCATACGATAGGATTAACAAAATATGATCAATCATTTGTAGAAAGGAAAAAAATGGATATAGACGTTTCTGATGAGAAAAACAACTATTATCAATATCCACTCGAATCCGTAAAGTTAATTCACTCAGAAAAAGAAAAGCATGAGATTTCCGAAGATGTCATTGATTCCATACTCAATCATAATGAATATCTTGATGGCACAGGACTTCCAAGAGGCATAGGTGGGCGGGACATATCATTACTTTCAAGAATAGTTGGAGCGGCTTCGTTTTATGAATGGCTTATAAGGGGTGATTATACTCTTAAAGAAAGAGAGTACAAAATCTACCTTGAAAAATTTCGCCAGTTGAAAGGAAAATTAGACCCAGAGATTATAGATGCAATTGATAAGACTTTTCAACATGTTTTTACAAATATGACTAATCAATATCTTTCAGACTTTCCTCAATCTGGAAAAACTCGTTGAGTCTGAAAGTGATAAAGAGATCCTTTATATCCTTGTTTAAACCAACGAGATAGATTTTTCCATTTTTTTCTGCAAGCCTTTTATAAGCGAGGAGGAGTTTTCCTATTCCACTTGAACCTATGAAAAGCATTTCAGAGAAATCTATAATTATCTCATTTTTCCCTTCATCTATTATAGACGAAAGAATTTCTTTAAATTCTCTTGCAGCAGGATCAGTAACAATATTCTCCTGAATCTTTAATACGGTTTTCCCCTTATGGGTGGTAATTGCATATTTCATTGTCTTCCTCCATTTCTTTATTTTAAACTATTTGTTTTTAAAAATCAAATATTTTTTGTTATTTTATTTATCATTGTTTATAATTAATATAGAAAATATTTAAGGATATGACCAATGAAAGTTTCAATCGTGATGCCTGTTTATAACAGAGGGTTTCTACTTGAAAAAGTTTTGCCACATCTTACTGCACAGGATTATAAGGATATTGAATATGTTATCGTTGATGATGGCTCGGTAGATAATACCTCTGAGGTTGTAAAAAAGTTTGATGTAAAATATATATACCAGCCAAATGGAGGATGTGCCTCTGCAAGAAATACTGGCATAAAAAATGCCTCTGGAGATATAATTCTTTTCATTGATAGTGATGTTTTTGTGCCTCAAAACCTTGCTACAATACATGCAAAATACCATTCAAAATTTGATAAATTGATAGTTCAGGGTCAACTTGTGAGAATAATAGATATAAATGATGCATTTAAAACAAAATTTTCAATTTATGATTATTCGAGAAGTTTTTTTGATACTGCGAATGTTTCTGTCAAAAGAAAACATCTGCTTGAAGTAGATGGTTTTGATGAAAAAAGTTTCAAAAAAGGCTGGGAAGACCTTGATATAGGTTTAAGACTTATAAAGCACGGATTAAAAGTCAAAAGAATAAAAGAGGGCTACGTCTGGCATTATGAAGGGGATTATTCAAAACAATCTATAATGGACTTTTTTGAAGATAGGATAAGAGAAGGAAGGGCGAGCGTAGATTTTTATAGAAAATATCCCACTTTTGAAGTAAAAATGATGACTATGGCAGGTCCATTTTTTCTATGGTTAGCCGATAAAATTTATAATATAGAATTTTATAAATCAGATAAATTTTTCGATAAAATATATAGACTTATAGAAAAAAATGAAAAAACAAAGGCAATAGCAAAGGTTAGACTTGCTGGATATGCCTTTCATTTTGAAGGAATAAAACAGAGGCTTAAGGAGGATGGGTTTATTCTTCCTTAAAGCCTTTGCAGGAGGCAAATATGAGTGTTTTACCAATTGATTTACAGGTTCTTTTTTCAAAATCGACTGAACACTCTGAAAATATAGCAAGGCATTCAAATGCTGCCCAGATTGGACAAATGACTAACTTTGAAAAAGTAAGAAAAGAAAGTATAGAAGTAAACGAAAAGATAAAACAAACAGACGAATATGCTGAAGATTTTACAAAAGTAGATCCCGATGGGGAAGGTTATCAAGAGCAATTTGAATCTTACGCAAGAAAAAAGGAACACGAAGAAAAACCTCACGAATACAAACCTGCCCTCAAAGAAGAAGGAAAGGGTAATATCATCGATGTTGTTGAATAGCTTTATTTTGCTTCGTAGAAATACACCTTTCCTCTTGCAAAAGATGCCCAGTAAGACTCAGGGAAATCACTCAATACCTTTTTATATAACTGGATTGAAGTTTCAAGTTCATTTTGCATTTCTTTTACTCTTGCCATACCAATAAGAGCAAGAGGTGCAAAGCCTTCTTTCTTGAATTTTAAGTAAACTTCCTGATAGTCTTCAAAAGCCTTTGCCACATCATTCTTTTGTTCGTAACATTGTGCTCTACCAAGCAATGCAAGAGCTTTGTAAAATTGAATGTTTGACCTTTCATAAGCTCCGCTGTAATAAGAGATTGCCTGTGCCATTGCCTCTTCATTTCTTGAGAAGGTATATGTTTGATACATTATTTTACCAAGAAAAAGTCTTGCTCTTATAGCACCAAGAGTTGAAGGATAGTTTTGAACAATCATATTTAACGTGTTTATTTGTTGTTGATAATATTCATTTCTTTCTGTTTCGTTAGTAACATACATCAAATTTTGAATTGTAAAAATAGCTCTATCGTATAGTTGAGCTGATTTTTCTTCATTGCTTGTTTTAAAATAAGCATACACAATAAGCCCGAGCAAAACAACAGCAACAACACTTGCAGAAATAATTATTTGAATCTTGAATTTATTGATTAATTCTAAAAATTTAATATAAGTCTTATTTTGATTTTCCATTCTTCTTCTCCACTTTAATATTTTGAAGTTTATCTTTCAACATATCTCCAATAGTTATTTTATTTACAGCCTCAGAGTTTTCAACAAGGTATTTTTCTGTTTCTTTTTTCTCTTCTTTTATAAGATAGTCTCTTATGCTTAATTCTATTTTGTTCTTTGAAGGATCAACAAATCTGACTATTGCATTTACTTCCATTCCCTTGGTGAACTTTGCTGCTGGATCTTCAATCTTTTCCTTATCAAGCATATTAAGAGGAACAAAGCCAGATAGATTGTTTTCGAGAGCGACAACAATCCCATCTTTCTGAATTTCTTTTACTTTTCCACTTACAGCAGAACCCTTTGGATAATTGAGTGAGAATGTTTTGTAAGGATTATCTGAAAGCTGTTTATAGCCGAGTCTCAATTTTTCTTTTTCAGGGTCTACGGATAAAACTATAGCTGTAACCTTTTGCCCTTTCTTAAATTTATCTTTAAGATTTACATTCTGATCAAGCCAGTCAACATCTTCTTTTCTCATAAGTCCTTCTATACCGTCTTCGAGCTGGACGAAAATACCAAAGTCAAGTATTGAAGAAACAACTCCTTCTACTTTTTTACCAACGGGATAGTTTTCAAGTGCTTTTGTCCATGGATTTTCATATATTTCTCTTAAAGAGACAACCATTTTTCTATTTTCAGGCTCTATATCTGAGATTTTTACTTTTACAATATCTCCCAGCTTCAGAACATCTTTTGGGTCTCTCACTTTTTTTGTCCAGGAGAGTTCTTCTACAGGTAGAAATGCTTCAACGCCTTCTTCAATTTCAACTATAGCTCCATTTTTCTTAAAACTTACAATCTTGCCTTTAACAAGCTGATTGAGGCTATATTTCTGACTTACAGTTTCCCATGGATCCTGAAGCAATTGTTTTCTTCCAACTTTTATAAGTTTTTTTGCCTGATCTATTGAAAGGATTGAAACTTCGATTTCATCTCCATCTTTCAAAACCTTTCGCAAATCAGGTAAATACTTCCATGAAAAATCAGAAATGTGCATAAAAAGGCTTACACCATCTGCAACTAAAAAAGCATAGTCTTTCTCAATTTTATCAACTTTAGCCTTTAATTTATCACCAGTTTTATACTTTTCAAAGAAAGTAGAATACATTTTTTGGACAGTTTTTGAAAGATATTTTTTTCTTGAAAGGGTAATATTTCCTCTTTGATATTCAATTATACTTAAGTCAAAAGAAAGACCTTTCAATTCTTCAGGTTTTTTCCCTCTTGTGTCTATTTGTGAAAGAGGTAAGAAACCAATTATACCAAAACCTAAATCTACATTAAAACCCTTAGGTTCATTATTTTTGTATACTACTTCAGTAATAGTGCCTTTAAGGCCAATATCCTCTTTATATGCTTTTCTTATTTCTTCATTTTTCTTTAATTTTTCAGCCTCAATCCTTGAAGCTACCATTACTCCTTCTACTACACCTTTAAAGACAACCTCGACATCATTTCCAACGACTGGTTTGTCCTGAAACTCTTCGAGAGGGATTACAGCTTCAGACTTGCCTCCCATATCAAGGAAAACATCCTTGCCAGATATTGCAACGATTCTTCCTTTGTGAATCTTATTGTTCACTACATTTTCCGAAGCATTCTTAAAATCATCCGATTTCATTGCTTCAAGAAAAATATCACCCATAGGATCTGAATTCATATAAAACTCCATCAAAAAAAAATACCAGATATATATTTTAATACTAATCTTTGATTTGTCAATTTTTATTCAGATAAGTTTAAGGGAATGTTTATTAAATAAAAAAGACCTTTTTCATTTTTTATTTCTATTGAGGCTTTCAATTGATATATTAAAGACTTAATGATAGTGATACCAAGAGAATTTCCTTCAAAAAAGGACTTTCTATCCTTTACACCTATTCCATTATCTCCTATTTCTATCATCAAAATTTTATCTTTTTCTTTAATATCGATTTTTATATTTCCTTTGCTTTTTTCTGGGAAAGCATATTTCAAACTATTTGTAAGTATTTCATTGACTATCATACCACAGGGAATAGCTATGTCCATAGATAGTTCTGGTATATTTTCTATTGAAATATCAAACTTTACTTTATCAAATATTTCTGGATATATTCCTTTAAGGTAGTTAATTAATTTTTCTATATATATTGAAAAATTCACAGAAGTATATTGATTTGTTTGGTAAAGCATTTCATGAATGAGTGCCATAGAATAAATTCTATTCTGACTAACTGTAAGAGAATCTTTAATATTTTCATTTGTTGTTTTATTTTTTTGAAGGTTGAGAAGACTTATCACAATATTGAAATTGTTTTTTACCCTGTGGTGGATTTCTTTTATGAGTAAATCTTTTTCTTTAAGAGAAGACTTTAAAGCCTCCTGTAATTTTAAAATTTCAGTAAGATCAACAAAGGTAAAAACAATATTTTTTTCTATTTTCTTTACTTTTATATCACAGATTCTTTCTTCCCCATTTTTGAGTTTCAGTTTTATAGAGTCAAGATTTATTTCTTTTGTTGAACTTTTTAAAAAGTCTTTCATATTTTCTATGATAAAATTTTTTGTTTCTTCTGAATAAACAAAATCAAGCCTTTTAATAAGATCGTCTTCCATTTTTGAGATTTCTTCAGGAGTTATATTTGCAAAATTTTTTAATGCAATATTGGATTTTAAGACTTTGAGATCTTCACTTGCCATTAAGACTGGAACAGGAAGTTCGTTTAAAATTTCATCAAGGAAATCCGCACTTTTTTTTAATTCAACTTCAAGTTTTTTTCTTCTTTCAAGTTCAAGATTTAATTCAAAGGTTCTTCTTTTTATTATTTGATTAAGTTGATAATTAAAGAAAAGTAGGATAAATACAGTAATAATGATTGATAAAAAAACAATGATTGAGATAATCAAAACTCTCTCAAGTATTTTTTTGTTGTATAAATCTATTTTTATCCATTTATTAAGAATATAAGTATGAACCTGCGGTGGTATCTTTTTTTGTGTTTTATCAAGTATATCTTTGAATATTTTCCAGTCTTTTCTTACACCAAATCCCATTACAGAATCTGGTTTGAAAACGCCAACGATCTCAAGATTTACATAACCACCTCTCCTCATATAGTATTCTGCTGTAGCAAGGTCAGCAATGAAAACGTCGGCCTCTTTTTTTATCAATAGTTCTAAAGCTTCAATGTTGTTATTAACAAGAGTAGTTTTATAACCTTTATATTTTTGAGTAAAATAACCAGTAAGCCCATAGTCTTTTACTACGACAATCCTATATTTCCCAAGATTGTCAAGAGATACGTTTTTGACTTCATCCTTTCTTCCAACGATGACGGATGGAATAAATATATATGGTTCAGGAAATATCATATATTCGTTTCTTAAGTCATTTGATATAACGGCATTTAAAAGATCGATTTTTTTTGCTTTAAAGTCGGCTATTATATCAGACCAGTTTGAGTATATAAGTATTTCAAATTTAATATCCAGAATGTCTTCTATCAAAAATAGATAGTCTGCTCCAATACCTTGATATTTTCCATCTTTGTCTATAAACTCAAAAGGTGCAAATTGTGGGTCTGGAGCCATTCTTATAACACGATGATTTGATAACCACTTTAATTCCTCTGAAGTGAGAAAAGTTTCTTTTTCTGGAAGGATTATATGGCTATAGCTTATAGAACTTTCATACCATACCACACTTGAAATACTATATGCACAGGAAAAAATTAAAAAAAGTAAAAATTTTTTCATAAAACTATAATAAAACATTATGTAAATTTTATCAATAGTTTTTTTAATTATTTTATTAATTTTTTAATAGTTGACAAACTTATCTTAAACTTTTCAAATATTCTTTAAGTCCTGTTAAACCTTTTTCTTCAAAAACTTTAATGCTCTGTGTTCCTATAACAGCTATATCTACCTTTCCTTTGAGGAAATCTATTTCTTCTTTTTCTTTTATTCCAAAACCTAAAGCAAGAGGAAGATTTGTAAAACTCTTGCACCTTTTTATATAATTTTCAAGCTCACTATTAAAGTCTGTTTTTTGTCCTGTTATTCCTTTTCTTGCAACACAATATATAAATCCACTTGCTACACTCGAAAGAAGTTTTAATCTTTCATCGGTAGAAGTTGGAGTAAAAATAAAAATTGGATTGAGATTGTTTTCTTTCATTGAGTCAAGATATTCTTTTCCTTCTTCAGGAGGTAAGTCTGGAACAATTGCACCTTTAAGCCCACTTTTTTTCGTATCTATGGCAAAATTTGATACCCCGTATTTAAACAATATGTTATAGTAGGTCATAAATAAAAAAGGAATATCAAACATTTGAGTTATTTTAGATGAAAATTCAAAACAATCCTTTGTTTTAACTCCATTCTTTAAAGCTATATGATTGGCGTAGAGAATTGTAGGACCATCTGCGATTGGTTCTGAGAATGGAATTTGTAATTCCATTAAGTCTACGCCGCTATCAACCATTGTTTCAACAATTTTTAAAGAAGTTGGTAGATCTGGATAGCCTATTACAATATGAGTCATTAAGAGTATATCTTTTGATTTTCTTTTTCTATTTATGTAATTTGTTAGCATTATAAACCTCCGCTTTTTTTATAATAAAATCTTCCCACAACTCGTCCTTTAAGGCATCAGCAACAGTAAATATATCCTTGTCTCCTCTGCCAGATTGATTAATAATCACAATTTTATCTTTCGATAAATTTTTAATTTCTCGAAAAGCACATGCAAAAGCATGTGTAGATTCAAGAGCTGGAATCAAGCCCTCTGTTTTTATTGTGAGTTTTAAGGCATTAACAACTTCATCATCTGTTGCTGCTTCAAATCTTACACGATGTTTTTCTTTGTTGAGGTAAGCAAGAATAGGTGAAACACCAATGTAGTCAAGACCTGCTGCCACACTATGTGTTTCAAGCATCTGCCCATTTTTATCCTGAAGGAAGTATGTTTTATAACCCTGAGCTATGCCAACCGAAGCATCCTTTGAAGCAAGACGTGAGGCATGTTTACCACTATTAAGTCCATATCCAGCAGCTTCAACACCAATAAGTTCGACATTTTCATCTTCAAGAAAACCAGAGAATATACCAATAGCGTTTGAACCACCTCCTACACAGGCATAAACTCTATCTGGAAGCCTTTCTTCGAGTTCAAGAATTTGCTTTCTTGCTTCTTTACCTATTATTGATTGAAAATACATAACCATTTCTGGAAAAGGGTGTGGTCCACATGCAGTTCCAAGAACATAGTGAGTTGTATCCATATTTGTAGCCCAGTCTCTTAGTGCTTCGTTGATTGCATCCTTTAATGTTCTACTGCCAGTTTTGACTGGAACAACCTTTGCCCCGAGTTGTTCCATCCAGAAAACATTTGGCCTCTGCCTTTCTACATCTACTTCACCCATATAGATGGTGCATTCAAATCCAAATTTTGCTGCCATTGTTGCAGTAGCGACGCCATGTTGACCAGCTCCTGTTTCAGCTATGACTCTTCTTTTATTCATACGTTTTACGAGAAGGCCCTGTCCAATTACGTTGTTGAGCTTGTGAGAACCAGTGTGATTTAAGTCTTCTCTTTTGATATAAATTTTTGGCCCAAAGAGTTTTGTGAGATTTTCTGCATAGGTTAAAGGAGTAGGTCTACAGGAATAATTTCCAAGCAATTTTTCATATTCATTCCAGAAATTTTTATCATTCTTTGCTTCTTCAAAAGCCCTTGTTAATTCTTCAATGGTTGACATAAGTATTTCTGGTATAAAAACGCCACCAAACTCACCATAATAACCCTTCATCTTTACCTCCATATTTCCTGATAAAAATCAAACCTATCAGTATCAATAAAAATCTCAGAATAAATACCAGCCTTGTCTTCAAAAAATATTTCTCTTTTGACAAATAAAATTGTCTTTTTTTTCTTAAAAAGAAATATATTTTCTAAATATTTATCAGATAGAATAGCTTTGTATGTTTGCTTTATCTTTGATGGTTTTAAAAAATATTCTTTTTCTACTATTTCTGAAATTTTCAATTTTTCAAGATTGAATTTTTCAAGATTTTTAAAAATCTCTCTATCAAGAAAAAATTTTTCAAATATAATTCTTACGCCATCAGCAATATCAACCCTCGAAAAGTAATATACATCTTTTCCAGAAAATGGATTTTTATTCTCAAGAACTTTTTTTATCATTAATTTGTCGATAAAGATTTTTTTTAGTTCAATATTTTCTCGATTGAAGGCTTCGGTTATACCAGAAAAATCAAAAATAGAAATTTGTTTTCTTGAATTGTAATTTACATAGCTTCCACTCCCTTTTTTCTTGGTTATATATCCTTTTTTCAGTAATTCATCAAGGGATCGTCTCACTGTTATACGACTCAAATTATATTTTCTGGCTAACAAATGTTCCGAATAGACTCTGTCCCCTTCCTTAAGTTTTCCAGAGATTATTTCGTCTTCTATAATATTTGCAAGCTGTAAATAAACTGGAATTGGTGAATTAAAATTTATTTCCATAAAACCTCATTTATATTATGACAGAAACTTGTAAACTTGTCAATACAAGTTTGAAAAATAAAAACGGGAAACAAAAAATTGTTTCCCGTTTTTTAAAAAAACTATTTTGTTGGGACTAATTCTGCTTCTGGAATTACAGAATCAACAGTTAATTCAAGAGAAATTTCTTCACTTACATTTCCGAGAAGGTCAAAAGCCTTGGCTTTGATTGTGTGTGTGCCATTTGCAAGTTTGATAGGATATTGATAATCCTTTTCTTCTCCATCATCAATTTTATAAACTATTCTTGAAATACCAGTTTCAGTATCTTTTGCCTTTATTACAATAGGTGTCTTGTCAGAAATATATTTTACACCATCTTTTTCAAAAGGTTCTGGATTAACTACAAATTCAATAGTAGGAGCATTTATGTCAAGATAATAAATATAAGTCTTTGCCATTGATACATTTCCAACATTGTCAGTTGCAAAATATTCAACTTTATGTAAGCCGTTTTGTTGAACTGGAGCAAATACTCCTTCGTAAACTTTTGATTCTCCGTCGTCAATCTTGTATTCAATTGATTTTACTCCAGAAAGATTATCATTTGCAAAAATTCCAAAGTTATAGTTTGATCCAACATAAAGCACATCGCCAATTTTAACAGGTTTTTTGTCACTTATGAGGATTGCTTCAGGTGCTGTCTTATCAAGAATAAATTCATAAAATTTTACTCTTGACATATTTCCTACATTATCTTCTACCTTATAACCTATAAGGTGCTTTCCTTCTTCAAGGAAAGAAAGAGGGTTTTCATAAACACCAAAGTCAGAATCATCAACAAGAACATAAATGGTTTTAACTCCTGAACCTTCATCTTTTGCATCAATAACAAACTTGACATCACCAGAGGCATAATCCATATTACCATCGTTGTAGACAATACCTTCTACAGCTTTAACTTCTTTTTCTTCAGTAACAGCAGGTTGTTCGTTTGTTACAACAGAAGTGTTTGTATTTTGATCTTTACTAGCTCCTCCTTCCTGATCTGGAGCAGTAGTTTGCTGAGCAAACAATATCCCCACAGCTGTAAATAAAACAAAAATAGATATTAAACTTCTCTTCATTGTATATCCTCCTATTTTTTTTATGCTAAATTCTAAAACTGATAAAACTAAAAGTCAAATTATTAATCAATCTTTTTTGGTTCGATTACTTCTTTATTTATAAATTTTTGTTCTTCAATATCAAGAATATTTTTTATATTAAGTATTAAAAAAATATTGTTTTCCATTTTTATAATTCCGTTGATGAGATTCCTTGCGATTTTTATATCTCCTGTTGCATCAAGTCCTTGAATTTTGTCATCACCACTTGAAAATACATATACAAATTCATCTACTATCAACCCAACAAGTAGATTATTTATATTTACAATGATAACCTTGTATTCATCGAGTTTTTCTTCTTTTTCAATAAGTCCAAACTTGAGTTTTAAAGAAATTACAGGGACTATTATGCCTCTTAAGTTTATTATTCCTCTCACAAATCCAGGAGCATGAGGCATCCACGTGATTTGATTAACCTTTACAACTTCTTTAACGTAATCTATATCTATACAGTAGAAATTATTTTCTACTTTGAATCCAACAAACTGTTTTTCCATATTAAACCCTAATCTATTTTAAAACCACCTTTTAAATAATGCAATATTTTTTTATTTTTCATACAAAGAATATTCATAAGTAAAAGGTTCTATGGCTCTTGGTATTAAGCCATTTGCCCATGCTAAAAAAAGTCCATAGTTTAATGATGGAATTCCATACGATTTGAGAGTTTCAAGTCTTGTGAGCATTTTTTTTCTTGTTACCATACATCCCCCACAATGAATAACAAGAGAAAATTCTTTAAGTTTACTCTCTTCAGGCAATTCTTTCAAAAATTCAAACTCTACATTGCTTTGTACAAGTTGTCTGAAAAGTCTTGGAATTTTAACTGTCCCAATATCATCTGGCTGAACATGGTGAGAACATGCTTCAAGTATCATAACTTTTGAATTTGAAGGAAAATCCTTTAAAACCTTAAGTCCCTCTACAAACAAAGCAAGGTCACCTTTTTTTCTTGCAAAGAGTATTGAGAAGGAAGTAAGTGGTTGATCAGGATCTATATCAGCAGCTACTTTGGAGAAAACTTGACTGTCGGTTATCACAAGTTTAGGTTTTATTTTGAGAGCGTCATAAAATAATTTTAGCTCTCTCTCTTTAACTATCAAGGCAGCACAATCTTTATCGAGAGCATCCCTTATAGTTTCAACCTGAGGCAGGATAAGTCTACCTTTTGGGGCAGCAAGGTCTATTGGTGTAACAAGAATAACGAAATCATTTTCATTAACAAGCCCATGTAATGGAGATATTTCAAACTCAATTTCATTATAAAGATTTATAAGTTCATTTTTGAGTTCGGTTATTCCAGTTTTTTTAAGATTGTCTATCTTTACGAATTTAAAATTTTTTGTAAAATTCATTTTAGAATTTTCTATCTTTCTATCAGAAAATGTGAGAGCAATGAGTAATGCCTTTTTTTTGTTTTTAACTTCGTTAACAAATTTTTCTTCAATTTCTGAGATAGGCGAGTCTGCTCTTGTAACAAGAACGGCTATATCGGCAATTTGAAGGAATTCAAGTGTTTTTTTGATTCTTAATTCTCCAATTTCACCAACATCATCAAGTCCAGCAGTATCAGTTATCGCGACAGGACCGAGTTTGCCAAGCTCTATAGATTTTGTAACAGGGTCTGTAGTTGTTCCAGCAACATTTGAAACTATTGAGACTTCTCGGCTGAATATGTTGTTCATCAGACTTGACTTACCAGCATTACGTAAACCAAAAAGGACAATCCTTATTTGCTCTGAAAGTGGTGTATTTGTTATAGCCATTATTTTCTCCAGAAACTTGTTATATTAATGGGATCAAGATAGAAATCTATTTCTTCAGATTTAAGATCGGTTTTTTCTTTTAATATTTCTTTAAGTTCTGAGATAGTTTTTATTTTTCTTTCCATCATTACATTATAAATCTCTTTGACTTTCTTATATCCTATAACCCCAATCAATGCATTGACTAAAGCCTTTGAATTGACAAGATTTTCTTCTATTTTTTGGCTATTTATTTGCAATTGAGCCAAAAATTTTTCCATAAATTTTTCAATTGAGACTTTTGTTAATTTAAAAATAAGATTGAAACTTTCAAGAACAAAAGGTAAATATGCATTCAGTTGAAGCTGTCCGTTTCTTGTATATTCTGAAATTTTATCACATTCATATATTATGCTTATAGAACATCCCCTTACAAATTCAAGAATTACAGGATTTGTTTTTGCAGCCATTATTGTTGAGCCTGTCTGTAAATCTGGATGAATTATTTCATTTATGAATGATGAAGTATATAATAGAAGATCGCCCGTAATCTTAAATAGGTTTTCAGCTATAATTTTAAGTATGGAAGCAAGTTCTGAATACTTATCAAGATTTGATACTTCATCGGGTAGATTTTGACTTCTTGTGAGAGGTAGCTTTGTAATTTCTCTTAAAAATCTTTCTGATGCAAAAACAATTTTTTGTGGAGCTGGATAGCCTGTTCCGATAGCTGTTCCGCCGAGTGCTATAGTCCTTATTCTTTCTTTGACCTTGTTGATTCTCCATCTATCTCTTTCTACCATTCCTGCCCAGCTACCAAAAATCTGTCCGAGATTTATTGGAAGAGCGTCCTGCATTTCTGTTCTTCCAGTGACAAGGATTTGCCCAAGTTCATTTTCTTTATTAACTAAAAATTCCTGTAATTTGATAATCAGTGATTCAACTTCAAGGAGATTTCTATATACAAATATTGTTGCCGCAGTCGGGAAAGTGTCATTTGTAGATTGATATTTGTTTATATCTTCTATTGGATCAAAACGTTTTTTCTCAAGAATTTCGTTTGCTCTTGAAGCAATGACCTCGTTTACATTCATATTGAGGCTTGTTCCAGCCCCGCCCTGATATAAAGAGATAGGAAAGTTTTCATTTAATTTCCCTTCGATAAGTTCTTTTAAAGATGTTTCTAAAGCATCCCACTCTTCATTGGTGTATTTTTTTTCTTCGTATTGAATTGCCTTAAGAACAGCTAATTTGACTTCACCATAAGCCTTAATTAACTCAGAAGGTATTTTTGAAATACTATCGAAATTGCTAAAAGCCTTTTCTGTCTCATTTGAATAATATTTTTTCATAAGAGGAAATTATAATAAAAAAAAACTTCTTTTGCAAGAATATTATTTAAAAAGTATTTCTATACCTTTTTTAAGGCTTTCTTCAGTGATAGGTTTGATAAGGTAATATTTTGCCCCATTTTTCAAGGCTTCAACAATTAAGTTTTTTTCATTGTGAGTACTTACAACAAGTATTCTTGCGTCTTTAAAATCCGAGATTATTTTTTTTATTGACTCAATACCATTCATTTTTGGCATTTCTATATCCATTATCACTCCGTCAGGAGTTGTAAGACCGTATTTTTCATAAGCATCAAGTCCATCAGATGCCTCACCAACAACATGATGACCAAGTTTTTCTATAATTAATTTAAGTGTTTTTCTCATAAGAAATGAGTCATCAACGATCAGAAATCCTGCCATATTCCCTCCCCTTCGAGTATTAAAATTTTATTATATTTTAAAAAAAAGTCAACAACTTTAAGATTGCTGTTGAATAAGTTTCAACAATTCAACTTTATTTGAGATATTTACCTTTCTATATATATTTGAAATATGATTTCTTACGGTGCTTTCGGAGATAAAAAGTTTATCTGCAATTTCTTTATTATCAAGTCCCTGAATTATCATATTTATTATTTCAGTTTCTCTTTTGCCAATTTTATAGGATTTTATAAAACTTTCTGGAAGGTTATTAATTAAAAAGAGAGAGTTTTCTCTAGTTATGTAGTTGAGAAGATAGTAAGCAAATATAACATTCCATAAGAAATAGTATAAAGGCATAAAATTAAAACATCTCGGAATAAGTTTTAATTTTATTTGAAAAATACTCCAGAGACTATCAATCATAAAAAGTGGGATGAAAAATATGGTTAACCAGAAAGCAACGGAAAATATTTCTTTAATTATAATGTATTTTATGAAGTTAAGATTTTTCTTTATTAAAAACAAATTATAAATCAAAAAAACATAAAATACGTTAAGATAGAAAAAATTGTCAAAGTTAGCAATAAAGTTAATTTTGTCTTCTGAAAATATAGAAATAATTATTGCAATTATTCCAACAAGAAATAGCCCTCTTGAAATAAATTTCAGAATTTTTGGCATTTCTTTTTCCATTGCATAAAAAATAAAAGCTGGAATACTCAAAAAGAAAAGAGAGTGTGTAAGCACAAAAAGTACACTTACAAAATATGTTGTTTTAAAATTTTCAATTTCAAGAAGAATATATCTATAAAACTGGTATAAATTTGTGAATAGACTGAGAGAAAGGGCGGTAAAAAGAATAAAATAGTAAAAGACATATTTATTATGATACTTGAGCCATAAAAACAAGATTCCAAAATAACCGAGTATTCCAGAAAAAGCAGTTATAATATAGTAAAAAAACAAAAAATGTTTCATTTTTAAATTTTACTCTTAACTGAATTATTTTTCAAGTTAATCAAACTTGAAAATTTTCATCTAAAAAATTAGAATAATTCTAAGGAATAAAAATGTATCTTGAAAAAGAAGCTCTGGATTTTATTAAAAATTATGAAATTAACGAAAATTTTTTTCAAAGGTTTTCATCTGGTAATGAAGGATTCTTTTCATCAAGAAGGATTGGAAATAGCCCCGAATTTGAAGAATACAAGGATTATTTTCCACAAGACAACCCAAAAGATATAGACTGGAAAAAATATGCAAGGACTGAAAGGCTACTTACAAAACAATATGAAAGTTATTCTCATATTAAGATTCATTTTATTCTTGACATAAGTAATTCTATGAACTATCCTGATGACAAATTTTTCTATTCCAAGAAATTTATTGCTTTATTTTCTTATTTGTTTTTAAAAGAACAGAATGAAATTTTTTTGTCCTGCATTGGTAATAGTTTTCTCAACTGTATAAAAATAACCCTCGATTCTATAGAAGAGATTTTTTCAGGCATATTATCAGAGCGGATTTTTAACTATGAATACCTTTATAATATTAAGACGATGGACATTAATTTCTTGGTTTCTGATGGCTGGTGGAGTAAAGGGAGAGAAAGTATATTAAAACTTTTGTTTGAAAAAAAGATAAATTTTATTCACGTGCTTTCAAATCAAGAAATTAATATTCCTTATAATTCTATTCTTGTTGATAGTGAGGTAAATAGCGAAATGACAATTCTATCACAGGAGACTATAAAAAAGTATATAGAGAAGATAGAAGAAAGAAAAAGATTTTTTTATGAAAGATTTGTGAAAAATAATTTATTTTACTTTAATATAATAAACAATCAACCATATTATTATTACTTAAAAAATTTACTGGATAGTTTGAAATGAGATTTTTAAATCCGTTTTTTCTTTATTTTTTACCCTTAGCTTTTATTCCACTGATTATTTATTTAATAGAAAAGATAAAAAGAAAAAAGATAGTTTTTTCCTCATTAGAACTTCTGGAAGAGATTTTAAAAGATGAAAAAAAGAAGTTTCACCTTAATATTTTTCTGAAACAATTGATAAAAGTGCTGATTTTAGCTTTCATTATTCTATCTTTTTCAAAACCCATTATAGAAAAGGGCAGTGATTTTTCAAACTTTGCTATTGTTATTGATCCAACTTTGAGTATGGCAGATTTTGACATAAGGGGAATAATAAACTTTTTAAGAGAAAAAGGGGTAAAAAAAATTTACTTTGGAAATAAAGAAATAGAAGAAAAAATAATTTATGAGAAAAACAAAGATTTAATAAACTTGATAAACTCAATACCAGAAAATAAGATAGTTCTTATAACAGATGGGCAAAAATCAAACTTTAAAAACATTAATTATTCAAGAAAAGATTTGACTATTCTTCTTCTCAAACACACAAATACAAACTATTTTTTTAAGAACATTGAAATATTTCCAGAAATTTTGACTAAGGGTAGTGAACTTTATATTAAAGCTATTTTAAATTCAAAAGAAGAACTACCGATTTTTGTTTATCTTAACGATAAACTTATTTATGAAGAAAGAACAAAAATCTTAGAAAAGTTTTTAATTCCTGATCAATCAATTTTACTTACAAAAAATAGATTAACAATCAAATTTAATACAAATGATTTTCAATTTGATAATGAAATAAACTTAAATATATATTTCATGCCAAAAATGAAAATTTTTATGGATTTAAAGGACATTTCTATAAAACAATATATAATGAAAACAATGAGAGCATTATTTGGAGATATCGAAGAGACTTTTGATATTAATACTGCCAATATTGCCTTTGTGAGCAGGTTCGATCCTAATGCAAGAGGCCTCATATATACCATTCCAGACAATTTTGAAAATCAGAAAGTTTCATTTATTGCAAAAAAGGATTATTCTGGAGATTTAACGTCTGAACTTAATTTGAAAATAGAAAATTTTTCCTTAAAATCTGTGTATGAAGTTGTTGCTAATATTTATAACTTAACTCCAGTTGTAAAGTTAGTTGACAAGCCAGTAATTTATAGAATAAGAGATAACTACATTTTTACATTTTCAATTAAAGAGAATTTAAAAGAAGTAAGTTCAGCCTCATTTTTCCCAATTTTCTTTTATGAAACAATAAAAAATTTTTACAATCCACAGGAAAAACATTCGATTTCAGAAGAGTCGGTATTTGAATTTTTTACGAAAGAGGAATTAAAAAAATATTTTAAGGTAATCGAATATGATAAAATAGAAGGCAGTTCAATTGAACTGTTTTTAATATTATTGGTAATAGCAATTATTTTGTTTTTGTTTGAAATTTTTAACTGAATGGGGCTAACAGGAGTCGAACCTGTGGCCCACAGTTTA
>FMJZ01000659.1_pt1 | contig 18501 bp, 23 predicted proteins | sample 1987881 | NCBI WGS metagenome assembly FMJZ01 (sample SAMEA4378227, study PRJEB15110) | soil metagenome | biome: soil; feature: Field; material: Soil | place: India | collected 2015-03-11 | depth 0 m
ATGAAGTTTTTGAAGAACAAAGTCAGGGTTTGGGTTTGGGGTTAAATTTTTACAAATTCGTGGGAAGTGTTAAAAGCAAAAGTGGCAGTTATGGAGTCAAATGGAAGACCAGATGAACGATGTAATGGTTGTTGCTGGTACGAGACCCGAAATAATAAAGATGGCATTATTAATTAGGGCATTACAGAAAAACAAAATTCCATTCACTTTTGTTCACTGCGGACAACACTACGACTATGAAATGTCCCAACAGTTCATCGAAGAGCTTGAGCTTCCAAAACCGGATTACAGCTCTAAAGTTAGGGCATATTCCCAAGGAGAACAAACCGCACGTATAATCGCCAACATGGAACGCCTATTTAAAAAGAAAAACCAACATTAGTCCTCGTCGAAGGAGACACAAACGGGGTTCTTGCAACAGCCTTAGCCACAATTAAGCTTGGAATACCCGTGGGACACGTGGAAGCCGGATTGCGAAGCTTCGACTTACGCATGCCAGAAGAACACAACAGACGCCTAACAGACCATCTGTCCACCTATCTGTTCGCACCTACAAAAAACGCTGAAAATAATCTAAAAAAGGAATCCGTTTGGGGGAAAATCTATGTCACGGGAAACACCGTCATAGACGCTGTAATCCAGCATATCCCATTGGCTGAAAGAAAATCAAAAATAATGGAGAAAATACGCTTCGAAAAATTCACTTTATCAACCGCCCACAGAGCAGAAAACGTAGACAACCCAGCAGTTCTCAAAAACTTCATAGAAGCCTTCACAGAAGCCCCCATTCCAGTGGTTTATCCCATGCATCCCCGAACAAGAAAAAGACTAAAGCAAAATAGAGTCTACACAAAAATCAAGGAGTCAAAAAACCTGCAAATCCTCCCACCCGTAGGCTATTTAGACTTCCTCACCATCATGAAGAAATGCGAAATAATACTTACAGACTCTGGAGGCATACAGGAAGAAGCCACAGCTCCACAGATAAGAAAACCAGTTCTAGTTTTACGCCTATCAACCGAAAGACCAGAAGCTGTTGAAGCAGGATTCGCAAAAGTTGTTGGCACCGAAAAACAACGCATATTGGAAGCCCTAGAGGAATCCTTGGAAAACAAAGAACGATTGCCTACACATTCTCCATACGGAAATGGAGACGCTGCCGAAAAAAATTGTTGAAATAATTGAATGTGAACTTTCTTTATGAAATATACGTGATTTTCTTATCCTCTTCTCTGCGTATTTCCTCCGCTTGCAAAGCCCTTTTCTCTTCAATCTTCTGTAAGCGGGCAACCATGCTATCTGCTTTGGCTATCTCCTCATCCAACCCAGACAAATCAACATTAACACCCAAAATTTTAAGCAATACTTCTAAAACGCTTTTTGCTGCTTTGGGGTCTGGCAGATAACCCCTTGTCTCTCCTAGAAGGCATAGGGCATCGATTTTTCTGAAAGGTGCCAAGCCAAGAATTAGCCCAGCTGTGCCGACAATGGGGCTGCCCATAGGGCTTATCACAGCCTCAGCGCGTAAAGCGCGGTCTAGGAGACTTTGGTTTGTGGCTGCAGCTACAACTTTAGGCTTATCTTTCGCTTCGACTCTGTAACCGCCTATTGTAATAATAAGCTTCACGTTATACCTTTGAGCAAAGTCCAATATGCGGCTTGAAATTTCATACTGCCCTTCAATTGTTTGGGCTTGACTGTCTCCAGTGAAGAGAATTAAGTCGTTTTCTCCCTTTTCGTTTTTCCAGAAATAGAAGGCGCCCCGCAAAAGCCGAACACTTCCTTTCTTGCTTACAAGCACAAAGTAGGGAAAGTGCGGCGAGTATAGATGCGCAAATTTTTGAGCTTTCAACTGTTTAATCAGGTAGCGGGTGGCAATCTTTCCAACAAGCCCAAGTCCTGGAAGCCCTTCAATCATTATGGGGTTCTTCAACTCAGCCTTCAAGAGTTCCTTAATAAAAGTCTCCTTCAACTTGGCATCTCCCTCTTTAAAGCCATTCTATACTTGAGGTATTTGTCGTCTGGCGAAAACTTTGGAGGATGCGGCACGTGAACTGTTCCTCCGCAGTATGGGCATTTGTCCTCTTTCAGCGTGTATTTTCCACATTTTTCACATTTCCTCAAGAGCCAAACCATTACTTCTCCCTTCTGAAGACTCCTTGCCCGCCAGCTTTAACAACGTTTGAAACAACGTTTTCAGCAACCCTTTGCAGAACTGCTTCTGCATGTTTATAGTTGTCGGCTAGAACTTCAATACAGTATTTTGGCGCTGCCACAACATAAAAGCGAACTTTCGCATCCCTTGTTTTCTCAGACTTCTTAGCATTCAAAAAAGCCTCTTTAATGATTTTAACCCCGTTAGGTTTTAGACAGCGAAGCTCAACAACCCCTTTAATCTTAACCATTGGCAAGCGTATCCTTTCTCTTGCAACTTCAACAAAAACCCCTGCAAGCTCTTTCGGCACACCTATCTTCGTTAAAACCTCTACGCCGTCTTTTGCAGCCTTTTCAAAGCCCTCGTACAACCCATACTCTTTGTCAATGAAGGCTCCAGCCTTTTCATAAACTTCTTCAACGGACAAACCCACTTTTTCAGCCACACTGCGAAGCAGCGCTTCCGCCTTCCGCTGCCTCTTCCAAGAAAGCATCTTCTCTATTTTCTCCCTTTTAGTAACCCGTCTAAGAGATAGGTCTATGTGCCCCTTTTCCACATCAACCCGCAAAACCTTCAAAACAACCTTTTGTCCTTCCCTAACAAAATCGCGGATATTCCTAATCCAAGATGAAGAAACCTCGGAAATGTGCAGAAGACCCCTCTTATCAAACTCGTCAAGCCTCACATAAGCACCATAATCAGTAACAGTCTCCACAGTGCCAATAACCAAGTCGCCCACTTCAGGCCATTCCTGCCTTCTTAAAGCCATATCTTTACCCTTCCCTCACTCAAAAACCGCGACAACCTCGCCTTTGATTATCGCCTTTCCACCAGAAGGTTCGGCAAGTTCAGCTCCACACACGTTGCAGTTAACCTTGTTCACAGCATGGCTAAATATCAGTTGCTCATTGCCACATTTTAAACATTTAACCCTCAAAAAGGCGCTTCTAGGTCTTGGAATAAGCTTCTCCCACTCAGCCATAAACATCACCCCTCTCCATTTAGGCGATCACAAGCTTCCTCAAACGAATGCCCACTTTATGCCTAGTGTAACCGCAAACCTTACACTTCAACTTCAAAGTCTGCTTCTTAGTAGTTTTCGCGAATTTCCGCTGAAGAGGATACTTCTGCCCACCATAACCCTTCTTTTCACGCTCGTGATGGCGCTCACCCTTAGCCAAAGCCCTACGCTTACCAGCCTTATAAAGCGAAACCGTATGCAATTGATGAGCTTTACACCTCGGACAGTAAGTCCTAATTTCTTTAGGAACATTCATATGAAACCACTTTCCTTAAAGAAAACACACATACACTTATACCTTTTTCTAATCTAAACTATAACAGTTGAGATTTCAATGAGACCTTTTTACTTCCAGCAATTTCACACAAACCAACACAAGAGCAACAGTAAGCATTCCCATCAAGAAACCAAACAAAAACATTGTGAAAAGAGCAACAGAATCAAGTTTTAAACTTACAAAGTCTATCGCTAACATGCCAGCTAAGAGACCAGCAATGAAGATTACAAAACTCAACACTAGGAAACCTCCAATAAAACCTTCATTAGCTTTCACAGTAAATTCCTCCTACAATCTCAAGACAAACTCAAACCATATACATATATTTAAGCTTAAGTTTCAAATAATTGAAGCATACAAAAGAACGCCGTTGTTTAACAAAAAGGAGTTGGAGAAAACTAATGAAAACAATCAGATGGTCCAATGTAGTCTTAGCTATTCGGAAGTTAACACCCGTAATCGCATTTGCCATACCCATCTTAATATTATATCACCTTTACCCATCATCCTTTAACATGACATGGAAAGGAAGAACATATCACCTATTCCTTATTTGGCTTCTTACCCTTGAGACTATACTGAGTTGGGAAACGCTGGAAATAGGTAGATGGAAGGTGAAGTCTCTCAAAACCTTATTCGTTCCGCTGGTTTCAATCCTTCCCACAATTTATGTTGCCATATCAAACTATGCTGATTTGAATACTTCCATCTCAAATTTCGCCCTTGCACATGCGGTGAATCGTCCCTTCGCCGATATGATGCCGTTAGCCATGGAGTACCTTGTTTTCTCAATCTTGCTGACGTTAATAATTATAGTGAAAAACGGTGTCGGAACTTTACCTAAATATTCAATTTCGGTGCTCTTCGCGGGAATTATCGGATTAGTGTATCTAGTGGATAATCTGTACCCATACGGTAAATTCACTCCCTTCCAAATGATTGTACCAACAACAGCTCAACTCGCTGCAAACATTCTTAACATCATAGGATTCAGAACCGTTATATCCAGCGTTGTAAATTCAACTTATGGCTCAATAACGGTTTTAAGTGTAAGCAATGCTGAAGGGAAAATTTTAGCCAGTTTTGGTGTAGGCTGGCCTTGTGCTGGAGTGGACAGCTTATTACTATACTCCATAACTCTCTTGTTGTTTTTAAAGAAAAGCGCCTTCTCACTTAGAGCATCAGTTACCTATTATATAGTAGGTGCAGTGATCACGTATTTCATTAACGTTTTGAGAATTGTTTCAATTTTCCTCGTCGCTATCAATGGTGGAGACTGGGGGAGATTTCATGATTATTATGGACCGCTGTATTCCATGACGTGGATCGTGGTTTATCCGTTAGTAATATTGGGAAGCCAGCTGTTATGGAGGAAAATTAAAAACCGTAAAGGGTTTAACTCACCTCAACCTCCACAGCTAATCCCTGTTTAACAAGGATTTTAGCATTTCCAAAAGGTAATATTGCTATGTCTTCAGCTTTAAATGGGCCATAAGTTTTCATATCAGACCCTATTATTTGAGGAACATCTTTCAATATGCGCAAGATAGAAAATTTGAATTCACTTTTTACTTTTCCATAACGTCCTTGCAGTATTTCTTTGGTGAAGGTCTGATAGGTTTCTAAAGATGACACCAGTTTCGAGTAAACATCCTTCTCGAAGGAAAGAAGCCCTTGTATTTTTTCGTCCTCTTTAGCCTTCCTAATCAACTTGTTACATCGAACTTTCATTATGTCATTGAGCATACGTTTAACATTGCGTTGCTCAATTCTTAGAAGAATTGCTTTCATAGTTTTTTTATCAAGCATTTTATGTTCCTTTGCTATTTCTTTAAGGTATTCTGCGATTCTTTGAACAAAATCGCCTGAAAGTTTCTCAAGTTCTTTGTTTCTCAACTCGTTTTTCCATTTTTCAAATAAATCATTATACAATTAGCCTAACACCTCGGCCTTGTTCTTGCAAATCAGCAGAACAGCAGCCGATGTTGGCAGTTCCACTTTCTGTTTTTTATAAGGGCCAAATATTTCGCCTCCAAGCCTAAATTTAGGAGTATCTGACACAAATAAGGACACTGTGCCTTTATTAAAGGCTATGGATCTATCAAATGGGTTGAAAATTTCAATTTCATTTGCTGGGAAACATGTTTTTTTAAGTCCAGTTTTGCCGTGTAATGTTTCAGGTAATCTGATTAAACGGTGTATATCAGCGGTCACAACAGTATCAATTTTTGCAGCTTGCATGTTTGTAGCATGCTTCATTATTCGTTTAATCGTTTCTGGACCTACCCCTTTAATGTTTCGCCACATCCCGTTGGCCCAATTTTCACGAAGAACATTTTTATTCTGCACTATTGCTTTAGCAACGTTCCCTTTTATTCCGATTTTTCTAAGGTCACCCTCATCCGCTTTGCGAATGAATTCCAAAATGCCCTGGTGAGCGCGTTTTCTCCAACTTTGAAAAATTTGCTTAGTTTCTAATAATTCTGTATTAAAACCCAGACCAGTTACGTAGTCAACAATTTCTTTTCTTGCAGTGGCATCTAATGACAATATTGTTTCGCTTTCAATTTGGATGTGGTAACCGCGATGTCCTGAGAAAAACACTTTGATTTCTTTATCAGAGAAACCGAAGTCATTCATCAACATATCTAAAAGTTTTATCGTCTCTGCTTTTGCCGATTCAAGGCACATTTCACAAGGCCATGTAGTTACATTAAACTTTTCGCCATTGCAGATGGGACATCTTTCTGGTGTTGTTCCCTTTCCGACAAAGCCGCATGTGTTACAAATCCACTCGTCATGGACTTTGTCGCAGTCTGTCGATATATGGTCGGCGTCCACGTCAAAGATCAAGTCTGCGCCCAACCACCCTTTCCGATCCATTTCCGCTGTCGGATTTTCGTAGTATGCGCAAGAATAATAAGCGTCCATTGGAACGAAAGATTTCAGAAAGTTCCGCAACTCTTCAAAATTGTTTAAACTCTTGTGACGAAGCATAAAACCTTCAAATAAGAGGAAGCCGAACTCCCGTTTTTCTATTTTTGACGGCTCTTTTGAAAAGTAATTTTCTCTATAATATTCGCTGAATAAACTTCGAACAAAGTTACATGATTTCTGATTCAATTTTCTTCATTTTTTAATATGTCTAGGAAACCTAAAACAATATCGCTGAAGTTAACGCAGAGTTCATGTTAGTATTTTGTGGGGGAGACTTTAGAAAGAATTTTATACTTATACTGCTTCATTAAGAAGCTATTTCAAGACTAGGAGGGCTGGAATGAGTCGTGTTTTAGTTGCTGGTGGTGGAGGCTTTATAGGAAGCCATTTAGCAAGAGAGCTTCTCCGTCAAGGTCACTTTGTACGCGTTGTGGACATAAAGTTCGATGACTACATAGAGGAGAAATATTACAACGAGAGGCTTCAACTGGACCTAAGAAGCTTTGAAAACTGTCTTACAGCTACTAAGGGTATGGATTACGTGTATAATTTAGCAGCCAACATGGGCGGTATTGGATATATAACATCAATGGGCGCAGAAATAATGCGGGATAATACTTTAATAAACGTTAACATGCTCGAAGCCTCAAGGCAAAACAAGGTTAAGCGTTATTTATTCAGCAGTTCAGCCTGTGTCTATCCAGTGTTTCTGCAAGAAGATGCAAACGTAAAGGGTCTTAAAGAAGAAGATGCTTATCCAGCCGCACCTGACACTTTTTACGGTTGGGAGAAGCTTTATGCAGAAAAACTTTGTGAAGCTTACCAGCGAGAGTATAAAATGGCTATAAGGATAGTGCGATACCATAACATTTACGGCCCTGGGGGCGCCTATAAAGGTGGAAGGGAGAAATCTGTCGCCGCACTTTGTCGGAAAGTGGCGGAAGCCTCGGATCATGGAACGATAGTTATATGGGGTGATGGAAAACAAACTAGGAGTTATTGTTATATTGACGATGCGGTACGAGGGACTATTATGCTTATGGAGTCGGATTACGATAAACCAGTAAACATAGGATCAGATCATCTAGTGACGATAGACGAGCTTGCGGACTTAATTATAAAAGTTTCTGGGAAGAAGATAACGAAAACATATGACCTTTCTGCTTCTCAAGGGGTAAGGGGCAGAAACGCTGATATAACTGTTGCAAGGAAAGTCTTAGGATGGGAGCCTAAAGTTTCTTTGGAAGAAGGTGTGGCCAGAACCTATAAGTGGATAGAAATAATGTGTAAAAGAGAGCAGGCGTTAGTTAGTGCTTAGAGTTTTCATGCAGTTTCCGATGTTTTCTCCTAGAATGGATTTTTATGTTTTTAAGCAGTTTAAAGTTTGATAAGCCGAAAAGAAAGTTTTCCAGGACATACAAGTAATGCTTGTTAAAATTTAAAAAACCCATTTTCTTCATACGACGCGCGGAAAGATGGAAGTACGTTTTTAAAGAAAATTTAACTTTCCCCATGCTCAACAAAGCTCTGCCCATAAGTCCATCAGCATTTATATCGTTTTCAACAAAGCCTCCAGTCTTCTCAAAAAAATCTTTACGTACAACCAGAAAATTGGTGCTCGTGGAAAACCTTTTCATTGGTTTCGGCAGTTTCGCAAAAATAAAGCGAACAATGTTGTAAGCAGCGTATTCTATTTTTCCGAACGGTGGGGCGTCATAAGGGTAACCTGGACCTGACAACGCGATAAGCGCGGGATCATTCTGGAATTCGTTCAACACTTTCTTAAACAAATCTTTTGGGAATATTATATCGGAGCACGTGAACAATAAGTACTTGCCTTTGGCTTTTTTCACACCGATGTTTCTGGATGCAAATTCCCCTAGGCCTGGGAAAACGAAGATTTTCGCGTTATATTCTTTGGCAATGTCTATGGTTTTGTCTTGGCTGCCTCCATCAATCACCAAAACTTCAGAATCTATCCATTCTTGTTGGTCGATGGATTCTAATAATAGTTTTATGCAGTTTTCCTCGTTTAATGTCGGAACAATTATAGATATTATGGGAACATCTGCGTTTTCCATGACTGCCCACTTAGCGTCTTCTTAGTTATCGGTGAGAATTTAAGAGTTATCAAGTATGCCCAATTTATATTTGTCTCGGCGTTTCAGTGTAAAGACGCGACTATTGCGTTTAATTGCCTTTCAAAAATTTCCGTGTCATAATTCATGGCCCTTTTTCTGGCGTTGTCTGAAATTTTTTTGCGGAGACTTTCCTTACACATTAAAAGATCAATTATTTGTGCTGCTTCTTCTATACTCTCGTATGAAAAACCGTTTTCGCCTTGTTGCTCGTTAAGTATGTCGAGCCAAGGTCCCCCTGATCTATGAACCACTGGGACGCATCCCGCAGCCATAGCTTCAATGATGGATATGCCGAAATGTTCGAAAGGCATGGTGTGTAAGTACGCTTTTGCCGTACCAAGCAAACCAATTAATTTTGAACGAGAAACATTTGGCGATAGCAAAACGCGGTCTTTAACGTTACAAGCGTTTATGGTTTCACGGAGTTTGCGCAGAGTTTCAGTTGAATATTCATCCGCCACACCAACTACAATGAATTTTGCATTTTTCGTTTTACTGGCTATCAACGGAATTTTGTGGAGATGTCTTTTAGGGGTAAATTTTGAAACCGTTACGACATAGTTTTTCCGTCGCATCTTTTTATTTAGATAACCATCAACTTCAACTGGCGGATGTAGTATAATTGCCTTTTTTTTCAAATATTTTTCAATGACTTGATGGGTGAATCTTGAGTTTGTTAGAAGAATGCTAGGCCTCACTTTGTCTATGACAAAACTAAAAATTTTATAGACTTGTAAATATGCCGCCCATTTAAATGGGGAGGTAAAGGCCGGAATTTGGTGATAGTCAAACGTTGCTTCTATAGGGAAATGGAGGTAGGATAAATCTGCAATGGACGTGAACATATCGCCGTACGTGTTTATTACAACATCATACTTTCTTTGAGAAACAAGTTTCACCAACCCTCTTAGGTAGTTTACATAGGAAAACATTGGAACAAAATCTTTTGAAAATTTGCTGTGGATTGGTGACGAAGTCATAAATATTTCCTTATCCGGCATTGCAACGTCACCAAAAAACTGCCTAATTGTTTTCCAGTCGGTTTTTTCAACTGTAAAAAGAGTGACATTATGACCGCCTTTTTTTAAAGCGTTGACGAATGATAGACAAAGCTTTTCCTCGCCGCCTAAAAAATTCACAGATAAGTGCGCAACAGCGACGTGCATACTAACACACATCTAGTTGTCGTTTATCTACTTTATTAAGTTAAGCTTTAAATGAAGGGTTTAATGCGGATGCTTCCGTTGATAAAGCAATATTGTGCTGTTATCCTCTGAAACTGCAAGGATGAACTCTTGTTTTGCATTCAACAGTGAAACGACCAGTGACGCTGAAACAGGGTCGGTTCTGTTGTCCAAAAGGACATATTCAACTCTCCCTATCGTCTGGTTAACAAAATCTATAACAAGATCTCGAATAGATGTGCTCAAAAATCTCTTCGGCACAACATATGCTTCTAGGCGATGGGACACGTGCGTGAAAATGTTATCTTGAGTTAAAATTGAGGCGTTAGGTGGTATTGCCAAAATAATATCTCTTAAAATTCTTTCACGTTCCGTTACGACTACGGCTTTTTCTGGAAACAAACTGAAGACTAAGGGAGACAAGGGACTGGCGACAACAAAAATGATTAGGCTACATATTACAATTTTTTTCAACGTCCTTTTAATCTCTTGCATTCGAGTATTTTGGCAAGTATTTCTCACGCCGAAAATCGCGGCAATAAAAATGAACGCTGTAATAAAAGCTGGATATTGATTGCCAAGAGCGTAGTGATCTAAGGTCTGCGACATAAAAGCGAACATAAACCAAGGAATTGAAGGAATCAAAGCAGAAAGGTCTCTAAAAGAATAAAAAGCCAAGGGGGCGAAAGTCAAAAACAAAAACAATAATTTGAAGTGGCCGTTGTACGTTAAAGCTCGAAAAGCGTTTATCGGTCTTAGTACGATCAACAGTGGTATTTCTAATGGACTCTTTGCTCCTAGAATTGTAAAATTAGGTGAACCTAGAAATTCTTCAAGGGTGGCTGGATTAATCGGAAAGAAAGTGTCTCGCTGCCATAAAGTGAAATAGTACCATACAATACTCAATAGAACTGTTAGTGTTGGAACAAACACTTCACCTGCGAAGATATTTTTATGTTTAACATTCAAGATAAAACTTCTTCTAAATTTCCATGCAATATATAGGCCAATAAAAGATGTAAAAAATGCAACATGTTCAATACACATTAATGACAAAATTAGGAATACAAAATATCGGCGCCAGTTCTTTTTTGTTGCATAATAAATGGTAAAAGAGAAAAACAGAGGTAAAAATGCTTGAACATGGAAGTCATACCAGTTCACCCACTGAATTGCAGGATACATTAAGTATGTTAGAGCGAATGTCAAACTTGTCAGTCTGCTGTTAAGTTGTTCTTTTGCAAGTTTGTAGATGGGCACCGCTGCTGAGGCTATAGCAACAGATTGAATTACAAGTAATGTTTCCGGAGCAGCATAAACCAAGTAAAAGGGCAATATAAAGAACAAAATTGGACTAAAATGAACCCCGAAAAAGCTTCCGCTTGGGTTGATGAAAAGTTCACATGTGTGATAGAGAAATTTACCGGCATACAACGTGGTCCAGAGGGATTGTGTGAAAATGCCAAGATCCCACGTGCATGTCTTAAACGCGTAATGTCTGTTTATGGTCAAATAGGAGAAAAATAGGCAGTATATCATTATGTAGAATATTAAAAGGAGGAAACCACGGTCTATGCCGCCAACTTTAGTACTTAACCACGTTTCCATTTCTTCCATAGCGAACCTATGAGTTTTCATGACACCATCCGTCTATTGCTACCAGCTGAGATAGCGTTTAAAGCTAATGCTTACTTGCGAAGCATTTATAGATATAAAAAGCAAAGTTGCATATTTCCTGTACTGAAAGTTTTGATTTTTCTCTTTCCCTATTGACAAAGGTGATGGGTACTTCGATTATTTTGAATCCCTGTGTATGTGCTTTTTTTATTGTTTCTATTTGTATTTCATAGGTTTGACTGTGCAACTCGTGGATTATGCTTCTAACAAACTTTGTTGAGTAACAGCGCATTCCACTCGTGTAATCTGATATACCAGCACCTACTACGATTTTCGCAAGGGAATTCGCGGTTTTGCTTACGACCCTTCTTAGGAGGTTCCAGTTTTTGACAACCCCTCTTTGGCAGTAACGGCTTCCAATACATAAGTCGTATCCACCATTTTTGACGGGGGCCAGTAGCCTTGGGATTTCAGCTGGGTCGTGAGATTTGTCTGCATCCATGGTTATGATGAAGTTCGGCGGGTTTCTAAGGGATAGAAAAAGTTTAAAGCCGTCCACTATTGCTGTGCCAAGCCCCATCTTTCTAGGCCTCGTCAAAAGCAGAATGTTTTCGTATTTTTTCTGCATACTGCGCACAATGTCCGCTGTTCCATCCGGACTTGAGTCATCCACAACGAGAATGGAAAGGTTTAGGTTTAACTTTTCAATTTGGTGTATTATTTCCTCAATGTTTTTAGCTTCACGATATGTTGGGAGGATCACCCCGACTTCTGAAATCAAATCTAGATTTCCCTCAATAACTCCACCAAGACTGTTATGCACCTTAACGCTACCCAAGTCACGTTGACAGAAAACTTCAGCAACTTTCATTCCTGGATCACACACATAAAGCTTATTTTTTAGCCGTTTCTTTATTTAAACTATACTGCTTTTAACGTCGAAAATAGTCTAGAAAAACTAGGATCACCGCGCTTATGCAAGATTTCTGGTCAGAGCGCTATGCTTCTTATAGAATCCTAAGGGATGTCTCACTGCCCTGCAAAATTCATCTGGATTCGTGCATACTCCGTGGGTTTGTAGGGTTTGGCATTTTGGTGGTTTGTAGCGGGTTCTTGAACCTCTTTCGCCGGCTATGTGTTCCACTTGGTATCGGGTTAGGCGTTCGTTGAAGTCTGATGATGCTCTGAATAGTTCGATTATGTTTTCTGTGGGCATGCCTATGTTTACTAGGAAGGTTGTTAGGGTGAATCGGGCTATGTGGGATAGGTGGCGTCCTTTTGATGCTGCTTCGTATAAAGCGGTTATGCACGGTGGGAAGACTTCTTTGTTTACTGTTTTTGGGATGCCTTCTATTTCGGCTTTGCCTATTTTTTCAAGGGTTAGACTTTTCAGTGTTTCCGCGATTTCGGCTATTTTTTGGGGCAGTTTTGGCAGCTCTCTTATTTCCAAGCGTTTTTCTATGTGCCGTCTAACTTCTTCGCTTAGGAGCCTTGCGGTTTCGTTTTTTGTTAGGTAGACGTTTCCATGTGTGAGTAGACGGTTGACGAGTTTCCATTTTTTCTCTCGGAGGTTTGTTGTGTTTTTTAGGTAGTTTGTGAAGTGGAGTTTGAATTCATAGGGTGCGGCTTCTTCAGCGTTTGCTGTTTCGATTTTCCATTGAAAGTTTTCTGCTATGGCTAAAATTTTCTCTCTAGGCTCGAATCTTAGGTCGTTGTAGGTTTGTTTTGCTTCTGCTAGGGCGTACCGCCTTTTTATGAAGGGGTTTTCTGTGGCTGCGGCGAGCATTGTTGCTGTTGGGAAAGATAGGATTTCCACTTCCTCGTTTTGGAGTTTACGGCTTACTATGGTGTATAATATGGCTTCTTCTACTCTTTCTTTTGCGCGTTCCAGAATTTGGGAATACTCCGGGGCTGCAAGATCTTCGATTTTAAGGTCTAGGGTTTTTACGTAGTCTGCTGCTTCTTTTAGGAAGGGGTATTTCGCCAAGTCGTTTTTTGTGAATTTGACTGTTGCGGTTTGCATTTTTCCACTAGGCTGTTTCTATTCTTGGCGCTAGGTAAAAGACTAGTTTTCCCTCTTTTGCTTGTTGAAAGTCAAGTTTTATTGGCATGTCTGTGGAGAATTCGAGGGTTGCAATGTCTGATGTGGCGGATGCGGCCTTAATTATTTCTGAGAGATAGCTTAGGCTGAAGGTTGCCTTTGAAGGTTCTTTTGCTTCCAAGTCTAGCAGGGCGTCGCTGCCTTTTTTGATTTCTATTGTGGCGCCCATGAGGTCTCCTGTTGCTTGAAAAACGAGTTTTTCGTTGTCTGCTTCTATGCGGACGTGGTCGCTTACGAGTTCGGCGTCTTCTATGGCTTGGCGCAGTCCATCCGTTGTGGCTTTAGCCCTAACGTTGAAAGTTATTTTTGGCGTGGGCACCTCTTCCTCTGAGGCTTCAAGGGTTGGCATGGTGAAGTTTCGCGCATATTTACCGGTTATTTTCAATTGTAGGCGTCCAGTTTTCTCGTCAAGGGCTAGTTCTACAACTTCGTCTTTGCCCGCCCTCTTCAACAGTTTAAGCAGTTCGCCTATGTTTATGCACATTTTTGTTGGTTCCGTGCAGGTGTATTCTTCGAAAACTGTTTTGGGCCATTCGAAGTCTATCATGGCGACGCGGGACGGGTCCATTGCCCTAAACTTTAGAGCATCCGGTGTAATTTGGAAGGTGGCTTCGTCTACGAGGATGGATATGGCTGACGCCATGTCTCTTAAAAGTTTGGCGTCTGCGACTTTGAGTTTGAACATGTTTCTCCCTTTCTAATGGATGATGCTTAGTGTTATAAAACTTTACACACTTAAGTGTGACGCTAAATTAAGCAGTTTATGCAAAATTTGGATGCTGGTTTTAGCTGTATTCTCTGAATGTGTAGCCGCATTTGGTGCAGCGCAAAAACTGGGTGGAGGATTCGTCAGCGCCTCTTGTTTGCACTTGCCAGACGTAGGCTGTGTTGTTTCCACATTTTGGGCATTCAATCCGCACTGTTGGCAGCGTTCGAAGTTTCTGTTCTTCCTTGCTTATAACTGCCACAAGCTGTTGGGGATTGTGCTGTATAACCTTTGCAACTTTTGGTGTTACCTTCTCGCTCACTATGCGTCTTTTATATCCACATTTTGGACAGCTAAGGGTTAGGGATTCCTTTTTCTCAGATTTTCCTTTCTTCGGCACGAGGCGGGTTCCACATTTTGGGCAAAATTCCATTATTTTTTGCTCCGGTCTTCGTTTGTTTTCCCATATCACGGTGTCTTTTAAACTTTTTCTTACAGCAATAAAGATTGGGGCTATAGGGCGCTGATTCCGGAAGCGATTAAATGTGCCACGCGCAGTGCTTCGGGTATGTTGCTCCGTGTGGAAGTTAACTGCAAAATTTTTCTGGCGTCTTCATTGCATATTCCAGCAGTTTGCATGTAAACCTTCTCTTTTTCGCCTCTAACTGGCACCTCAACTGGTTCTCCAGCGTTAAGTATGGCTTTCCATCGTTCTTCGCTTTTTGGAAGATTCTCCAATGCGCTGCGAATCTCCTCAAAATTTGGCTTTTCACGTGTTACAGCTATAACTGAAAGCCGTGTTTCAGCATTAAGCTTTTTAATGTCGACCACATTGAAACCTGCAAAAGTTATGCCGTCAAGAATTACAACCCGTAATTGCTCATAGTGCGGGGAATTTGTAATCATTGACGCTATTTTTCTAGTGGCGTCAACCCCGTCAACCTTGATTTTTGTGTGCATAACGCCATCGAGCCAGTATCCTCCGCGAAAAACAACGCCTACAACCGGCACAAACCGCTTTGTGCAGGGCTTGAATATGCCGTCGTCAACTCCTAAAACGCGGATTTCAGGCTTGATTACCCGAAATTTTTTGTAAGTCAAAACTTTTCCCTCACAGCACAGCAGAACATAACGTGGCGACTTGTTATAAGTTTAGCGAAAAGCTGTTTTAGCCTTTAAAGGAAAGCTTAAAAGTTTTGTGCCGCGTCAAATAACAGATAAACTATGCGTGAGAAAACATGGATAAAGCAAAAGTTTTTGGCTTTTTCCTAATCGCCTTGGCAATTGCTCTCATAATTCATCACGTACTATTCTGGCAGAGACCCTTCGACATAGCCGACATTATGCATCACGAATTCTTCGAAGCCATATTCTTCACCGCAGGCGTGACATTGCTAATTGCTTTGCGTTCAAAACGTGGAAAAGAGGCTAAAGAATGAACTTTGTAATTTACGGCGGAACCATAATTACAATGCAGAACGGCAAAATAATCAAGGATGGCGCGGTGGTCGTCGAAAACGAGGTTATAGTTGATGTTGGAAAAACCCGTGAAATGCTGAGAAAATATCCAATAGGCTATGAGCGATTAGATGCGAAAGGCAAGGTGGTGATTCCGGGGCTTATAAACACTCACCAGCATGCGGCCATGAGCCTCTTAAGGGGATACGCCGATGATTTGCCTCTTCAAGAATGGCTTGAGAATTGGATATGGCCTATTGAAAAGCATATGACCGCCAACGACATTTACATCGGGGCTTTACTAACAGCCGTGGAATCCATCCTCGGCGGAACAACAACCGTCAACACCATGTACCATTATATGCCGAATGAGAATGAGGCGAAAGCCTTCGCTGACGCTGGTTTAAGGGGGGTTGTAGGCCACGTATGTTTTTCATGGCGGAAAAAGGAGGACAAAAATGCGTTAGAAGATTTGGCTAAAAGCTGGCATAACAAGGCAGATGGACGGATTCGCGTAAGTGTAGACCCCCACGCGCCTTATACGGTTGACCCTGAATATATGAAGGAACTTAAAGGGTTATGCGCTGAGCTTAATGAGAAATATGGTTCGGAAAAGGCGACATTAATGTGGCATATTCACGTTGCAGAAACAAGCGACGAGAAAGAGAAAATTCGAAAAGCCTTTAATGTAGAACTGAAGGGAGGCGTTATGGAGTATTTGGATTCTTTAGGCGTTTTGGATGAGCATGTTATAGCGGCGCACTGCGTCGCATTAACCGAGGGTGACATAACAGTTATGAAACGCAGAGGAGTGAAGGCTTCTCATAACCCGATTTCGAACCTTAAACTTGCTTCTGGCGTAAGCCCTGTTCCGAAAATGCTGAAACAAGGGGTAACAGTTTCTTTAGGCACCGATAGTCCCTGCTCCAATAACACGGCAGACATGTTTGAAGTTATGAAAACAACGGCTATACTTCATAAGGGTTTGAACAAAAATCCCACTGTGATGGCTGCCTCTCAAGTTTTGGATATGGCTACTTTAGGTGGAGCGAAAGCCCTTTGCTGGGACAGCGAAATAGGTTCAATAGAAGTGGGCAAAAAGGCGGATTTAGCCATAGTTAATTTTGCCAAGCCACATCTCTGTCCAATCTATAACGAAGTGAGCCATTTGGTTTATGCGGCGAAATCGGCGGACGTTGAAACCGTCCTAATAAACGGTAGAATGGTGATGGAAAATAGGCGGTTGACAACTTTAAAAATTGAAAAAGTTATGGAAATGGCAGAGAAAGCTAAAACCCGCCTTTTAGAAAGGCTTAAGCGTAACGTTAAATAGTTGAGCTTCAAAAATGGCATGGGGAAACGCTTCGATGAAGGAGTTTAAGGTTAAGGATGAAAGTTTAGCTTCGAAAGGTTTTCTGCAGATAGAGTGGGCTTCAAAACACATGCCAGTGCTGAATCAACTCAAAAGAAGATTCGGCGAAGAAAAACCCTTTAAGGGCGTGGTGCTTGGCGCCTGTTTGCATGTAACAAAGGAAACTGCTGTTTTGGTCGACGCTTTCATGGCTGGCGGAGCAACCGTTGCATTGTGCGGTTCAAACCCCCTTTCCACACAGGACGAGGTGGCAGCAGCCTTAGCTGAAATGGGCGTCCATGTCTTTGCATGGCGGAGACAAACAACAGAGGAATATTACTGGTGTATTGAAAGAGTCTTAGAGCATAAACCACTCATAACGTTGGATGATGGGGCGGACCTTGTAAGCACACTCCACAGCAAAAAAACCGACTTTTTGCCAAACGTTAAGGGCGGCACGGAAGAAACAACAACCGGCGTTTTGAGGCTTAAAGCCATGGAAAAAACTGGCGCCTTAAAATATGCAATAATAGCCGTCAACGATGCTTACACGAAATACCTTTTTGACAATCGATATGGAACTGGACAGAGCACTATAGACGGCATCTTAAGAGCCACAAACACCTTGTTAGCTGGAAAAAACTTTGTTGTGTGTGGTTATGGATGGTGTGGAAGGGGCATAGCATTGCGGGCAAGAGGAATGGGTGCAAACGTGATAATCACAGAGACCAATCCTTTAAGGGCTCTCGAAGCGGTTATGGACGGGTTCCGCGTAATGCCAATAAGCGAAGCCGCAGAAATAGGCGAAATCTTCGTAACAGCAACAGGCGACATAAACGTGTTAAGAAGAGAACACATGCAAAAAATGAAGGATGGAGCAATACTCGCCAACAGCGGACATTTCAACGTGGAAATAAGCCTAAAAGACTTGGAAGAACTTGCCCTTTCAAAAAGGATAATGAGGCAAAATCTGGAAGAATATACGTTAAAGGACGGAAAGAAGCTTTATCTCCTCGCCGAAGGAAGACTTGTAAACCTTGCAGCTGCTGAGGGGCATCCTTCAGAAGTTATGGACATGTCGTTTGCAAACCAAGCCTTAAATGTTGAGCACCTTGTTAAGGCTGAAAGGATGCCGCCGAAAGTTTATCCAGTGCCAAGAGAAATCGACGAAACAGTGGCAAAGTTAAAGCTTGAAGCCATGGGGATAAAGATAGACAGGCTGACGGACGAGCAGAAAAAGTATTTGGCAACTTGGGACATGGGAACAATCTAGCATCAGCTTAAAAATCACGGTAAACTTTAAAAGGAGATGCTCACAACAATGGCTTTATGTGTGGTGATGTATAAATGGTTAGTAAAGATCAATCTATAGGCGGAATAATATTTGTTGTCTGTGTTGTAATCGCCATTCTCTACGTAGTAACACTGTTCTATCCTCAGTGGATTGTAGGGATAGGATTGGCAAAAGACACAAGTGCCATACAGTTCTGGATTGTTGCTATTCCAGTGTTTATAGCGTTTGTGGCTGTTATGTTTATTGGCGCTTGGATTGG
>FMJZ01042989.1_pt1 | contig 18496 bp, 11 predicted proteins | sample 1987881 | NCBI WGS metagenome assembly FMJZ01 (sample SAMEA4378227, study PRJEB15110) | soil metagenome | biome: soil; feature: Field; material: Soil | place: India | collected 2015-03-11 | depth 0 m
CAGCCTGCCTGTGTCGGCGGTGGCGATTGCCTCCGCGCCAAAGTAGCCCGGATGCCCCAGCGCCACAGCACGCGCCTGCTTCTCCTCAACGACAGCAACAACAGGCTCATACACGTTCCGGGCAGATTGAGCACATGCTACCACACTGGCATTAGGTGAGACAACTACCAGAGGTCCGGGGATTCCCGGCGCGGCGATTTCGCGTACCTCTTCAAGCAGACGCCGGCGTGCCTGTTCAACCGTTTGCATTCTCACCTCCAGAAGCGTTCATGTTCTGTGTGCGGATGCTTGATCTGTGCCAGATCCTTAGTCCGCGGACGTGTCTTTGTTAGCTTTGCTTCGAGGTTTTTCCTTATCTGGCGCTGATGAAGCCGGGCGGGCGCGGTCAGATGCCCAAATCCTGAGCGCAGAGATATGCTCACGCATGGTGCGAGACAGAGGCACGGTATGCTTGATCTCCCTCAGGATGGCTTCGTCGTCCAGGTCTGTACCGCGATGGAAGGCGTCAAAGAGCGCAGAGATGATCACCTGCTCGATCTCGGCGCCACTGAAGCCCTCCGCTGCCTGTGCCAGTTTGGGGATATTGAACTTCTGGGGGTCACGTCCACGCTTGCGCAGGTGGATGGTGAAAATCTCCTCGCGCTCCTTCTGGGTGGGCAGGTCGATGAAGAAGATTTCGTCGAACCGCCCCTTGCGCAGAAGCTCGGGGGGCAGGGCGCTGACATCGTTGGCGGTGGCGACCACGAACACCGGCGATTGCTTTTCCTGCAGCCAAGTCAGGAACGAGGCGAACACCCGCGCGGTAGTACCTCCATCCGAAAAGCCTGACGACTGTGAGCCAGCGAAGCCTTTCTCCAGTTCGTCAATCCACAGCACCGCAGGCGCGACCGACTCCGCCGTGCGAATCGCCCGACGCATGTTCTCTTCGGATGCGCCGACCAGCCCGGCGAAGATACGCCCCACGTCCATCCTCAGCACGGGCAGTTTCCACAACGAGCCGATAGACCGCGCGGCGAGGCTTTTGCCACATCCCTGCACGCCAATCAACAGCACTCCCTTTGGCGCAGGCAGTCCGAAACTCTGCGCTTCATCGGTGAAGGCGCGGGTGCGCTTGCGTATCCAGTCCTTCAGCAGGTCCAGCCCGCCCACGTTCTCGAAGGCTTCGGTCGCGCGATAGTACTCCAGGATGCCCGACTTGCGGATAATCTGCTCCTTCTCCCACAGTACCACTTCCACGTCCAGCCTCCGTTTCTGCACCAGCGAGCGGGCAAACACGTTCTCTGCCTCCATCAGCGTCAGCCCTGTCGACGCCTTCAACAGCATCTCGCGCTCCTGCGGGGTCAGCGAAACATCCACGTTAGGGTTATCTTTGACCGACTCGATGACCCTGTCCAGCAGTTCGCCAAGCTCTTCCACCGTCGGCAGGGGCACGTCAATCACCGCTATCTCTTTCTCCAGCTCAGGGGGCAGAACCAGCACAGGCGCAAGGATGAAAAGCGAGATATAGGTACGGCGCAGAGACTCGCTCAGATCACGCAGCCGCCGCTTGACCACGTTATCGGTCAGCGCGATGTGGAAATCTTTGAGCAGGACCACCGAGTTCTGGGGAAGCTTCTCCACGCTCAACAATGCCTCGATGGGGCGCAGGGTGGAGCTGTTTACCTGGTCGGGTCGGTCGGTGAGACCTCGGGTGATGCTCCAGGTGTACAGTCGCTTGTTCATCCGGGCGGCAACCTCGCGCAGCTCTTCCTCTACGCGCTGTTCCTCGGAGGAAAGGAGGTACACAATTGGGTAGCGTGCCCGAATCAGCGTCTCGAGTTCTCCGCGAAAGGTGCTGGTCATACCTGTCCTCCTGTTTTGGCTTCGGGAAGGGTGATTCTCAGCCGCGCCTCAGCCGGGGCGGTATGGCGAGCCAGCGTAAAGAACACTGCCGAGCCCACCAGCGACAGCGCAAACAGTGAGCCGTACAGCGCGGGCAGTCCCCACACGTCGGCAACAGCCCCGGCAACGAATGGCATTGTCGCCGAGGCGAGGGAGGTGGTTGCCATCAAAAGCCCCTGTCCGCTGGCACGCAGGCGTGGCTCCACCCGGTCGGCAATGAACGCCATCGACACAGCGGTGATAATACTGAACGTCAATCCGTGCATGGTCTGGGTAAGCAGTACGGGCACAGGCGCACGGAACAGGGTTAACAGCAGTAGCCGAATAGGAAGCGCGATAAAGGCAACCGCCAGCACGTAGGTGCGCCCAACGCGGTCGGAAAGTTTGCCCATCAGTATCATAAAAGGCATTTCGAAGAGCGCGCTGGTCATATAGGCGAGGCTGATAAAGGGTTTGGACGCCTCCATCCACTGCAGGTAGAGGCTCAGATTTGCCGTGGCGGTCATCAGTGCACCCACGAAACAGAAGTGTGCGACCACATAGAGGGCAATCTCGCGTCGGTGCAGAAGGTGAACCACCTCCTGCGGAGAGAGGCGTGCGGATTCCTCCGCCTGTTCCGGGTTTTCGGGGGCTAATAGAGCCGCCAGCGCGGACAGTGCCAGAAGAAGGGCGACGCTGGTGAACATTTTATCGGGAGCCAGCAGGGGCGAGTTCTGCCACAGCACCAGCGTCAGCAGCACCAGCAGGTAGCCGATGGTGCCGAACACGCGCAGCTGTCCGAAGGAGCCTGCTGTGCCCTGGTGGCGGAACAGGTCGACAACCAGTGCCATCATCACTGCCTGACTGGACATGACACAGCCGCCGATGACCGCGCCCAGCAGAAGAGCCGGCGCGAACGAATGGACGAACGGGAAGAGCAGATAGCCTCCCGCTCCTATCAACATACTGCCGACAATATATCGCCTGCGCTGACGCCGCTGGTCCGAACGCCAGCCAATCAGGATGCTTGTCACCGCGCCTGCCAGAGAAAACGCCGACAGCACAGCACCCACCTGCACATACGAGAAGCCTCGCTCGCGCAGGAACACCGGAAAGAAGGGGTGCGTAAATGCTACCGCAGCAAACAGCAAAAAGTAATAACTGGCTATACTGAACTTTGCCCGAAACAACCTTGCCTCCTTCAATAAGTATTCGCTTCATAAGCATACCACTATTCAACCTCTTTGGGCAAATACCTGTCGCCTTGAGCGTACCGTGGACTGAAGAATCTGACAGTACAAGATGCCCCTACACAAAACCTTGTGAACCTCCTATAATAGGATTGTAACCTGCATCGCCTTCCCCATAAGGAAAGCGTGTAACAATCAAGGAGGTGCAAACATGAAAGGTGTGCTCCGATTGCGCACAGGAGCTCTCGCCGGGTTCCTTGTGCTGTTCGCGATGACGTTGCTCGTTGGTTGTGGTGGAGGGGGTGGCGGTGGTGGCGTCGATACCTTTACCCTCAGCGGCGATGTGTACGTCCCCAGCGGAACCCGACAGGTCGGCGGCGATACCCCGCTGGCTGATGCAACAGTGAAAGCCTACCTCTGGCCCGACCTCAATGAGCCGATTGCCCAGGGCACTACCGACGCCAACGGTCACTATCTGCTGGTGTTGCCTTCTTCTGCGGCAGGCAAGGACGTGGTGGTGATTGCCACCAAGCAGATTGGGGGCAAGACCGTGCGTGTGGCAACGGTCAGCGCTGACGTGCCGGCAGAGGGGCGTTCCGGCGTCAACCTGGATGCCATCACCACCTTTGCCCTCGAGGAGATGGCGCGCATCCGCGAGCAAGAGGGTCTCAGCGACCTGTCACCGGGTGGTGTCTCCACGGTGATAGCGCGCATCCGCGAACAGCTGGGCGGCTGGAATGACGACCTCTCGAGTGTCCTGCCCCCTCAAATCGGTGGAGGTTTGCAGGATAACAGCCTTCAGCAGACCGTGCAGAATGTGGTGAACCAGCATAAAGGCGCGCTCAAAGGCTCCACTGGTAATCCTGATGTGGACACAGGGCGCAGGATGATGCAGACCATGCGCGATATGCTGGGAACCATCGCGGGGAACAGCAAGGATGAAGGAACAGCCGTTGACGCCGCGCTGAACATGACAGAGAGCGCGCTGGATGCACAGCTGGCAACGGCTGATGCTTTCGGAAAGCGGTTCGACGTGATGATGAACATGCTGGACCGGCTTGGCGAGCAGTTGCCGGGAGAGTATCGGCTCGTCCAAAACCAGTGGGGCGATTTCCAGCTCCAGCGTGTTGGCGACATCGCCGGTGGTAAGACGTGGAAAGTCACCTCGCAGGTAGAAGGCGAATCGAACGGCATGGTGCTCACCGTTACGGTGGAGAACCCCATAGAAAGGTTCTACTTCGACCCGGCTGCCGGCAAGTACACCATCAGTGTGACCAAATCCGGGGTGAACTACACTGCCACGCTGACGCCTGCTATTAACCAGGCCAACCGTACCATAACGTTCACCGCTTCTATCAACCTGCAGGACAGCGCACTCAGCCGCGCGATAACCTTCAACGGCACGCTGGTTGCTACTTTAGCACAGATGCCTTCTGAAGACGCGCCGCCCCAGATTACCAGTGCCACTTTCAACGGCACGCTTGACTCGCAGTTCGGCAGCGCGCAGGTGAGCAATCTGCGGGTGGAGTTCGACCCCGACTCCTCTGCGGAAGACTCGCTGAAGCGCATTTCGCTGGACAGCCTACAGGCGCAAATCACTGCCCGCCCGTTCTCCATCACTCTGCGAGGAGTCAATATCCCCTTCATGAAACTGAACGGCGGCGGTCAGGCTCCCACGCAGGTTAGCATTAACACCCTGCAGGTCACCGGGCGTGACAGGAACGATAAGCAGATGAGCCTCACTATCTCTGAGGTGAACGCCACGTTTATCGAGTATCGCGACCCGGTCAACGGCGTGGGCAGTGGCGTTATCAAGACCCTGCAGGGCAAGCTGACCTTCGCTTCCGACAGGCTGTCGTTGAGCGGTGAGGTGAACGGCACGTGGAACAACCCGGTGCCCTTCGGGCAGATTTCCTCGGTTGGACATCGGCTATCTACCTTCCCGGACGGCACCATCCGCATCAAAGGCAACATGACGCCGGCAATTGGCAAGCCCGCGGCGGTGGACATTACTTTCACCTCGTCGCCAAGGGCAACAACGCCTAAAGCCACGGCAAGCGCCACCTTCTCGTACGGCAACGAGAGCATGACGGCGAGTTTCGAAGCGAGACTGGTAGAGGACAGCGAGGGAGTGCATCCTTCAACGGGCACATTGACCATGACTCACTCGCCGTCGGGGATGAAGGTGGAAATCACAGCCCGGTGGGACGAGCCTCCGACCGGTACCATCAAGAAAGCGGATGGCACCAAGATAGCCGACATCGGCGAAGCGCAGGCACTGGGCATCGCGGAACTGGGACGCACCGGCATTGTGAAGTACGTGGACGGCACGTTTGAGACGCTGGAGTCTCTCCTGCCGTAGGTGCGCCACCAGCAGGTAAAAGGCAGAGTACGAGCGAACCAGAAAACCGTGATGAAGCAACCTGTTCGCTGGCTTCGCACGGGCGGTTCGCTCGTGCTCCTTTTTCTGATAGCCCTTGCCGCCGCTGCCGAGCCGGTGGTGCTTCCGCCCGTCTGGACTGAGGCTCAGCTGGTTCAACATCTGACCGCTTCTCCTTTTGACGGGCGAGCACAGGTGGAGGGGAACCACTCTCTGAAGGCGCAGACGAACGTGAAGCCTCTCTTGCAGGACGAGGGCGGGTTCACCGGAGAGTACGGCTACTATCGCTTCTCCTCGCTGAGCGAACTGCGGATAAACCTCGCCCGCTGGCGGCTGAGCTACGCCTTCGGAATGGCAGACCGATTTGAAGGCGACGAAGGTGGAGCGCAGCTTTACCTGTACGGGGTGAACCTCGCTCAAATCCCTTCCGGCACGCTGAGCATCAGAGCGAAGCTCAACCGCTCGGCGGTCAATCGCTGGACCCTGGAACACCTTGTGTCCGTGCCGAGGGGATGGGTTTTGCTTGCGGGCAGCCTGTATCTGTCGCGGCGAGTCCAGCAGGGCACTCTGGCAGGTGCGTGGCAGGGCGGAGAGTTCGACGGGCAGATGGTGCTGGATTCCACGCGCGGGCTGGATCCTGTTGAAACCCGAAGCGTGGGGTTGGGGGCACACCTGGCAGTTTCCCTGTCGCTTTCAGAGCGATGGCGGTTCGGCTTTTGGGGCGAAAACCTGCTGGGACACCTCTGGCAGCGCAAGGTGCGGCGAGTTACGGCTCATGTGCAGGCAAATACCATCGTGCCCGATGCGGACGGCTTCCTCCATGCAGCGCCTTTCCTGTCGGGGCGCGTGGACGACCTGTCGCGCGACCTCTCCCTCCAGAGGCAGGTTACCCTGGGGCTGGCATATCGCGGGCGCGGAGGTGCATGGCTCTTGTTCGCCTCGCATCGGGATGGCTGGGACTGGGCGCTGGGACACGCCCTGCGACACCGATGGCTTTTGTGCCATCTTCCCGATGGGCAGGTACAGGCTGGCTGGAAAGCAGGACAGTGGCAGGTGGTGTTGGGCTTATCGCACCTGAACCCTCTTCAGGCGAAACATGCCACGCTGGAGGTGCAGTGGGCGGTTCCACTGGGCGATAAGTGATACGGCGAGTTCTCTGGAGGACGAGGCTCACACGGAGGTGTTGTCCACCTGCGGGTGGGCAACCACAAGGGGTTGCCCCTACAGACGGCTCACCCGGAGGTTCGCCCTCCAATTGGGCGGGCAGGTCATTGTCTGGAGGGCGAGGCTCCCGCCGAGCCGATGCGCATCTAACCCTCACGAGGGAAGGGGAGATTCTCCTCTCCCCGCGTCGGGGAGAGGAGGGGAGAGGGGTTTCAACCCTGGAAGGCGAGTCTCCCGCCGATCTATCATCGCTCTTTGAGCGAAGCGTGCGTAACGTGTATAATGATAACACTTGAGCAGGAAACCCTCTACCTCGGAGAACGATTTGCACACAGGCAGGAAGCACAGGATGATCACCGTTGTCGGTCTGGGAGCAGGTTCGTCGTCCGCACTGTCGGCGCAGGCGTGGGAAGCGTTGCGTTCGGGGAAGCCGGTGTGGCTCCGCACGGCGATTCACCCCACGGTGACAGCCCTTCAGCAGGCGGGCATCCCTTTTCAATCCTTTGATTCGCTCTACGAGCAGGCAGAAGATTTCGACTCGCTGTATGCCCGGATTGTCGAGCAGGTCCTCGCGATGGCGCAGGAAGGGGACATCATCTATGCAGTGCCCGGTCACCCCTTAGTGGGCGAAGAGACGGTGCGCCTTCTGCTGGAGCGGGCGAAAGAGCAGGGCATCGCCGTGCATATCGTGGGCAGTAGCAGTTTCCTGGAGCCGACGCTGGAGGCTCTGGGGCTGTGTATTACCGATGGCGTGCAGGTAATTGATGCCCTCAGTGCCTCGCGGTATCCGCCCGACCAGTACATGCATGTGCTCTACTACCAGGTGTATGACCGTCTCGTGGCGTCTGAACTGAAGCTTCTTCTCCTGCGCTACTATCCTGAAGGGCATACCGTGCATGTGGTGCGGGCGGCGGGCGTGCCCACCGAGCAGAGTGTGCAGGCTGTGCCCCTGTACCAGCTGGACCGCGTGCAGGTGGACCATCTGACCAGCGTGCACGTTCCCCCTCTGCCTGCGGACGACCGGCGTGACTTTGCCGGACTGGTGCATATTGTGGCACGCCTTCGTGGACCCGGAGGGTGTCCCTGGGACAGGGAGCAGACGCACGAAACCCTGCGCACCTACCTGCTGGAGGAGACCTACGAGGTGCTGGATGCTATCAACGCGCATGACGACGTGAAACTCTGCGAGGAGCTGGGCGATGTGCTGTTGCAGGTGGTGCTTCATGCGCAGCTGGCGAGCGAGGAAGGGCGTTTCGACATTCAGGACGTGGTGTACGAGCAGTGTGAGAAACTGGTGCGCCGGCATCCGCATGTGTTTGGCGATGTACAGGTGAAGGACAGCGCGGAGGTTCTGCGCAACTGGGAGCGCATCAAGGCGGAAGAGAACAATCACGCTCCGCGACAGTCGGTGATGGACGGGGTGATACCCTCGCTACCTGCCCTGATGTTTGCGCTGGAGGTATCCAAGCGGGCGGTGAAGGTTGGCTTCGAGTGGCCCGACCTGCAGGGCGTGTTGGACAAGTTCCGCGAAGAGCAGGAGGAGCTGGCGGAAGCCATTGCGCAGGGCGACCGGGCGCGCATCGAGGCAGAAATCGGCGACCTGCTGTTCACGCTGGTCAATATTGCGCGACACCTGAAGATAGACGCCGAGCAGGCACTGCACGCGATGGTGCGACGCTTTATCATGCGCTTCCAGCAGATGGAGCAGATGGCACGCGAACAGGGCAGACGACTGGAGACGCTTACCCTCGAAGAGTGGGATGCCCTGTGGGAACAGGCGAAGCGGAATCAGGCTGAGGTGTAACGTCCCTCCGCGTCCTGCCGTCCAATCTACGAAGTGACGGAAGGAGGGAGTCCTACAATGCGTGCGCTGATAGTCTTGCTCTCGCTGTGTGTTGCATTCTCCACTGCTTTAGCACAGCCCAAGATACCTCTGCGCCAGATGGTAGGGTGGCAGGTTGTGCCTGAACAGCGGATGGTCAATCTGGGCGAGCGGGTGGTGTTCCTGCTGGAGGTGCGCAACAACAGCGGCACACCGCTGGAGCTGCGCTTCTCCTCTGGTCAGCAATACGATGTGTGGGTATATCGGGAGGGCGAGTGGAAGGAACACTGGCGATGGGGCGAAGGGAAGGCGTTCACTCTAGCGTTTACCTCGCTCCAGTTGAAGCCCAGAGAGGTCAGGCAGTTTCGCGTGGAGTGGAACCAGAAGGATAGCAACGGGCGTCAGGTGCCCTCGGGGCGCTATCGTGTGGAGGCGGTGCTACTTGCGCTCAGTCCCCAGGGCTGGCGTGACGAGATAAAGGCGGTGGCATGGTTCACCATCCGGTCAGCCGGGCGGCGCAATGTCGTGCGTGTGCGCGACCTGATTGCTTCTCCCGGTCGGTGGGTCGGTCAGCACGTGATTCTGGAGGGGCGTAACGCAGGCTGGAGGCCTGACCCCAATTGCCCGATATGCGCGGGAGGACCTCCTGTTACTCGCAGCGACTGGGTACTTCGCGACGACACAGGCTGTATCTACGTAACAGGAGTATATGCCCCCATCAGTACGCACGGACAGGTAGTGACGATAGAGGGCATCGTGCGGCGCAGCAGTAAAGGGCAGCTGTACATCGAGGGACGCAGATAACCTGCGCCCCTCGCATGGGGATTTAATTACTGCCGCTGTCGATACCGCTTCAGCGCATACAGGACGACCGGCGCGGCGCCAGAGGCAAATAGAACGATTGTGCCCGGCTCTGGTACCGCTGAGCTCTGCGCGGTGACGTTACCGGGTTGACGGCTTGCGGTTCCTTCGCGTCGTCCGAGCGATTGGGCATCAGTGCTTCGCCATGCCAGTACCAGTCCTGCAGCAGCTAAAAGTAGTAGCCATCTCTTCATAAGAGATATGTCTCCTTTCCCCCGCTATTATACTATGCAAGATTCGTACCACTCAACGGGTTTTTCGCATGTTTGCCGAAAAAATTAAAAAGTTTTTTTGCTACTTTTGTTGTTTATCCGCCAAACCGCGAGATTCTACCATCTGCGGTGATACATTATCCACTCCAGAGCCAGCACCGCCAGCAGTAATCCTGCCAGCCACTGCCACCACTCGCGCCGGGCGAGCACCTTTCGGGTGCCGGGGGCGGCGGCAGAGGGAGGCTGAGAGGTGTAGCGGTTGACCGCGAGGTCGGTCTCTTCGCGCTGGACGAGGTTGACCGCAAACTGGTAGCCGGTTTCGGTGCACCGGTAGATGCCTGTCTGCAGGGTATCCTCAAAGGGCGCTGCCTGTTCCTGTACGTTCAGCTCGGCTGTGCGCCCGTCGGGAAGGCGCAGGTGTATCTTCTGATACTCACCGGGCACGGGGATGACCGCCAGCCCACCCGCCGGCACCAGTCCTCGCTCCCCGCTTTCCAGTGGCGCGGTCAACCAGCGCAGAGCGTTCAGCATCATCACCGGAAAGGCAACGCGCAGAGGGAGGTCACTGGAGGTGATGTCGAAGGTAACGAGTAGCCACCGCCTGTCCGGCTTCTGCAGAGAGACCATCACCGCCCCTTCGCTCACCTCCACCAGTGTTTCCACTCCTGGCTTGGGCAGGACGGGAGTCGCCTTGCTCAGGCGTACCGAGGCAAGGTCCACATAACGCATGGTCGGATGGGTATGGTGCCAGTCCACCACCACGCTGTTCTCCACCGGCTGGAGCGCCACGACGGGGAACCACGCGGGTAACGTGCCGATGATAACGGCGTTTCCCTCTGGCGGCGAGGCAGGCTTTATACCATCGTAAACCACCACATCATACTTTTCGTGTGCCTCGGCAGGTGGGGAAGCGACCTTCGTCACCACCGTACGGGGATGCAGGTTCAGCGCGGTTTCCAGAAACAGGTTGCCGGTGCTTACCAGCAGCACCTTCAACTCACGCACCGGGTACAGAATGGCGTATGCGGTATTATCGCAGGCGAGCGCATCGCGCGAATCCAGGCGAACGCGCAGTTCTTCGGGGCGGTCAGAGGGTATCAGGTCGCGAAACAGCACGGGCGCCTCGGATCGGGCGGGCAGGGTCACCTCCTGAGCGTCTATCAGGTTGTCGCTTCGCCAGAGTTCCAGCGTATAGCGGCGCTCCCTTTCGCTGTTGTGGCGCAACACCACGAAGAGGTCAAAGCGCCCGGGCGCGTCGCGGTGCTCTCGCAGGTCTACCGCCACGATGCCCGCGTTCTCGGCGCGTTCGCCCACCGTATGGTACTGCAGACGAGCTCTGCCCGTATCAACGTCGCGCGGTTCGGGAAAACCTCCGTCGGTGAACACCTCAATCGTCGGCGCGGCAAAGGGGGTGAGCATCGCTCCTGCCAGCGCCAGTGCCTCCGCTATGTTCGCTCCCGTCTCGGCGGGCTGGGCGTTCCTGAGCGTGCGCAGAAGCTCCGAACGGTTCGTGGTCAATCCGCACAGCACGCGCGGTCGCGCCCCTGCCAGCACAATCGCCGCCTGGTCTCCGGGAGGCATCTTCTGGATATACTCTCGCGCCATCGCCCGCGCCTGTTCGAAGCGGCTGGGGGAGACGTCGGTAGCCAGCATACTGGCGCTGCCGTCCAGCACCAGCACGTGCGCTTCGCCGGAGTACATCCATGCCCGGGTATACGGTTGTGCGATGCCCAGCACCAGAAGCAAAGCCGCCAGTAACTGCACCAGCAACAACCAGTGCTTGCGAAGCCTCTGCCAGGGCACGTTCGCCTGAAAATCCTGGACGACCTGCGCCCAGAGCAGGAGGGCGGGCACTTCCACCCGGCGACGGCGCAGGCGCAGGATATACAGTGCCAGAATCGCTCCCCCGATGGGCAGGAACCACAATAGGTTCCAGATGGCAAGAAACCTCACGTCAGCACCCCCCGCAGGCGCATCTCGCGCCGAATGAACTCTTCCAGGGGTTGAGAGGTGTCCGCCAGCAGATAGTTGCCGCCGAAATGCCCACACAGGGCGGAAGCACCATCACGCAGCTGCTGGAGTGCACGATGGTACAAACTCAGGGCAGCGGGAGAAAGGCTGACCTCGCGGGTTACGCCGGTTTCGCTGTCTATCAGAAGGAGGTCGCCCATCAGGTCGGGGTGGAGCTCCTGCGGGCTGAGGGTGTGAACCAGCGTCAGTTCATGGCGCGGCGCAAGCAGGGCGCGCAGGGCTTCGTTCCATCCTTCGTCCATCAGGTCGGTGAGCAGATAAACTGCGCCCCGATGTTTCCAGCTGTTCACAACCTGCCTTGCCGCGCGGGGCAGGGCGGTCTCTTTCGCTTCGGGTGGGTTTCCCAGGAACCTCAGCAGGGGTATCAGGGAGGTTTTGCCCCGTACCGGGCGCATCCAGAGGACATTTCCGTCGCCAATCAGTCCTGCACTCACACGATGAAAGCGGCACAGCGCGATGTAGCCGATGGCGGCTGCGACCTGCAGAGCAAACAGCAGTTTCTCCGGCTGACCAAAGCGCATCGAGCGACTGCAGTCCACCAACAGAAGCACATAGATATCTTCCTCCTCAACGTACTGTTTCAGATAGAGGCGGTCCAGCCTGCCATAAGCCCGCCAGTCCACATAGCGCAGGTCATCACCCGGGGTATACTCGCGGAAGTCGGCGAACTCCACGCTGTATCCGCGTTTGGGCGAACGATGTTCTCCCTTCCACTGCCCCGGCAGGGGACGCCGGACCAATAATTGCAAACGCTGGAGGCGCTGCAGGAACGACGCCTCCAGCAACGGGTTTTCGTCACCAGGGGTCATTTGCGTTTGGCGAGCGCCTTCTTCACCACTGCCTCGAACTGTTCAAAGGTATGGTCGCCGAGCAGTTTGGCGAATGGCTTGCCCGTACGGTCGTACACTACCGTGTAAGGTATGGCGCCGGGCCATTCCCGGTCAACGGCGTTGATGAACTTTTCGGAGTCGCCCGGCTTCTTGATAAAGGCGGGCATCTTCGCCTTTTGCTGACGCAGGAAGTCGGCAACCTGATCCTGCGCGGCGATGTCGTCCACCGAAACGACAATCACCTCCACGCCCTGCCTGCGGTATTTATCGTGCAGTTTCACCAGTGCGGGAAACTCCTGGCGGCAGGGGGCGCACCAGGTTGCCCACAGATTGAGTACGACCACTTTGCCCTTGCGCTTCGCCAGCTCTTTCTGGACACCTGCGCCGTCGATTTGCGGTACCTTTGCCGCGGCGAGCGCGAGGGCAACGGCTCCGGCGATCAGCAAGGCGATAGCTCCGACCGTTTTGCTATTGAACACTGTCTCTTACCTCACCCGTTTAATCGTGCATCCGAAGGCTTTTGTTTCGGCGCGCGGCGGGTTCTTTCCTGCCAGCAGGGCGTCCAGCGTATCGCGCAGGTCGTGCGAAGTGATATTTGCCGGGTTCTGGCTGTCGTCAATGCGCCCGTGATAACGCAGGATACCCTTCGCGTCCATCACGAAGATTTCCGGCGTGAACTGCGCGTTGAAGTGGTCGGCGATTTTGTTGCCCTCGTCTTTCAGCACGGGGAAGGGGAAGCCGTTCTGCTTGGCGTGTTCCGCCACTTCCGGGGTCGGCTCAATCACGTTGGAGTTGATGCCCACGAAGCGTACGCCCTTCGGCATATACTGCTGGGCGAGGGTGCGCATTCGCTCGTTGTAGGCGTTGGAGATTGGACAGCGCGTGGCGATGAACATCACCACCGTTGCTTTCTGCTTGCGGTCGCCGTACACCGATTCCATCTTGCCGTTATCCACGCGGGGCAGGCTGAAATCGGGAATGGGCTGTCCGATTTTCGCACGCCAGTCTGCGCTCTGCACAGCCGGCTGCTGTTTGAGCAGTGCCAGCACCTGCTCGCCATGTGAGTTGACGTTCACGTCGGTGATCACGCGCGCGATTTGTCCCTGTGGATTGATGATGAAAGTCACTCGCTGGGCAATGCCTGCCGGCGCCAGCACGCCGTACTGCCTGGCAGCTTTGCCTCCCACATCCGCCAGCAGGGGATAGTTCAGCCCTTCTCTGTCACAGAACTCGCGCTTGGACTTCACGTCCTGTACGCTGATACCGAACACCTGCACGCCCATCTGCTGGAACTCGCTCATCTTGTCGCGAAGCGAGCGTGCCTCCAGCGTGCAGCCGGGCGTCATATCGGCAGGGTAGAAGGCGAGCACCACCGTCTTGCCGCGATATGCAGAAAGGCGATGCTGTTTACCGTCCTGGTCGGGCAGGGTGAAGTCAGGTGCGGGACTTCCTGCCTGGACAGGGGCTGCAGACAGTTTACCGCTCAGCCACAGCACTCCAGTGCCTGCCGCAACGACTACCAGTCCGCTTAGAAGAACCTTCTGCCAGCGCTTCATTGCGTCTCCTCCTTTGAAACACGTGCCATATTATTACCTATACGATTAGCACAGATAAATAGGTTCCGCAAAGAAAAAGCCGCCGCCATGTTGGCGGCAGCCTTTCGGGTAAAAGGGTTATTCTCCTTCCAATCCCAGTTCACCGGCTTGCCTGCCACCAAGACCACCCAGCCTGCCTGCTCCTCCGCCACCGGATGGCGGACCAGGCATAGGACCGGTAGACGGGCCAGCCATGGGCCCTGCCGCACCTGGGGGCATTCCCGGCGGTGCTCCATAGCCCGCATAAGGTGACCCCATTGGTGCGCCGTATCCCGGTCGCGCGCCATAAGGTCCAGCTGGTGCACCATAGGGTCCTGTCGGGGCGCCGTAGGGCGTACCACCGTACGCCGATGCACCGGCAGCTCCGCCAGTGGAGGTACTGCCGTAGGAGGGCGATACCGGCTGGGGCATCCGGTTGTTACCGATGACGATGAACACCACCACCAGCACAATGCCCAGCGCGATGGTGCCCAGTGTGATGGGGTCGAGCTCAAACCCCTTCTTAGAACTTCGCATCGGGAGACCTCCCTTACTGTCTTCTATTAGCATCATATCTTGAGGGCAGGGAGTTTGTCAAGGGGATACTGTCGGAAGCAGGAAACGCCCTGCACGGGGCGTAATTGCTTAATGCCTGCGGATTTGCTGAAACGGTTAATACCATGATAACGAGGTGTCCTGCCCGATGAACCTGTTTGCGACCGACTACGGCTACTTCACGGAGCCGGGCGATGAATATGTGATTACACGCCATGACACACCGATGCCCTGGGTGAACGTTATCTCCAACGGTGATTACGGGACCGTCATCTCCCACCTTGGAGGGGGGTACAGCTGGCGCACACACGCCAGTATGAACCGATTGACCCGCTGGGAGCAGGACCTGGTGCGCGACAGATGGGGCAAGTATTTGTATCTGCGCGATGCGGAAACAGGCGAGTTCTGGAGCCCAACATGGCATCCCTGTTCGAACGGGATGACGAATTATCAGGTCAGGCACGGCTGGGGATACTCTGTTTTTGAAGGCATGCATGGACAGATCGCCAGCGAGTTGACCGTGTTTGTGCCTCTGGATGACCCCTGCGAAGTATGGCTGTTGCGCCTGTCCAACAGGGGGAGCTCAACGCGCCGTCTGCAGGTGTTTTCCTATCTGGAGTGGCTGCTGGGGACTGCGCCCGACTGGCACCGCGAGTTCCGCCGACTGTTCATCGAAACACGCTACGTGCCGGCGCACGGTGTACTGCTTGCCACCAGTGTGATGTGGGATATTCCGGGCAGAGGCAAGACCCACTGGAACAGTAACTGGGGTTATGTGGCGTTCCACAGCGTATCGGCGACGCCGGCTGGCTTCGACGGCGACAAACGAGCGTTTCTGGGGCAGTACGGAGATTTGGATGCTCCCCGGGCGGTGATAGAGGGTAGGTCGTTCGGCACGCAGGGGCGCTGGGGCGATGGAATCGGCAGTCTGCAGGTAGTGGTGGAAATACCGCCCGGCGAATCGGTGGAGATTGCTTTCGTGCTGGGTGCTGGCGATGACGAAACACATGCCCTGCGGCTGGCTGGAAAATACCGGCATCTGCCCACGGTGCACGATGCGCTGGCGCAGGTGAAAGCGTTCTGGAAGGAACTGCTGGGCGCTCTTCGCGTGCAAACGCCTGACCCGGCGGTGAACGTGATGGGGAACGGCTGGCTCGCATATCAGGCGGTCTCCTGTCGGCTGTGGGCGCGTACGGCTTACTATCAGACGGGCGGTGCGTACGGTTATCGCGACCAGCTGCAGGATAGCCTCGTCTGGCTCCTGCTGGGACAGCCCGAGCGCACGCTGGAGCAGATACGCCTGCACGCAAAGCATCAGTTTCAGGATGGCACGGTACTGCACTGGTGGCACCCGCTTGCCGAGGAGGGACTGCGCTCCTATTACAGTGATGACCTGTTGTGGCTGCCGTTTGTGGTGCTGTACTATCTCCACGAGACGGGCGATTTTGCCTGCCTGCAGGAAGAGATTCCCTTCTTTGATGGAGGCTCGGCTACCCTGCTGGAGCATTGCCTGCGCGCGTTCGAAAAGGCGTTGAGCCGGCGTAGTGAGCGGGGACTGCCCCTGATCCTGCAGGCGGATTGGAACGATGGCATGAACGCGGTGGGCGTTGAGGGCAGGGGCGAGAGCGTGTGGATGGCGCATTTCCTGCACTATCTACTTGTGCGCTGGGCAGACCTGCCGGTGCTGGATGAGGCGACCGCTGTCCGTTTTCGCCAGGAAGCCCATGCGCTGCGCGAGGCGGTGAACACGCACGGCTGGGATGGAGAATGGTACTGGCGGGCGACGACCGATTCGGGCAGGGTTCTTGGCTCGGCGCAGAACACGCAGGGGCGCATCTTCCTGAACGCGCAAACATGGTCAGTGCTGGCAGGAACTGCTCCCCCGGATCGCGCCGAGCAAGCCATGCGCTCTGCCCGCGAGCACCTGTATACCGACTACGGTGCGCTGCTGCTTGCCCCCGCGTATCGGGTTCCCGACCCCGAGATTGGCTACCTCACCCGCTACGCGCCCGGCACCCGGGAAAACGGTGGGGTCTATTCACATGCCGCTTGCTGGGCGGTGCTGGCGGAGCGGAAACTGCACGGCGCACAACAGGCTTATCGACTGTGGCGCAGCTTCTGTCCGCCTGTGCGCGGAATGGAACCCAGGCGCTACGCCGCCGAACCCTATGTGATGCCCGGCAACGTGGATGGTCCCGACTCGCCGCACGAGGGCAGGGGAGGATGGACGTGGTACACCGGCTCCGCCGCGTGGTATCTGCGTGCGCTGGTGGAAGGTGTGCTGGGCGTGGAAGCTACCCTGCAGGGTTTGCGGGTCAAGGCGGAACTGCCCGAAGGATGGGATTCTTTCCAGCTTCAGCGACGCTTTCGCGGCGCCGTTTACCAGATCACCGTGCGGCGAGCCAAAGCGGGCGAATCGCCGGGATGCTTGGTAGACGGGCAGGCGTGGGAAGGAGATGTTCTGCCGATATTTGAGGCGGGCACCACGCACCAGGTGGAAATCAGGTTGTAGCCTCCGCCGATATGGATTGCTGAAGCCGTGCTTCAGCGCTCCTTTCCGCTCCTTCGTCCTGTCCCCGCGACTGGAAGTCGCAGGCAACATGCAGGTTAGCCTCCGAAGGAGGCTTTGTTGTGCGTAGCCCGCAACTTCCAGTTGCAGGGATGTCTCCTCCTTGCTCTGACCTCGATATGCCCCGCTGAAACAAGCTTCAGCGGTCTAGAGCAGCCCGCAATTTCTGCTAACATTAGCCTATCAGCTTGCAATCACAGAGAGGATGTGTTACACTATTTTTACAGTGCTGAATCGGTTAACGGGGTGTTTTTCTGTGGTGTTTCTGACGCAACGCCCGTTCATCGGGCTTTGCCCATAGAAAGGAGGAGGAACCATGAAAAGGTTCGTGTTCCTGCTTGCGCTCTGCCTGACGCTATCTGCGTGGGCGCAAGCACAGGTCAACGACGTGGTGATCCTGGACAGGGTGTTCAACGACGATTCGGATTCCATCAGCAATCACGTCAAGAACCTTCCCACGGTCATCCTGTCCGATACCAAACTGGACGGAGATGGCCGCGCCCCGGAGTTCGCCAACCGACATGTGTGGTTCGTGTCCGCCGACGGGGTGAATCCACTCCAGATACCTCTTGATGTGGAGTGGACGCTGGAATACGACCTCACCCTGACGGGTAACCCAGTCACACCTCGCAAAGAAGCGGGAGGCTTTGCGCGCATCGGAATGCCCTGGGGCTACTCTGAGCTGCAGTTTATGGTCAACACCGATGCCCATGAGGTGGTGGCTTTCGGCTATCCGTTTCCGTTCTATCGGTTTGACCTGTCGTACAACTCGGGCGATACCATCCGACTGGGCATCCACTTCTTCAAGGACACCGATGGCAAGTACAAGGTCATTTACATGGCAAACGGGCTGACAAGTCCTGCCATTGCTTTAAGCGACCAGAGCATCATCGTGCAGAAGAACTGGATTACGCCGGGCGGCTACCTGCAGGTAAACATTCAGACGGGCAACCCCAATAACGGTGGCATAGCGGTGTTTGACAACATCCGATGGAACGGCGTTCTTCTGCGCAGGGCTTTCGCTATCAGCGGTAACATCCAGCTGAGAGACTATGGTGGCGATGTGAGCCAGGTGCCTATCGGTGCCGAGTTGCGCCAGGGCGGCGTACCGGTGCGCACCGAAACGCTCTTCACCGACTCCGATGGCAACTACACGATACCCGACGTCACTGCCGGCACCTACGATGTTGCCTTCAAAGCCAGTCACTGGCTGAGAGTGGTCGTGCCGAACGTGACGGTGGTGGATTCCGATGTGACGGGGGTGGACGCCTCGCTCACCAACGGTGACATCGACGGCGACAACGAGGTGACCCTGTTCGACTTCGGACAGCTGGTTGCTGCGTTTGGCAGTATGCCGGGTGATTCGAACTGGAACCCTGATGCCGACCTGGACGGCGACGAGGAGGTCACGCTGTTCGACTTCGGTGTGCTGGTGCGCAACTTCGGCG
>FMJZ01054857.1_pt1 | contig 18491 bp, 21 predicted proteins | sample 1987881 | NCBI WGS metagenome assembly FMJZ01 (sample SAMEA4378227, study PRJEB15110) | soil metagenome | biome: soil; feature: Field; material: Soil | place: India | collected 2015-03-11 | depth 0 m
TATTGACACGGGGATTCTATACAGCATAATGCCAGATTAGGGAAATTTTTTAAGTTTTGGTCAAGATTTGCACAAACGCTTGATGTTCGGGGGCGGCAATTCCCTGTTGGAGCACTCGCAAGACACTACCCAGATCATGGGCGAGTAATGCCTCAGGGGCGAGCCAAAGGCCGAGGAATTGGCGACTGCGAATCATCTCCTGAGCATCGGCAGCAAGTGGTTGGTATTCCCCTGCTTCAAGTGAGAACCAATGAATCTAGCGATCGTAGGTACACCAGACATTGTAGTTGGTGCATTCTGGACGCGCTGCAACGGCTCTAGCAATGGCAAAAAATGTCCCTTTGACCTTTTCTTGAGCAAGCATGTCGAGAACTTGGGGCGTGTAGGTCGGATCAGGGCCATCATCGCAGATGCGTTGATCGGGAATTTGCTCTGCCTCTAGGAGAATTGTCCAGCCTTCAGCGGAGTGAGCAACACGCACATAGCTGGCCTACGGAGCAAGGCGGAGCACTAATTCACAGGCGATCGCCTGAGGTGGAATCTCCCTGACCGTTGACTTCAGCGATCCCACCCTAACTGCGCTCCTAGAGCTAAAACAAATAACTATTAGCCCTACGGTAGCGATGATTCACAGCCACACCTTACCCCTTAGACCACATTCTCAAGCGGACTTGAAGTAGCAATCAACCAAAGCGACCACTGACGTAATCGGCGGTCTTCTGTTCTACAGGCTTCGTGAAGATGGACATGGTGTCGTTGTACTCAACGATTTCGCCCAAATACATAAAGGCTGTGAACTGGGAAATACGAATCGCCTGCTGCATGTTGTGGGTCACAATTAGAATGGTCACTTGATCCTTCAGTTCCACAATCAGGTTCTCAATGCTCACCGTGGCAATAGGATCCAATGCCGATGTTGGCTCGTCAAAGAGAATAATCGCCGGATCCGTGGCAAGGGCACGGGCAATACACAGGCGCTGTTGCTGACCCCCCGACAGAGCCGTTCCCGGTTCTTTGAGGCGGTCTTTGACCTCATCCCACAGTGCTGCACTACGGAGCGATCGCTCCACTACCTCATCAAGAATGGCACGGTTATTAATGCCGCGCACCCGCAACCCATAGGCAATGTTTTCGTAAATCGACTTCGGGAAGGGGTTGGGCTTTTGGAACACCATGCCAATCTGCATCCGCACCTCAATGGGATCCATCTGCAAGAGGTTACGGGGGTTTTCATCCCCCAGCCAGATTTCCCCTTCATAGCGGTTGCCAGGGTAGAGATCATGCATGCGGTTAAAGGAGCGCAGTAACGTTGTCTTCCCGCAACCCGATGGTCCAATCAGTGCCGTTACTTTCTTCTCATAGACCGGCAAATTGATATTTTTGAGGGCGAGCTTGCCACTGTAGTAAAAGTTCAAGTTCCGAACTTGTGCCATCTTTTTGAGTGGCTCGTTCTCGGTAGCCACCACCGAATCCGTAGGCTTTACCATTTGATGCTCTTCCTAAAACGATAACGAAGATAGATAGCCGTACCATTCACCGCCAGCGTCAACACCAGCAGAATAATCCCCGCTGCTGCTGCATTCACTTGAAAGGCCTCTTGGGGACGGGAGACCCAGTTAAACATCTGAATCGGCAGCACTGTAAACGGAGCCCAAATCCACTTAAACGAAATGTAGGGAAACTCGCTTTGAATCGGTGGCTCAGGCAAGAACGTGATAAACGTCAAAGCACCAATCGTGATTAGGGGCGCTGTCTCACCAATCGCACGGGAAATACCAACAATAATCCCCGTGAGGATCCCCCCCATTGAGTAGGGCAGCACATGATCAGCAATCATCTGCCAGCGACTTGAGCCAACGGCATAGGCGGCTTCCCGAATCCCTTGGGGAATGGCTCGCAATGACTCGCGGGTGGTCACAATCACCACAGGTAAAATCAGCAATGCCAGCGTGAACCCTGCTGTGAGAATACTTTCACCCCACTTGAGGATATAGACAAAGAAACCCAGCGCCAGCAGACCATAGATAATTGAGGGTACACCCGCCAGATTCGTGATATTGACCTCGATAAAATCAAGTAGCCAGTTTTTGGGGGCGTATTCTTCGAGGTAAATGCCCGCTGCAATACCCAAGGGAATCGCCACCACGGCCGTTACAAAAATCACCAACAGACTGCCGACCCATGCCGTGAGAATTCCTGCCTCCTCTGGATCGCTACTGGGAGGCGAAGTGAAAAATTTCCAGTTCAGCATCGGCAGACCCCGTAGGAAGAGGTCAGACACGAGAAAAACAAGGGTCAATAGGGCAACAAGGAGAGAAAACCACCCTAGGACGATAAAAAATTGTTCCCAACGCTTGCGATTTTGAATTGAGGCGGCGATCGCGATTGGGTTGCGGAGAGTATTAAGAATCTTTTGTTGGCTAGGCATCGCTAGTACACCTCACGATAACGGCGACTAAAGAAGTAGCCCGCCACATTCAGGATCAGCGTCGCAAAAAACAGCATGATCCCTGCGGCAAAAATCGACTGATACTCCAGTGATCCGTGGGGCAAGTCCCCCAAACTCACGGAGACAATGAAGGCGGTTGTGGTTGAAGCGCCCTCCAAGGGATTAAAGGTAAACTTAGGCTGTAATCCAGCTGCCACCGACACAATCATCGTTTCCCCAATGGCCCGTGACAGACCCAAAATATAGGCCGCCACAATCCCAGAGGCCGCAGCAGGCATCAGGACCTTGATCGCCGTTTGCAAACGAGTCGCCCCCATGGCATAGGAACCCTCCCGCAGTTGAACGGGAACTGCCTGCAATGCATCCTCTGTCAAGCTAGTAACATAGGGTAGCACCATCAGGCCAACCACAATCCCTGCCCCCAGCATGTTGAAGCCCGGCAGTTCGTAGTATTCCCAAGGTTCCTTGCCGGGGCTGAAAAACTGTTGTACGCCGAGAATGATTTTCTGGAGGAAGGGGGTGACCACCAAAAGGGCAAAGTATCCATAAACCACAGTGGGAATCCCTGCCAGAATCTCCAGAATCGGCTTAAGAAGTTCCCGTGCTTTAGCGGGTGCGAACTCACTGAGATAAATGGCCGCAATCGTACCAAGGGGAATCGCTACACAACTAGCCACAAAGCAGGTCGTGAATGTCCCAGAGAGCAAGGGCAAGATACCAATACTGATAGGCTCAATAAGCGGTGACCAGTCGGTGCTAGTAAAGAATTCCACCAAGGCCTCAAAAAGAGACTCTTGATGTATCTCCATCACCTTTTCAAAGAAAATCACTGTTTCAGCAAACAAGATATAGATAATAACAAGCGTGGTCACGACCGATGAGATCGCCGCCAAAAAGAGAATGCCCGCAATGATTCGCTCACGCCAAACCCTCACCTGACGGGATGGCAGAGCAACGGGTAGCTTTGTCGAGTAGGGTAGGGGCTGTTCTAGCATGGGTATTATTCCAGCGAGAGAAAAGCTTTAAGATTGATATAGCAGCATCAACGACCAAACGTTGACAAAATGGGAAAAAAGGGTGGAGGGCTGATACCTCACACCCTATCATTACAGCAAAATATCAACCTATTGGGGTTGCATTTTCAGCAGTTCATTAATCGTCAAGCCAATGGCCTCTTTGCCCCCAAAGACCGTACCCACACGGTTGCGGTTGAAGTTAGCCAGAATTGTACGGTAGGCCCTGGCGGGCAGAGCTACGTACTTCACCTTTTTCACTGTTGCAGGGGCATTGTTCAGATAGTAGGTGACAAACCGCCGTACTTCAGGCCGCTGCGCTGACTTCGCGTTGACATAGATAAAGATGGGACGGGAGAGGGGCTGGTATGTCCCATTCAGCACGTTTTGCTCAGAGGGTTGGACAGGGCCTTTGCCGTTGTCAATGGCGACAGCTCTGACCCGATTGCGGTTTTCCATGAAGTAGGCAAACCCAAAGTACCCTAGGGCACCGCGATCGCGAGATACCCCTTGCACCAGCACGTTGTCATCTTCACTCGCCGTGAAGTCTCTGCGGCTCACTTTGGCTTTACCGTTAATCGCTTCCGTGAAGTAGTCATAGGTGCCAGAGTCAGCACCAGGGCCAAAGAGCTTCAGAGGAATGTTGGGGAAACCTTCGCGCACTTGGCTCCAGTTGTTGATTTTGGAGTCTGGCCCCCAGATATTTTTCAGTTCGGCCACAGTTAGATTTCTTGCCCAATTGTTTTGGGGATTCACGACCACAGTTATGGCGTCATAGGCCACCGGTAGCTCGATGAAGGTGATGCCAGCGGCTCTACAATCTGCGATTTCTTTAGCCAAAATTGGGCGAGACGCATTGGAAATATCCGTTTCACCCCGGCAGAACTTCTTGAAGCCACCGCCTGTACCAGACACACCGACAGTTACACGAACTTTTCCCCCTTCGGCTTTTTGGAAGGCTTCAGCGATAGCTTCGGTAATGGGGAAAACGGTGCTGGAGCCATCAATGCGAATCGTGGGTGTCCCTTGGGAAAAAGCAGCAGGAATCAGGCTACCCGACAAAGCTGCGACGGCTGCAACTACCCCTAGGCGGGCATAGCTTTTTGCAGATGTAATCATGGTGATGTTTCCTAGCGGAGTAAACAACGTTTTGCAAGTAAAGTACCTTCGGGGTGATGGTTGCCCGCACATTGCAAAAAGGCAAACCGATCAAGCTTCCCTTCCGCCAGAATAAGCAACAGAACCAAGGGATTAGGTTAAGACAAGGGAAAAATTTGGTTAAAATTGCTACCGAATGTTAGGGTTCAGTCATATTGTTGAGAGGGGTAACAGGTTTGCCGTTGATCGCGTTACAAGAGTTTTTTCAGGCAATTTGTCAGGAGTGTCAGGAATGCCGTCGTTGACCTCTAAAACTTATCAGTGGCAGGGTCTTTCCTGCGCCTATCGCTTGAGTTCGGAAGAAGGGCAAACACCGATTCTTTTTATCCATCCAGTGGGGGTTGGCCTCTCTGGGCAGTTTTGGGATCGCTGTGTCACCTACTGGCAATCTCAAGGGGAAGGTTACTCATTTTACGTCCCTGACTTGCTGGGCTGTGGCCAGAGTGCCCTGCCTCATTTGGCCTACTATCCGGAAGATTGGGCGGCTCAGTTACATTTCTTCATCACATCTGAGATTCGCCAAGTGGTGATTCTTGTTGTCCAAGGGGCATTGTTTCCCGTGGCAATGGAGCTAGTGCACCTTGATCCCCAAGTAGTCAGGGCAATGATTCTCAGTGGCCCCCCTGCCGCCGCTTTAGTGTCTGAAAACACTGACCTCACATGGCAAAAGGTGCGTTGGAATCTCTTTGATTCCCCGTTGGGTTGGGGCTTTTATCTCTATGCCCGCCAAGAAAGTTTCCTGCGGCAGTTTTCAATCAATCAGCTTTTTGCCCAGCTTGAGGATGTGGATGATGAGTGGCTAAAAATGCTGGCTGCTGGTTGTGCTGACCTTGAGAGTCGCCATGCGGTGTATTCATTTCTGTCGGGCTTTTGGCGGCGGGACTATCGTCAGAAAATGCGGCAAACTGAGCAGTCAGTGCTTGTGGTGATGGGGAACCAAGCCTCTAGTATCAGTCGCGATGGTAGGGCTGAATCGCCTGAAGAACGGTTGCAGTTCTATACCAAGACATTTCCCAATGCTGAGGGAGTTGTGATTCCGGGGCGCAATGTCCTGCCCTATGAGTCAACCCCTACTTTTGTGGAGGCCTGTCAAGGGTTTCTGCGCGCCCAAGCCCTCTAGAGCCAGCCGCGTAGTTTATAAACAACGAGACCTTGGTATTCCCGTAGGGCAATGGTGGTGATGTCCACGTTGTAGGGATCGGGGATCAGACTGAGCAGTAGGTTTTGCCACGTGGGCGATCGCGCGATCGAGAGGTACCGATAGTCCGTCGGTGCTGGAATGACCTTCATTCCCAAACGGCGAAAAATGGCGACGGAGCGGGGCATGTGGTAGGCGGATGTCACCAGCAGCAGATCCCCCTGAATTTGATGCTTCTCAAGAAGCGCTTTGACATTCAGGGCATTTTCATAGGTATTCGGTGAGGTGGTGTCCAGCAGAATCTTGTCCGTCGGCACGCCGCAGGTGGTGGCAATTTCCGCCATATCTGCCGCCTCCCCCCGCTGAAAGGTTTCGCCCAACCAGTCAATGCGACCACCACTGAGGATGAGATAGGGGGCATAGCCTTGGCGAAAGAGGTGGGCACCGTAGAGGATGCGATCGCCCGCTTCCCTGACTTCTACCCAGGGCCTCGGTGCCGTTTGCGGGACAACAGCCCCACCGAGAACAACGATCGCAGCCGCTTTGGGCATGGGATCAGAGGGTAAATACTGCCGCTCTAGGGAAGCAATGAGAGCCGTTGCCACATAGTCATTACCGCTCAGGAGTAAAATGCTCAGGGCAATCACAAGGGCGATCGCGGCCTGTTTGGGGGCACGCCAAAAGCGAACAATGCTAAAAATCAATGCCCAACAGGCTAAGGGCAATGGATACAGCAATGGCGGCAGTAATTTCGACAGCAGCAGATCCATAGTCTTAGCGAATGCGCTCCATCTGGATGCGGTAGCGCTCTTTCTTCGTAACTTGAATGTCTTGAATCTGCAATCGCCCTTTGCCGCGAATGGCAATGAGGTCATTGACCTTAAGGAGATGCCGAGGTTGCTGCACGATGTGCCAATTCACCCGCACTAGCCCTTGGCTAATCCACTCACTCATTTTACTGCGGGAAACGCCAAACCCGGCTGAGGCCACAGCATCCAAGCGCAACGATGCCTCAACAGTACTGAGGGATTTCCGTTGGGGGGGCGCTACGGCCAGTTCTGACCAGTCACAGAGATCGACAGTCACCGCTACGGTCCGCACTTGTTTTAAGTGTTCTTGTAAAGTAGGGACTTTTTCAGGGATGAGAATGACCTGTGCCCCCCGTTCCCCAAGGAGAATCACATCCCCATAATCCCCGTCATCAAGACCGGCATTGGCGATCGCTCGCTCAAAATCACTGTAGGTGGCGGGATCAAAGAGAAAGTTGCCCGTTATCCGCACCAAAGCAAGGGGAGGTTGTTGCTGCTCAAGACTAAGTTCAGTGGGGGCGATCGCCAGCCGACAGCGTTCCGCTTGAGGGTACCCCCCCCAGGCGAGACCATGAACATCGGCTCGTTGCTCAAGGGTGCTGAGTGCCTGCACCGCCTGATCGGGGGACAAAAAGGGGGTATGCACCACCGACCAAGTTTTAATGGCTGTGTCAAGGGCTGTCCCTAGATCAAACATTTAGGCCTCAGGAAATTCCGGCAGTTCCAGCCATTGGGCTAAGTGGGCTTTCACCTGTTGGCAAAATTGGGGGCGATCGCCAAATTTCTCAGTGCGGATTGTTTTGCGCTGTGCATCCAATGTCCAGCCATAGTCACTGCTGAGGCGGATTTTCCCCTGCCAGTCGGCGATGGATAGCATAAGCTGTGGGGCGGGGCTATTGTCCACCCCCTTGACGCGAAAGACATAGTTAAAGGTGTTTTGCTTGCCAGCAGCAACCGTTGAAGCTTGACCAAACCGCTCCTGCAAGCGCGATCGCACCCGCTCCACAAATGCCGCATCCCCTAAATCTGCGAGGGTGCGCATGGCCAAGGTAAGGGCAAAATAAAATTCTTCGACAGGAATGAACTCCAGTTCCATGCAGCTTGCCAAGACTCTCTTCAAAATAGTACACTAGTAAGCTGTGTCTAAAATAGGGCAAGGCTATGCCAAAGCTAAAAACACGTCGTGCTGCTGCCAAACGATTTCGGAGGACGGGCAGTGGTAAGTTTGTCCGCCGCAAGGCCAACAAAAATCACTTACTCGAACATAAGGGGAGCGATCGCAAGAATCGTCTTTCCCACAAAGCCCTCGTCGATCCACGGGATTTTGAGCGAGTATCGCTGATGCTGCCCTACGCTTAATTGATAAATTTTCAGTTTTTGATCAAGGGTGAAATTGAACTATGGCAAGGGTCAAACGGGGTAACGTTGCCCGCAAACGGCGTAAAAAAATTCTCAAGCTCGCCAAGGGCTATCGTGCCGGGCACTCTAAGCTTTTCCGCACCGCCAATCAGGTGGTCATGAAGGCACTGTGCAATGCCTATCGCGATCGCCGGCGGCGCAAACGGGACTTTCGGCGACTCTGGATTGCGCGGATTAATGCTGCTGCACGTCAGCACGGCATGAGCTACAGTCAACTCATGGGCGCCCTGAAAAAAGCCGATATTCAGCTCAATCGCAAGATGCTGGCTCAATTGGCTGTGTTGGATACGGACGCCTTTGCCACTGTCATTCAGACTGCTCGCACCGTTTAGAACCTATCCTAGGCATGATCGCCACTTTCCAATCCCCTGGTGCCACCCTTGAGCTAGGGTTCATCACCCTACGGTGGTACGGGCTACTCATTGCTACCGCCGTCTTTATTGGCATTTGGCTGAGTCAACGGTTGGCACGCCAGCGGCAGATTGATCCTGATCTGATTGCGGATCTGTCGATTTGGCTTGTGGTTGCCGCGATTCCCGCTGCCCGGCTCTATTACGTCGCCTTTAACTGGGGTTTTTACCAAAAGCACTTAGATCAGGTGGTGCAAATTTGGAAAGGTGGCATTGCCATTCACGGTGCCATCCTTGGCGGTATGCTAGCGATGGCGCTCTTTACCTATGTGCAGCGGCTGTCCTTTTGGCAAGTGGCGGATGTCATTGCCCCTTCATTAATTTTGGGACAGGCCATTGGTCGCTGGGGCAATTTCTTTAACTCTGAGGCCTTTGGTGCCCCTACGGATTTGCCGTGGAAACTCTATATCCCCGCGCCGCAGCGTCCCCCGGCGCTCATCAACGAAGCCTATTACCATCCCACATTTCTCTATGAGTCCCTTTGGAATTTGGGGGTTTTTGTGCTCCTGCTGTGGCTCTTTCGTCAACCTCGCTATCAAAAACCGGGGACGCTCCTGATGGTCTACGCCGTTGCCTACAGCTTGGGTCGCTTCTGGATTGAAGGACTGCGCATGGACAGCCTAATGTTGGGGCCGCTGCGAATTGCCCAAGTGGTTAGCTTGGTTGCGATCGCCTTAGGCGCTTGGGGACTCTTTCGCCTTTATTACCAAGGCAAACCCTTACCAGATTGGCAAACCGCCTAGGCAATAATTTCATCGGCAAAACTCTGCCAGCGCACAAAGTGAAAGGGACCTGCTACGGATCCCCAAACGTGCTCATCGGTTTCGGGATCCCGTCCGCGATCGTGACTAATGAAGCGATCGCCATCAATTTCAAACGTGCTATCGAGATAGGTTTCCCGTCCCTTACGCACCACTTTACAGGCTTTGCCCGGCTCCACTTCACCGCGAAAGCTGTGCCCTGTCCAGTAGGTGAGCATATTGCAGCCACAGAGGAGTTCCAAATCAGCGGCTGTCATCGCCTGTAGCCGCTGGCGATCGCGAGCTGCCCCAAAGAAGCGTTTTTCATCCTTGAGCACGTAATTTTTAATCACAATGTGATCAGTGGCGGGCACCAGTTCTAAAACCCGTGTGCGGTAGGGGACGCCTAGGAGATAATCATAGGCCTGTTCCACATAAAGGGCAATGCCCTCCAGAAGACCACTGGGCAGGGGGCGCATACACACCCGAATATGGGCATAGAAAGGGGGATTTTCAAACGCTTGGGCTTGGTTACTAAAATCCGCCGCCATCCAACGGCCAAGAGTCAACACATCGGTTGCGTGTGTCATGCTCCACAATTGCCTTACAACAGTCCTTTTTTCACACTAGCTGATTGGTGTACCCAAAGCACTAAGTTATCCGTAATAATGCCTGCAGGAGTCCCTCAAGGGTATGCTCTGTGGCTTCAGTATCCACCCGTCCCAGGAGTTCGCGGCAAGTTTGCGAGGTTTGCGGCCCAATACTGGCAATCTGCACATTCTGAAGTAACTCTGCTGCCTGAGCACCCACTAACTGGCAAAAATGTTTCACCGTCTTAGAACTGGTAAACGTGACCATATCCACTTGACCCGCTTGCAGCGCCCCTAAGACTTGGGCATCAACGGTTTGGGGACAGCGCGAATCGTAGGCGGGCACCTCAACAACCTCACCTCCCGCCGCTGTAAAGGTCTCCACTAGAACGGGTCGTCCGCCCTTTTCAACCCGTGGAAAAAGAAAACGCAACCCCGCAACAGGTTCTGGGAATTCTACCACTAAGGCATCAGCAACAAATTCACTGGGGGTAAAGTCAGCCACTAGGCCGTAACTGCTGAGGGTTTGGGCAGTTTTTTCACCAACGACCGCAATTTTGAGACCCGCAAGGGCACGGCTGTCCTTGCCATGACTTTGTAACCGTTCCATAAAAAAGGTAACGGCATTGTGGGATGTGAGAATCAGCCAGTCAAAGGTATCGAGTTGCGCCAAGGCCTCATCGAGGGGCTGCCAAGAACTGGGGGGAACAATTTCCAGTGTCGGCATTTCTAAAACGGTGGCACCGGCTGCTGTGAGTTGCTGCGTAAAGTCACTCGCTTGCGCTGCTGCTCGGGTGACGAGAATGGTTTTGCCATGGAGCGGAGACATGGATGATGGGGAAATCTTCAAAAATTCAGGGAAGACCAGATCTAGACTAGCCAAAGGGTAGCGTTTTTGGGCGATCGCGCCAATGACAATGACCGCAGGAGCCATGTCTGGAAAGTGAGGCGTCTTCAAGTAACTCTCTAGGGTGCCAAACCAAAATTGTTGCTGGGGTTGCCCGGCCCATTGTAGAATGGCCAATCCCTCAGTGGGCGATCGCCCCTGCCTCAGCAATTGCTCAGCAATATATCGCAGAGAACGCGTGGCCATCAAAAAAATCAGCGTCTCCATTTGGGCGATCGCTGACCAAGGAAGCATCTCCGGGGCATGCCCCGACAGAATCACTAGCGACTGACTCACGTCCTTGGCAGTAACACAGAGACCCGCCAATAAAGGTGCCGCTAGCGCTGAGGACACCCCCGCAATCACCACCGCCTCTAAACCTGCCCCCAAGACAGCCTCCAGTTCCTGATGTAAGCGGCCAAACAGCCCCGGATCGCCACTTTTGAGGCGGACAACCCGCCGATACTGCTGGCCGTAGTCCACTAAAAGGCGGTTGATTTCCGCTTGGGGAACTGCCTCGGCTCCCGCTCGTTTGCCCACCGCTACCCGCAAGCAATCAGAGGGTGTGAGTTCGAGGAGGCGAGGGGAAAGCAGGGCATCGTAAAGCACCACCTGCGCCTGCTGCAGGCAAATCCATGCTTCGAGTGTGAGAGAGCGAGGGGTACCTAACCCCGCACCCACAAAATAGACCGTCAACGACTAGCCTTGACTGCGTTGCAGAAAGATGATTGGGTTGACAGCCCCCCGCCCTTGGGGATGCACTTCAAAGTGGACGTGGGGGCCTGTGCTGCGCCCCGTACTGCCCATTTCGGCAATCTGCTGACCCTGCTGAACGTATTGTCCCACGTGCACCAAGTTGCGATGGTTATGGGCATAGAGTGTCAGCGTCCCATCGGCGTGGCGAATTTCCACCAAGTTGCCGAAACCACCAGAATTCCATTGGGAGTAGGTAACGACACCGGCGGCAGCAGCATAGATGGGCGTGCCAATGGGAGCAGCAATATCAATCCCGCGGTGCATCCGTCCCCAGCGAGGGCCAAAGCCAGAGGTCAACACACCACGCGCTGGCCAGATAAAGTTGGTGGTTAGGCTGGGTAGGAAGCGATCGGCGTTGGGCAGAGGGGGCAGGTCGAGATTACTGGGTAAGGGGGGAGCCACAATTGAGCGTGCCACCTTGACAGGCACAGGGGGGGCAATGGGCTGTATGGCGGCAGGTGTCGGTGCCGTTACGGTGGTTGTTTGGGGGCGACTCGCGATGGTGGGTTGAGGTAGAGCTGGGCGGGCAGGGGTTTGTTGGACTGAAACGAGGGCAGGGGTCGGGGGACGCTGCCGCTCAGAAGCACGCCCAAAGGGAACAGGTCCTAGGGTTGGGGTTGAAGTCGATGCTGCTGGCGAGTTTACAAATGCCACCCGCTGCGAGAGTTGCGTGGTTTCCCCCTCGGCGAATTGTGGTTCAACTTCTGTCGTGGTTTGCTCCAAAGAGCCACCCATTGCAAAGGGGGTATCAATGGCCAATGAGGTAACAACAGAGGTGGTGGCTTGAGTCACCAGATCTGCCAAGCTATCGGTGCGAACCCGACGATCCACCACTTTGAAGGTCGGTTCAGAAGGACGGCTGAGACGGTCAAAGGAAGCAAAGGCAGAGAGGGTTGGCGCTGGTTTTCTGAGGGTGAGGGGGGCAAAACTGACTTGGGTCTGGATAGTGCGTTGCCATGCCCCTTGGGTGACGCCCAAGAGTAACTCAGTTTTGTCGCCAGATAAGAGATTTTCAAATTCAGCAAGCGGGTCTTGGGTTTCAGTGCTGAAGGGGGAGGAGAGGTTGAGGGATTCGGGGCGAATGTCCTTTGAACCCAGATCAGAAGTCCTCAAATCAAGGGCTTGGCTAGGCTGAATCAGAGCAAAGGTACCCAGCAGGGGCAGACAGGAACAAAGGGAGCGCAGCGAACGACCAAGCATAGAAGCAGACGCAAGAGGTGCATCCTGAGAGGCGGTAGGGGTACGACTATCGTTGCTCAAGGTAATCCTCCTCGCACACAAAATTGACAGTGATTCGACAAAGCGGTGAACTGAGAACACACATCATGAGCCATCCTCCAAGGTAGCCAGAGGCCACTCGCCGCATCTATGCCTAAAACTGTCCCAATCTGTTGTTTATGCAAAGGGTGTTTTGGCACCACGACGAAACTTCTAGGTGACTTTACCCAATCCACAACCAAATGACAAGCCTCCCCCTTGCCTCGTCCTGCTATCTCTAGGGGGGTGAATTACTTGTTGCAAAATGAAAATAAGAATTTTCTACCTACTGGCTAATAATCAAAAAACCTGAGTTCATCACGACTGGAGCTCAATTACTGACCATAAAAGAAAAATTGTTATTTCGAATAAATAAATAAGTAAAGTAAACTTAGCTAATCAGTGTGTATAGCTTTTTTAAATAATGTAATTCACTTAACATTCTTCTCGTTGTTGGTCGTTACATCAAAATTGTCCTATAACACTTGTACCAAATTGCACCAAAAGTGGCACATATTCATCTTCACTCTTAGGAGCGATCAGAGCAAGCTTGCTTGGTAAAATAAACGAGTTTATAACGATTTTTGGCGATCGCCTTTTTGACGGAGCTTTGTCCCCATGACTTACCACAAGCTGTGGTTTCAACAAACAGCAAGCCGCCTCAAAGTCTTGCGTCCTTTTCCCCCCTTTAGTGTTGTCCAAAACTTTATTCGCGAATATCTCCCCAACCTCATTGACTATATGGATGGCCAAGGATTGGATCTCCGGGATCCACAGCACTGGTGGGAGAGTATCCACATTGACGGCATTTTAGAATTAGAAAATAGCGAGGGGAAAACCCTGCGGGTGGCGGCTGGGATTATTGAGCAGTGGCGCAATGCCAACGCTGCTCTGCGCCTGATTACCACCCCTGCAATGGCTAAGCTGCGGCGGGAGTCCCTCAATGTCAGCCAACACTGGCTTTTTTATGTCTCTAGTCGCAAGCCCTACCCGGAGTCACTGTGGATTGATTTGCTCTATGAGCAGGCGGATACACCCCCCACAGAAACGGGCTGTACCATTATTGAAGTAATGGAACCGGAGGCCTAGAGGGTAGATAGCCCACCAGGAGAATGTCCTCGCCCACGGTTTGCCAACTGACGTCCTCGAGGCACAAGGCCTCATTCATTTTGGTTAAGCCTAAATCAGCCACTGGGGCGGGGGCATCAGAGCCACCAATAATTTTTGGCGCAATAAACGCCCACACTTTTTGTACCATGCCTTCGGCGATCGCTGCCGCTGCAAGGGAACCGCCGCACTCCCAGAGCACCGTCATAATGCCCCGTTGATGAAGCTCTGCCATGACGGTGGTCGGTGTTAATGGCTCTTGGTGCACCACCTCCACACCCCGTGCCTGCAATTGGGGAATGAGGGGATGTTGGGGTGAAGCAGAGGTAACCACCAATGTTGGAGCTGTGGTCGTTTCCCACAAAGAGGCAGCCGGCGGTAGATCAAGGGTACGACTCATCACCACCCGTAGGGGGTTGCGCTCATGGCGCGAGGTCAAGAGGGGATTATCCAGACGCACGGTATTGCCCCCCACAATTACGGCATCGCATTCAGAGCGCAGTTGATGCACCATGGCTCGTGCTGCTTCGCCACTGACCCAGAGACTGTGGCCGGCACTGGAGGCAATTTTGCCATCGAGGGTCATGGCGTATTTCAAAATGCCAAAGGGACGCTGGTAGCGCACCCGATGCACAAACGCTTCGTTCAGGCGTTGACATTCCGCTTCCCGTACGCCCACGGTGACTTCTATGCCCGCTGAGCGCAGCCGTTCTACCCCCGCCCCCGCTACTTGAGGATTGGGATCAATCATGCCCACCACTACCCTGGGGATGCCCGCCGCAATAATTGCTTCGGTACAGGGGGGCGTGCGGCCATAGTGGTTGCAGGGTTCAAGATTGACGTAGAGGGTGGCCTTGCTGAGGAGGGGGCGATCGCTCTCGCTGACGTTGCGCAGGGCAAAAACCTCGGCATGGGGTTCCCCTGCCTTGGGATGAAACCCCTCCCCAATCACCCGTCCCTCTGCCACAATCACACAGCCCACGAGGGGATTCGGAGCCGTACAGCCTTTGGCCCGAGCCGCTAACTCAAGGCAGCGCCCCATATACTGGGCATCAATCGTGGCTATCTCCGCCACAACGGGGGCTGAGCGCATGGGTTAAGAATCAACGTTCGTGTTCGGTTTCCGAGGAATGCTTCGGCAGCTGCTCCGCCTCTGGACACTCATCCGCAATGGGTAACTCCGCATGGCCTCGGGGGACTGCTGCGAGCCGCCGTGAAATCGAGCCAATGCTTTCGATATTGACGATCTCTTCCCAAGCACACACTTCGTCGTCTTCCTCCGTTTCGTAGCGGATGGTAACAACATTCCCTTCGATGTCCACAATGCGTGCCCGGTCAATCAGGCGTTGTTGATCCCGCAAGTAAATCCAGACTTCTTGGCCGTCGGTATAAAGTTGATAAAGCTTGCGGTGTAACATAGAACGGTCTCCTTCTCGGAATTGGGCGTAGCAACAGTTGATAAGCTGTGCTGCAACCTCTTGCCTGTGATCTTACCGCTAGACTCCACAGATGAGCAGCGGTGAATGGGAGGTGGGGGCACTGAGGTTGTCCCTATCGTTGTAGCGATCGCGCAGCACAGGGGAAAGAGTGATTCTCTGACGGTCTGGGGCAGATCTCGTACAATCGAATAAGCGTAACAAAGGATAAATAATCCGTTACGATAACGCTATTCATTTATTCTAACCAGTGCGGAGTCGTTCAAACGGCATGGGCAAAATTGTTGGCATTGATCTGGGGACAACCAATTCCGTCATTGCTGTGTTGGAAGGGGGAAAACCCGTTGTGATTGCCAATGCAGAAGGCTCCCGCACCACCCCCTCTGTGGTAGCCTTTGGCAAAGATGGTGAGCGCCTTGTGGGTCAGTTGGCGCGGCGACAGGCGGTGCTTAATCCCCAAAACACCTTCTATGCCGTGAAGCGGTTTATTGGCCGCGAATATAGTGAACTTACGGCTGAGTCCAAGCGGGTACCCTATACCATTCGCCGGGATGAATCGGGTAAAGTGCGCATCAAGTGCCCACGGCTGCAACGGGAATTTGCCCCCGAAGAAATTTCAGCCATGGTCTTGCGCAAGCTGGTGGAGGATGCCAGCCGCTACCTAGGGGAACCCGTCACTGATGCAGTGATTACTGTACCCGCCTACTTTAATGACTCACAGCGGCAAGCCACCCGTGATGCTGGGCGTATTGCGGGTCTAAATGTGCGGCGGATTATTAATGAACCGACGGCAGCCGCCCTTGCCTATGGTCTCGATCGCCAGAAGGAGCAGACGATTCTCGTTTTTGACCTTGGCGGTGGCACCTTTGATGTCTCTATTCTCGATGTCGGCGATGGCGTGTTTGAGGTGAAGGCCACCAGCGGCGATACCCAACTGGGGGGCAATGACTTCGATAAGTTGATTGTAGACTGGCTAGCCGAAGACTTCCTCGCTAAGGAGGGCATTGATTTACGGCGCGATCGCCAGTCGCTACAGCGGCTCACCGACGCCGCCGAAAAAGCGAAAATTGAACTTTCAGGCCTACTGGAAACCCATATCGATCTGCCCTTTGTCACCGCCACAGCGGATGGGCCAAAACACATTGAAACCATCCTCAGTCGTCGCCAATTTGAAGACCTCAGCCAAGACCTGCTGCAACGGCTGCGCTATCCGGTCGAACAGGCACTGATGGATGCCCATTTAACCCCCGCTCAAATTGATGCCGTGGTGCTGGTGGGGGGTGCGACGCGGATGCCCATGGTGCAGAACCTGGTGCGGCAGATGATTGGCCGTGAACCCAACCAAAATGTCAACCCCGATGAGGTGGTAGCTGTCGGTGCCGCCATTCAAGCAGGCATTCTCGCTGGGGATATGAAGGATATCCTGCTGCTGGATGTAACCCCCCTTTCCTTAGGTGTGGAAACCATTGGCGGCGTGACGAAGGTACTGATTCCCCGCAATACAACGATTCCGGTGCGCCGCTCCGATATTTTCTCAACCTCAGAAAATAACCAAAGCCAAGTGGAAATCCACGTCGTTCAAGGGGAGCGAGAACTGGCAGAACACAACAAGTCCCTGGGACGCTTTAAGTTGACAGGAATTCCGCCAGCGCCGCGGGGGGTGCCCCAAATTCAAGTGTCCTTTGACTTGGATGCCAATGGCCTACTCCAAGTGGTGGCCTTGGATCGCTTTAGCGGTCGTGAGCAAAGTGTGGTGATTCAGGGGGCATCAACCCTGAGTGAAGAGGAAATTCAGCAGATGCTCTTGGATGCGGAGTCCAATGCAGCCGGCGATCGCCAGCGGCGGGCACGCATTGAGAAGCGCAACCGTGCCCAAGATTTGATTAACCGCGCTGAACGTCAATTGCGGGAAGCGGCTCAGGAATTTGGCTATCAATTTGCCGCTGACCAGCGCCGTAGTATTGAGGCCCTAGTGCGGCAATTGCAGGAGGCCATTCGCAATGAGAACGATCGCCAAATTGACCTCACCTATGCTGCCCTTGAAGAGCAGCTCTACGACTTTGTCCGCCAACGGCGCCTCAGCGAAGAGGAAGCGGAAGAGGATGAGGATGTCTTTAAGCTGCCCAACCTCAAGGAAGCAGTAAATAAAGGCCTTGATGCGGTGCGGGGTCGAGAGCGGCGGCGTGACGATTATGCGGATGAGTGGGATGAGCCCCCCCGGACGCGGCGTTCTCGGGGGTATTCCCAGCGCAGTGATTCAGCCGCATGGGATGATTGGGATGACGACGACTGGTAGAGCTTGCTGGGTTTGCCGCAACTGTGAGTGTAGATAGGACTGTCGATGCGTAATTTTCGAGATTACTACCAGCTTTTGGGCGTGGATCGAGGTGCGAGCACTGAGGAAATTAAACGCGCCTATCGGCGGCTGGCGCGGCGGTATCATCCCGATATGAATCCGGGCGATCGCGCTGCTGAAGAGAAGTTCAAAGACATTAGTGAAGCCTACCAAGTCCTAAGTGATCCAGTTCGCCGTGAGCAATACGATCGCTACGGTGAATATTGGTCACAACCTGGCTTTCGCACTCGCCCTTCCCAACGCACCACTATGGCTCGGCGCAATGGCACCAGTGTTAGGGAAGAACCCGACCTCAGTGAAGATAATTTTCAAGAGTTTTTGGATCAACTGTTGGGTCGGCGATCGCCCCGCACCTCTACAGTTGCCGCGGATCCCCCCCGTCGCTCGCCTACGATAGAGACAGACTACTTTCGCCCCGGCACCGTCAAAACCGCCCATACCGCTGTGAGTCGTCGCGACGCTGAAGCCACCCTAGAAATCCCCCTCGAGAAGGCCTACGAAGGGGGACGGGAGCGAATTCGCCTGGGGGATGGGCGCTCCTTAGAAGTGACGCTGCCACCGGGGATGGTTACGGGTCAGCGGATTCGGCTGCGGGGTCAAGGTACGGGCGGTGGTGATCTCTATCTAAAAATTCAAGTGACTCCCCATCCCCTCTTTCGCCTTGAGGACTACGATATTGTCTGTGAACTCCCCGTGACTCCCAGTGAGGCTGCCCTTGGCGGCCAAATTGAAGCCCCGACCCTCGATGGTTGGGTGAAAATGATGGTCCCAGCAGGGGTACGCACAGGCCAACGTTTGCGACTGGCGGGTAAAGGCTATCCTCGCCCTGATGGCGATCGCGGTGACCAACTGGTGGAAATTGTCATTACACTGCCGCCCCAACTGAGTGATGCCGAACGGGATCTCTATCGGCAACTTCAGGCGATTGAGTCCTACAACCCCCGTGCCCATCTGGCGTACTCCTAAA
>FMJZ01034746.1_pt1 | contig 18472 bp, 25 predicted proteins | sample 1987881 | NCBI WGS metagenome assembly FMJZ01 (sample SAMEA4378227, study PRJEB15110) | soil metagenome | biome: soil; feature: Field; material: Soil | place: India | collected 2015-03-11 | depth 0 m
TTTTTTATATTTTTCGTACCAGGTACTAGGGCTCTTTATATTAAATCTCGGTTGTTGATCTGCAGGTAATCCCTTATTCCATGCAGTTTGCAATCCTTGTGTATTTTTGTTCCAAGGTACCCTTCCTTTACAGGAGTCAGATAAATTCTTAATCCACTCATCTCTATTTCGTTCTCTGGTAGCATACCGGTCGGCATTCCAGATTCTAGCTTCCGACATTTCTGGATTTCGCTGCCAGTGCAATTTGGCTGCACAAGACTTCGAGCAACACTCTATTCCGGAGCCTTTTACCAATGTCCCACAAACAGGACATGGTTTATGACCTTTTTGATAACCAGTTTTATTGTCTTTTCTTAAAGAAACTCCGCACCCACATTTACATAGATTTTTCATAACTTTATTTATCAAAGTTATTTGCTCTATGTTAGATTATTTTTCTTTTTGTAGTCTTCGATAGCGGCCCGGACGCTGGCTTCCGCCAAAATCGAGCAATGGATTTTAACTGGCGGGAGCGCAAGTTCTTCAGCGATTTGAGTATTCTTGATTGTTGCCGCTTCATCAAGGGACTTGCCTTTGACCCATTCTGTGACCAACGAGCTCGAGGCAATCGCAGAGCCGCAGTTATGCGAACCTACTCTATTAGAAAAAAATACATGTGCTCCTTCCTCTAATTTTAGATCATATACTACTACATTATTGCCATCTCTTTCGCAACCACGTAATTGATTACGATGAGTTATTTTTTTAACAGAAACTATTTTCATACCGTTATGAATAAAATTATTTACTTTTTGCACCGCTTGATCTATGTCTTCTATAGCCAAAAACAAACTATCATAACCTGCTGATTTTAACTGCTGTGACCTTTTTTGTATGTAATTAGAAGTGTCAGATCGATCTTGCATAAATGCAGGCATTTTTTTCGTGTATACTTCTATACATTTTTTCTTGCCGGGTATAATAAAATCTGGACTAATTGGACCATCAGAACTCTGTATCCAGATTTTCCCAGCACTCCATTTTGCACCTATATTATGCTGTTCAAACAAATTTATAAAATCCTTCTCTATGGATGTGGGTTTGGACCAGTCTCTATTTTCCATACCGCGAGTCCAATTTTTTATATAAGTCGTGTCCGTCCATTTCTTTTTAGCTGCTGCCGATTGTCTCTTTTTCCTTTCTTCAATATTTTTACAGATGTATCCTGGTTGATTTTGCGGTAATTTTGAATGATCAAATATGGCATTCCATTTTCTCATCCTTTCACTATTTTTTTGTTTTAACCAGTTTCTGTGACGAACATTAGTTAATTTTCTTAATTCATATTCAGTAATTTCGTATAATTCTTGTCCGGGAATTAGATCCTGAGCTTCTATAGGTTTATTGTCAGCAGACCAAAAAATATGTTCTCTTGTGCATATGAGATTAAATATGCCTGGGGTTACACCTTTTCTACTTGTTTCTCTTTGAAGCGTAATTACTAAAAGATTTTCTACTGGTACTGATCGTTTGATTATATCTTTAATTTTTTGATTAACAATTTCTTTCCCATTCCAAGCCAAAACTTCGTCTCCTACTCGAAGATCTTTTATTTTTTTCGTATGAGTAGGAGTATTGATGCTAGCATTACTGGTCAAACACCCAAACGTCTTAAATCTTGCATCTTGAATGATACCATCTTTAACCTTTATCTGTAGTTTCATTACGTCCCCACAGGCAGGGGCTCCAACCATACCAGTGCCCACGTCTTCTTCATCTTTACCAAAGCTTCCTACGTTACGTGGGTTCTCATAGTGATCGATTACTTTAGTGCTGTAAGCCATCTATCACCTCCTTAAATTTCTGGAAGTTCCTCATAGTTAATTGTGTTAGTCATAGCACCGATCACGTAAGCTACGCTCTCATTTTCTTGCAGAGCTGTTTGCTTCTTAGACGTGTTAAGGTGTTTGTTGAACCATGGAAGAGGAGAACTCTTTAGGCCACTATCGTACTTTAAACCAATCTGCTTTAGTCTTTCCTGAGCCATGAAATCAACGAATGATTTCATGACGCTGGCGTTTAAGCCAATAACAGTTCCTTTCTTAAAAAGGTAGTCAGCCCAGGCTTTCTCTTCCTCAATAACATCAACGTACATCTTATATACTTCATCCTTGCACTCTTCTTTTACGACCTTAAATCGAGGGTCATCCTTAACAACTCTGTTAATTATATCAGCTGTCCAAGCGGTGTGAAGCAGTTCATCTTGAAGAATGAGAGCTATCTCATTACCATTACCAATGAAAATCTTGTTCTCAACCATGCCCAGGCTAGTTGCGAAGGACACCATGAAGCGAATTGCTTCAAGAGCGTAGCTAGCGTTTAAGGCTAACCAAATAGCCTTTACGTGCTCATGCTCTGTTACAGGTTCACCAACCTCTTTCTTGCAGTTAAGTAGATGAAGGTCCTCATAGTATTTTCCAATGTGAGCGGCCATGTTCACGATATCTTCTGTATCATGAATCTTGTTGAACTCATCAGTTGGAACGTTGTAGATATTCCTAATGATGTGACTGTACGCTTCACTATGAATTTGTTCAAATGCAGACCACCACTGAACGAGCGCTTCAAGCTCAGGTACTGATACGACCGGCTTAAATACCTGCTCAGGCGCTCTTCCTTGGATGCTATCAAGCGCGGTTTGACGTAGAAGATTGCTCGTGAAGATGTGACGAACTGCATCGTTAGCTTCCTTGAAATCGATCTTGTCCTTCACGAGCGTAATTTCCTCAGGAACCCAAAAGAATCCTTTCTGCGTTTGAACGTAGTTGCGGATGAATGGATACGCAAACTCATCGTAGCGCTGAATAGTAACTGGACCAGCAGCATCAAGAAACATCTGACGCTTGGTGTAGTTTGGCTTCTTTGAAAAATCATAGGTGTTTGACATAACAGCTCTCCTTATAGTACGCAGCTCTCACAGTAATCTTCACCGCCTTCAAGAGGAAGAATAATATCTTCCTGCTTCTTTGGTTCTACCTCAATCTGCTCAGCAGCCATTCTAACAGCTTGCTTGTCGCGCAGATCATAGTAGAAGCTTTTCACACCCCACTTATGGGCTAGCATAAGGTTCTTAATGATGAGAGTTGCTGGAATTTTTCCATCTGAAAAGTATCTTGGTGAGTAGAAAGTATCAGCAGAAATTCCTTGATCAACGTATGCCTGAAGAACGGCAACTGTCTTGATGTAATCAATACAATCCTTCTGGTCCCATAGAAGCTGATAATGATTTTTTAGCTTACGATATTCTGGTGCTACTTGAACAAACGCGCCAGCCTTGCTTTCTTTAACGACGATTAATTGCTTAACAAGGTTGATGCCGTTGGTAGAATTAAGAACAACGGATGAGCTCTCAACTGGTGCGATAGCCATAACTGTTGAGTTGCGAACTCCTGACTTGAGCATGCGCTGACGAAGGTCTTCCCACTTAAGATCCGCATCTGGAGTAAAATCCGTAAGCTCATTAACTCCCTTAGCTCTTCTTTCCCATGGAAAGATGCCGCGCCCATACCATGTGTTGTCAGACTCTAAGCATTTACCCTTTTCTTCGGCTAGTTCAACGCTCATCTCTGTCAAATAGAAGGATTGGTGCTCAATCCAACGCTTCACCTCTGCCAGAGCTTCGGATTCTCCGTACTTTAGCTTACGCTTAGCGTGCCAATAAGCAAGATTGGTTACACCTATCCCAAGCGGCTCAAACTCCTTATTGTGAAGGTAGCTGTGCACTGATAAAAAGTCTTGGTATTGGAGAAGGTTGTGAAGAGCTCTATGAAGCAGTTTTGCTGGGCGCCTCATTTCTTCTGGGTGTCTGAAGGCTCCCCAGTTGATTGACCCAAGCGTACACAGGGCAATTGACGGTTTTGTGTGTGACTTTATTTTCAGTTTCATAAATAGACAATCCTAGTGTGGAGAGAGTATGAACTATCAGAATATTTATTACAGCCTAATGCAGAAGGCGGCTAGCCGTGGGAAAATAGACGGCGAACAACACCACATCTTACCAATTTCACTAGGCGGAACTGACACAGATGACAATAAAGTCTGGCTGACTATAAGAGAGCATTTCATAGCGCATCACCTGCTTTGTAAATTTCTTAGTGGAAGAGACAAAACGCGCATGCTTTTCGCATTTGGTTTTATGTCAACTGCATCTAAGCACAACCAGTATCGAAAGAACGTCAACAGCAGATTATTTGCTGCTAGTAAGCGTGCTGCGCTAGAAGCAAAGCGCGCCCTGAAAGATACCGAAGGTTGGGTTTCGCCAGTGCAAGGAACTAAGTGGTTCACTGATGGTGAAAGAAAATATCGCCTGAAAGAACATGACCCGAAAATAGAAATACTGGGCCTTACGCAGTGTGACGGCGCCTCAAAAGGACTTGTTTGGTTTTTTACTGGCGCTGAATTCAAAATGCTGAAACTGGAAGAAGGTATCTCGAGAGGTTTCATCCGCAAATCGCCAGCAGCTGGGCAACCTAAAAAGTTCTCAGATGCTGTCAAAAGACAGCGCGCGGAAATGAAATGGTTCAATGATGGCAAATCATCTACCAAATTGAGACCTGATGACCCTCGTGCGGTTGGGCTAAAGCCAGGCAGACATTTGTCTGCCGTTGCCCGTGATCGAATACGTGCCGCAGCAAAAGACACACGCGCAAGAAAAGGCGCAACATGGCAGAAAGGAACTCGCGTGTTCAACGACGGTGTTCGAAACATCGTCATCCCTCCTGGAGAACCAATTCCCGACCATCTTCAAAAAGGAATGCTAAGACGTCATCGTTCTCATTAACAAACCTAACCAACTTTGTTGTTCCGTCGGCCAATTTTGCCGTGGCAGTATTGGGGATGACTAAGTCTTTACCCCGATACTCAATAGTAAGTTCTCCAGCATCCTCAATATGATTGAATGGTGCCGTCGGTAGCATGATCTCAGTACAGTTGTGCACTAGCACTCCCTTGGAGGTACGGTACTCGTCATTACCAGAGGTGATGATGTAGAAGTTGTGCTCGTCATCGGTCAGATCACTGTCGAGCACCTGCACATCGTAGCACGGCTGCTCACCAAGAGGCTCAACACGGGCAACCCGCCGCCCAGCCCAGCGAATGGTGTCACCGTCTTTTACCCAAGTCCATCCAAGCTCGTTCTTTGGTTGCTCATAGCGATACACAGTGTCCGCGGTGTAGTCAACGGGCGGCAGGTACTCAGCCGCACCTTGAGCACAGGCAATGAGATAACCCCACCGTGTAGAGAAGCCTTTGTCCTTGTAGCGTTGGAAGCGGTTCTTGCTGAGCACCATCGGCGCTCCAATCGAGCTAAAGTAGCGCACTAGCTCATTGACACGCAGCTTGCCCCCGCCCGCCGCGTACTCGCGTGCTAGTTCGACGAGCTGTTCATCGGTGAAGCCGCTGTAGCGTGAATTGCGCTGGAGAAACGAGCTTCGTGACGTGACGCGTCGAAGATGCTTGTTGTCTACTCGGTGAATGTTGTTTCCAACACCAGCCACTTCCTGTGCAGTCTTCAAGAGATGCTCAGCTCGTGGCAGTACCTGAAGGTTCGTCAGAGCATCATCTCCTGCACGGTTCAGGTGATCCACATCGTGCCCGGTTGGAACGGCACCATGCGCGTGTTCCCAAATCCAGCGGTGCTGGTAGCTGCCTGTTTGGCTCTGAATACCTCGGTACTTTGCACCAATGGCGTAGGTGGCAAACGGTTCAAGCTCGGCGCCAACGCTGTTGCCAGCCTCTACCCATTCACCGAAGCTCGTAGTGGCCAGCCGGTGATCCGGGGTAGCATCGAAGAAGTCGCCGTCTTCAAGGTGAACGCGTACAAGTTCGCGCACTCCTGTCTTGATGACGCGAGCCTTCCTGATGACAGTCTTCCACTCTGAGGTGATCATCTTGCCTCCGCTTCTGCGGCCACGCGTGAGGCTCTTACCACCTGCTCGTCGCGCGCTGAACACGTTGAACTCAGCGCCAAGCTCTTCCAGCTCCTTCATGCTGACTGCGTTGCGCCCATCGGCCACCGCCACTAGCGTGTCACCGCTGAAGCACAGGTTTGTCTGGTATATCGGATGAATCCTAGTATCAAACGGCCCTTCATTAGCAACGTTATCAATGTTGAGGATGTAGTAGCGACCAGTGTCTCCACGCTCCTTGACTACCCAATCCTTTATAACTGTTTCGGCGCTCTCAACTTTCTTTCTAAGATCATCGCGCTTCTCATACTCAACATAAAGCTTCTCAAACTCAGAGGTATCTCTGTAGAAAGCTTCATAAAGATCAGGAACTTGGTTAGGATCAAAGAAAGTAATGTTTCCCTTCTCCCTGAAACGACGCCAGAAGAACGCGTTCATTACAACGCAGTAATCAAGTTGACGAACACGTGTTTCTTCAGTTCCTTGGTTATTCTTAAGAACAATGAAGTCATCAAACTGATAGTGCCAAATAGGCATGTTAACGGTTGCTGATGCGTTGCGAATACCGCCCTGAGAGCATGAGCGTAAGTCTGCATACCATTTCTTCATGAACGGTAGAATGCCCGTGTGCATGACCTCACCACCCCTAATCTCAGCACCAAGAGGACGCATGCGTCCAATTTCCAAACCAATGCCAGCCCGTTTAGAAGCGTAGTCAGCCATCACCTGACCAGTAGCAAAAATTGACTTAAGGGTATCATCTGTTCTTAAGAGAACGCATGAGCTAAACTGCTTTGTTTTTGTGCCAAGTCCGGCGAGAACTGGGGTTGCAAGCGTAAACATTCCATCTGATGCAGCTTGATAAAACTCCTTAACGTACTTTAGTCTGTCCTTAGTTTCAGCGTGGAACGCCGTCGCGGCGGCGATCATGTATCTAACCTGTGGTGTTTCAACTATCATGCCAGTTGATCTATTTCTAACGAGATACTTCTCAATTAACTGCTCAACAGCAGCATAAGGAAGAGTCTCATCTTTCTCATGGTCTATCCATCTGTTAAGCTGATTCCACTCTTCTTCTGAGTACCACTGCAAAAGCTCATGCGTGTAAAGCTTTAGCTCCACGTTCTTCTTTACAATTTCAAAGAGTGGAGGAGGAGTGTAGTCCCCATAAACATCCTTTCGCAGCATGCTGATCCGCTGCTTTCCAGCAACGTACTGATAGTTTACGTTACCAATATCAGGATTCTCTTCTTCATCAATCAAGTTAACCATTGATCTTAGGGCTATTTGATCAAGCTCGCGCGTAGTCATACCATCGTGAAAATGCGCCTGAGAAGCTATCTCAATCATAGATGGAGAAACATCGGCAACACCCTCGCAGACCTTAGCTATTTGTGCTTGCCACTTTGATAGATCAAACGGTACTTTCTTTCCGCTCCTTTTAATAACAGAAATTTGTTGAGTCATTATAGTTATCTCCAAAAATAAGATTTCACTGCGCTATGCGCATATTGTAATATTTTTCGCAAACGTTTTATACTTAATTCAGTGACAACGATGGGCTTTGCTTGCGCAAAGCCCCCAGTTAAGCGTCAACCAAGCTAAGTGAGTATTCAGTAACTTCAGATATTCTTCTCATCCATCCATTCATAAAGATAGATTGAGAAGGATCTTTTCTTACTATTTCATGATAGAAATTAGTTCTGATATTGGATATTGCTCGTATCATATCAACAGCACCAGCTTTATCAGCTGCTGCTAGTGAGCGTGGGCCAAGAATGCCATCTTCATCAACTCCAGCCGCTCTCTGAAAAAATCTGCAAGCTCTTCTGACTCCATGATTGACGCAGCCATCAAAATGAATGATGGCTAGAGCTGGATGAACCCTATCGCACCGCCCCTCAAGCCAATACTTTCGATGATAAACTTCCATCGCGTTGAGAAGAGTGAGGCTTCTTACATTTACGTCTGGATTGGGACGCTGCGCCACACCAAACTTTGTCTCACCCCCTCTATCAGCGGGGATGTTGACGTAACCTACTTTTCTTCTCTGCTGTCTAGTTTCTATAAGCCCCTGTTGAACCTCTGGATCACCTGGATCAAAGAAGTTCCCCACTTCATAAAGCATCGCGTGGTTAAAAGCATGAAGGAACTGGCGGCTGTAAGTCATGATTATCTCTTATGGGTTAGATAGTGTATTTATCTACAGCCCGGAGATTTTACCATTCAAGCACATCACCTACAACTTTATTCGTAAGGTGCTTGGCCAGGTCATGCGGCCCTATAACAACAGCTAATTGAACTTGCTTGCCATATCCAACCGATGGGCCAACGGGATGCACCAGCGCGGTTGATTTGTTTATCATAGGATGAACTATGGACATCTTATCGCAGTAATCGACTATAGAAATATCCAAAGTTCGTAGCTTTGATTCATCTGGTGAAAATGCAAAAGCGACGTGCTTGATGGATGCGCAAGATTGAATTCCAACTGTGTCAATCTGGTATGTCTCTTTATCAGTTACCAGAATGTTCCATAAAGCAGGAATCCAAAAATCAGTATTGTTGATTCTAACTTTTACCGCTGCCCCTGTTGTTTCTTCAAGGTAGTGAATTTGCTGAAGCATGAAATCTGTAGTTGGACCATGAAAGATCCAGTTATACTTCACAACGACAGGAGCGGTGAGTGAATCAATAATGTATGGCTTGTTAAAGTCTGTTAAAATTTGCACTTAGCTTTCCTTTACCTTTAGTGATACCTTTTTTAAGATGGGATAGTTTGCTTCTTTGAAGTGCTTCTCGCGCTCCTTCCAATGCTTTCGCGACCACTTTAGCTTGCTGTGAACATCAACGACGTGAACAGAATCTTTGTCATGCCCTCTGCGCAGACCTCTACCAATAGATTGGATGGCTTTGATAAATGATTTACCGGGGTCAATTAGCATAAGACAGAAAATTCTGTCAATTGAAATTCCTGTTGACGCGATTCCAGATGAAGCTATAACGATAAGATCGTCCTTTTCCTCAAACATATCATAGTGTTCTTTTCTAAGATCCTTAGGTGATTCACCATAAAGAAAAATAGAATCCTTAATAAGCGCGCTAAGCTTTTCACCAAATGGAATAGAGTTAACAAGAACTAAAGTATTTCCATGAGTAGCGCACTGAGAAATGATAAGGTTGGCTATCATCTCCATGCGGTGTGGGCTCTTTGATAGAAAAGAACGCTCTGCCGCATAATCTGGAAATTCCTCATCAACGTAGGTTTCATTTAGCTCAACTGGCTGAATAGCAACTTTTGAGAGGTAGCCGTTCTTAATTAACCATGCTGCTGAAATTTGCCTTAAGATTGGTCCTATGGATGAAACAAGCGATAGTTGATCTGCTTCTGGCTTTGGAAATGTTCCAGTAACACCAAAGCGAAATGGGATGTGCTTGCCGCTTTCATTGATCAGCTTTTGAGCTACTGAAGCCTTTATTCCATGCGCCTCATCCCAAATAAGAACTTGGAAATCTTGGAGAATTGACGGATTGTATTGAAGCGCCTGCCAGGTTGCAACAACGTGCGTATGGTTGATGTCCTTACTATCACCAGAATACTCACCCACATCAAGGTTAAGCAGCTCATACCAATCCTTCGTCTGAGAAACAAGATCGCCAGAAGGAACTATGGTAATTATGCGATAGCCTTTTTCACCATAAAAGAATGAAATTGCTGCAGTGATAGATGTTTTTCCTGCACCAGTTCCTGCGATGATGAAGCCAGACCCCGCATCAATTGCTTCTTGGACGCACTGTAGCTGGTATGGTCTCAACTCAAACTTTTTTCCTGGGTGAATCTCAACATCACCCATGATATCAAGATTTTCTCCAGCGATAGCTATGCCCTCCTCATCGACTTTAGTAACTTTACCAGAGTAACTTGGGTTTCCCCATAGCTTACGGTTATCTCTAAGATCAATGTTGTATCCCCACCCATCTAAGAAAGGCAGGATTTTATCAAGCATTCGAACGTAAGTTTTTCCAGTCTTTTCAAAAAAGCGTATCTTTCCGTCCCATCTGCCAAGCTTGTACGCGGGCATGAAGAAGTAACCATCTACGTGCACACCAAACTTATTCCACAGGTAATCAACGTGTGATGGTAAAAGACCGGTTAGGTGACACCAAACTTCGTCCTTGACGGTTATGGTGCAGGAAAGATTGCTCATTTGTCCATCAGGAACATAAACTGCGTCTGGCCACTTTGATCATACTCATTGTAGTGAATCTTACCAGATACAAAATGACGCTCGATTAAAAGATTCTCAGTAAGCTTTTTCCAGCCAACGCTAGTTCCTTCTTTTAGGTGACTGTTAACCATCGTAATAAACTTCATGATCCCTATAATCTCTCTTGGCGAGACCGGATTTTGCTCTTCAAACTCCAAGCAAGAGTTATCGCAGAGAACGATGATGTACTTTACGTCTGTTTTCTTAACGGGAGTGCTGTTAGTATTGACGAAGGCGAAGGTTCCATTTACACCAATTGTTCCATATCCAGAACCTAAAACATAGCTGGTGCCTCCACCAGAAGTCGTGATGGTGCCGCTGCTTGGAATAGTTATTTGACCGGTGTTAGATGAATCATCTGCGATGGTAAATGCAAAGTCATCTCCACCAACGTTCGCATAGTCATAAGCATCATCTTGGTAATTGTTGTTACTCATAGTATAGCGTCTTCCATTTCTGATATTCTAAGTTTTGTGATATGCCCGAGCATCCATCCTAGCTGTTTAAGAGCCTCAACTATTGAAAGCATCTTGCTCTTAATAAGCCCAACCTCAATGATGACCTCATTAAGCTCAACTATTTCCTTCTCACCAGCGATGTACGCTTGAATGTCTCTGCTTGAAAGAGCTTTAGAATAGCCTTCTAGGTACTTCTTCCAAAAGCGTGAAACTTTCTTTTCCTTAAGGTTGTTCAACCACTCATCAAGGGCTTTAAGCTCTTGATACTGCTGATCATAAGACGATTGATAGTGAGGAAGCGTTCTTGCGATTTCCTCAATCCTTCTACCTTCAAGCTTAAACACCGGTTCCGCTGCAGCTATAGACGATTCATACCTTTCAAGAAGGGGTATGATCTCATCTAGCTTGCTTTCTTCAAGGGTTAGAATAAATGACACTTGGGCTCCGCGTAATAACGAACTCGTTGTGCTTGTAGCTAAAATCAATCGAGCCTGAAGTTAGCTGATTAAGGGTTAGCCTGTTGGTAACAACGAGTGGGTACATTGAAATAATTATACCATCACTAGTGCTTCTATTAAACACGGTGTCTATCTCAAAACCGCCATGCTTGTAGGTTTTAACCTCAACACCAACGCAGCCAGGTGATGACTTAACGATATCGAGCAGCTTAGCCCGCGCGCAGTAAGTTATGTAGTCGTTCATGGGATGAGGGAGACCAAGGTCTCCCTGATTCAGTTATGCAACTAGCGATATCTGCTCTGTCACTTCCTTCAGGCGCTGCAGCAGCTTTCTCTGAGTTGGGAACACTTCTCTAACAGATTCCCAGTGCTCAAGCCCAGCAACCGTCATGTCGCCTTCCTTAGGTTCTACCTTCCTAGGATAGGTCATAACAAATCCGCCAAGAACTATCTCGATGGTTACAGTTGAATTGAATAGATTCATGTCATCTCTCCTTAATCGTTAGCATCAAGAGCTTTTTGTTCAACGGCTTCTTCAGAGTAACTTGAATCATCATTCATTAGCGCAAGAACGTTCTTTTCCGTTTCTTGCACTAATGGGTGACTCATGATCTTCTGAACCAGCTCAGCGTCAAGGTGCTTAGTTTGAAACTTGATTGGCTCTTTACCAGGAAGCTCAACAGACTTCCACGCTCCTGATGCTTTAACCACCCCCATATCTTCCATCATGTCAAGGAATCCAGAGTAGGGATTCATTCCTGCATCCCATGGTACCTCAACCTCAACCTTCTGCCCGATCTTGGCGAAACGCGACTTATACGTCTCCACCTTCATGCGAACACCAATAACTTCCGTACCGTCCTTCAACTTGGCTGGTGTAATCAGCATGATCTGGGAGGCGGAATAGCGGATGGCGTTGTTGATGATCCACAGACCCTGACCATTCATGAGGTCAGTGTTAGGATACACCTGGTGCGTGATGCAGAAAGCCATCGGATTGCGCTTAATACGGGATACGAGCGTGCGCAGCATGTGCTTCGCTTGCTTAGCGCGCTGACCTTGGTCACCCTTTTGAACACCAGAATCAAAGTGCTCATTCTCGCTGTCAGTGATGAGCATGTCTAGTGAGTCGAGAGCGATGATAACTCGTGGGCTATCTGCGTTATCACGTCCGTAAGTCTTTTCGTAGGCCGTGATAAATTCAGAAACCACCTTTACAACATCACTAAAGGTAGTTACACCAGCGTACATGAACTTATCATCTGATACGTCCATGCCAATGCGCTTTAGCCAACCCTTATCGAGGGCGTTCTCTGAATCTAGCAGAAGAATGAAGGCTCCTTCAGCTTGAGCGTTTCGCAGCGCGTTGCACAGAATGAATGACTTACCAGCGCCAGATGGTCCGGCAAAGCAAGTAACTCTTCCTTGCGGGATACCCTTGGTGAAAGATCCAGAAATGATCTTGTTGAGCGCTAGGTTACCAGTGCTTGCCCAAAATTGGGGTGGTCCAAACTCGGTGACCACCGACTCCATCTTTCCAAGAGTTTTCTTAAAGTCCTTTAAAAAGGATAGCGTCATAGTTTTCCTCCATTAGTGGAGGAAGGGGATTAATCCCCTTCCGTTTTTACTGCGCTGCTTGAGCTGCCTTGGCGCGAGCGCGAAGTTGCTCAAGGATGGAGGCTGACTTAGATGAGGTTGATTCAGCTGGAGCTGGAGCTGGAGCTGGAGCTTCTTCCTTTGCTGCAACGGGAGCTGCTGCTGCTGGCTTTGCTTCTTGAGCAGGCTCGTCATGATCATGCTCTTCATCAAAAGCTGCACCAGTCTGGTCTGCTACTAGGAGAGCCTCGAGCGTGGTGCGATCCATCTTGTGGCCACGGTAGTCGGCGAGGTTGAAGAGCTTAAGTTGATCAATGAGCTCATCGTCCAAATCAGTTTGCTTAGGAGCAAATGATGATGTCGTGTACGACGCGTACTGACCTGACTTCGTCTTCTTGATACGGAAGTTATAGCCACCCTTGAGCGCGTATGGAACTTCCTCAAGATCACCTGATTGGAAAGCAGCTTGAATCTGCTTAAAGATTGCTGGACCAAACTCAATGAGCTTGACGAGCTGTGATTGGTCGTGCTCAATAGGCGACTCAACAACGATTACCTGACCAACGTAGCTCTTCTTACGGTAGTACTTCTTACCCATTTCCTCGTTCTTCTCATCGTAGTACTTACGTGAGAGAGCGCAGATTGGGCAGTCCTCACCATGCATAGCAAGGCAGGGAACGCGCTTCTTTTGCCCGTTGACAACAAGCTCGTGTTCAAGCTTTTCAACAAGGAACTGAAGTGAATTTTCTTCGTCAAGATCGGGGAGGAAACGAACGATTGCTGTTGAATCGTCGGGCATCTTCCAGAACTGGTAGAAGAGCTTCCATGATTGGTCACCGCCACCAGTGTTCTTTTTCTCGAATGCGCCCTTAAGTGCTTCTAGTTTGCTTTTTGCGTTCATACAAAATCTCCTAAACAAGTAAAAAGTTAAAAATAATCAAAACGCGCTGTATGTCTACAGCGTATGATTATTTATAGGGGTCTCAACCAGGGCTGCGTCAGAGCAGCTTCAGCGATTTCATCGAGAACCTTGGTGGGGAACTCCAAGGTGTAGTCAACTTTGCTACAAGAGCAATTGTAACAAGAAACAGCAGAAAGAAAAACTGGGAGCCTCAAGGCTCCCAGTTTTCGAAAGTAATAAGAACTAAGCTAGGTGAAAGTTTCCAACTAGGTTTCCACCGCAAACACCATTGTAGTGCATGATGAACTCGGCTTCGTCAGCCTGAACCTCTTGCTGCCGGAAGTACATATCACGAACAACATTTTCCGGCACCGCCTTGTCGGTGCGAGAAGCTTGCCGCTGAAGAACGACAGAAAGAGGTGCCATCACGTTCACAGCGATGATAGTGAAACCCTTCGATCGCGCTTCCTGGATCCAGCGAGCTCGAGCCTTACGCGTCAAGTTGGTGTTATCCACGATGACAGTCTGACCCTTCAACGCGTAGTTCCACGCAGCAGTAACCTGTGCATCAAACTCCTTTTGATTGGCGTTGACGTAATCAAACGCCTTCGCGTACAGATCCTTTTCGTCGATCACCTTCTCCGGATCAGAACACGCCATTTCAAACATCGAGACGCGAACTTCGTCAAGCGAGAACACTCGAGCAGTCGGGTGCAGATTAAGCAGCTTCTCAACCGCGGTTGACTTGCCAGAACCTGACACACCAACCATGATGTAGCAGAGCTTCGTCATACCTTCTCCCAGTCCTTCATCCACTGATCCACGGCGGTGAGCTTTTCAGCTTGACCGTCCGAGATGCGACCGTGCTGATCGCTCAACAAAAAGTCCAACCACGCGCGGTGACCAGCCTCACCAGTTCGAAGCATGATCGAGTCCTTGAGAACCTTGCGCTTCTTCGGATCCTTCATGGCGAATGGGACGTGATGCTCCACGAAGAACGCCACGTTGCACACGTCTGGCAAGCCAAAGCGAAGGGTCTCACCAACCATTTCAAAGTTGGACATGGCGTAGTCCACCCACATGCGAGCCGACACCTGCTCATGGCCATGATAAGCACGGTACTCACCACGCTCTGCTGACCACTTCTTGATCTCAGCGGGCGGCTTGCCCACATCATGAAAGAGGCAACACACCATCGTAAGCATTCGCTGCTTTTCGGAGCGCGAAGAGAAGAGGTTCTCCTTGTACCAATCGAGAAGCATTTGCGTATGAACCGCCACGTTGGCTTCACGGTGCCAAGGCGAATCCTCGCGTGTGTTCTGCATGGCACGCCACATCTCGGTCTTCTTGAAGACTTCGAAGAAAGCGGAGAATCTTTCGGTAGCGTTCATACTTGTATTATACATCAACCTGCAGAAATGTACACAGCTAAGTTGTAACAGCTTTCTGCCCTGTTACAACTTAGCACAGCGTAGGCATGCGCGTGGTAGCATCAATCACCGGAGTAACTGGTCGAAAGCTGTTTCCAATGGGTGCTGTAAAGTACTGAATTCCTTGAATGCACTCAATTGTAATTGCTGATCTGGACTGAGCTGGTCCAGCTGAAGTTGAAACGTCTTCCTTCTTGCCACAGCCAGCGAGCAAGCCAACAGCTACTAGTGCGGCAAGAACCATATTTTTAAGCGAAGCAAATTTTGACATTTTAGCTACCAGTTGACAGTTCAAGAATAAACGAATTTTCTTTCCTAGGAGTAAAGTCTTCAATGAAGACATGATGATTATCGCCGCTCTCCTTGATAAGTTGGTCGGCCGCCTTCCAAAGATCCAACCAAGTGGGATTGATTGGCAGCATGAAGTCAACTGGTTTTCCCCAGTTGCGAGTATAAGTTACCGCTCGAGCTTCTGGGAAAGGAACTGCTGAGAAATCAGTTACTTCAAACATGCTCCAGATGGAGCTGAACTTATTCTCGCTGCAAATCTTGTCGTAAAGCGAGCTTTTAGTCTTGAACTGCTTTTCTTCTTCCTTGTAAGCACCTTCCAGTCCAGCGTTCAAAAGCTCAAGAGCGCGACGAAGCCGAGTAATATGCTGTTCAGCAACAACGCCTTCAAGCTGTTGAATAACACCAATAATCTCGCACTTGCCGTTATGAATGTTGCTCAGTTCTTTAGCGGAAAGAGTGTATTCAATCATGATTATTTCCAGTCATCGTTAGAGTAAAGCTCGTCAAGAACGTTAGAAAGAAAAATACCAAGCCGCGGGTTTGCAGTTTCTCCGTAGGTTGTTTCTGACAAGGCTTGAAAGGTTGCTATCATGTGTCGATGCGTTTTATCTCTAGAAAACCCTTCATTAAAGGCAAAGGCAAGCTGAGAGTTCAGCATAAGAGCAACCGCTTCTCGCCCAGCGATTTCTAAAAGATACCAATCATCTGCTGAAAATGTTGGATTAATGACAACTTTTTTATTAAGCTTGTACACTATGCCCTCACAATCTTGATCTTGCGAAACTTCATGCACAGGGTTTCTGGCTCGTCCTTGAACATGTAGCAGTGCTGTCCACCAGGAACAGGCTCAAACTTTAGGTTAGTTGGGTGGTACTGACATTCCAGGCAAGCCTCACTATCATGCGGTTGGAGCTTAGCCGGGGCAGTAAGAATATCCCATACTAGGCGTTCTAGGTCCATCAGTCCATCCTTTGACAAGCGGTTGCCTGAATTCCATTCTTCTTCAAAACTTCAGCGAAGGCCTTCGCCCCAGCGTACTTTGCGTCCATCCATTGGGTGTGATGACCTGAGGGGTTCCAAATGGAGTATCCACCCTCAAAGGTATCAGTTCGCCCAATGTTCATGTCCTTAAGCATGCTTACAAAGCGACCCCGGGCCGGCTTAATCTTGACCCAAGCAAAGCCACACGGATACCACTGCTCACCATTCTCAGTGATCATCTTATTGGCTGCCTCAGCAGCGGCGATCACAGCCTCGTTGTAGAGATCAAGTTCTTTTTGATACTCATACGGCTTCATTTTTCATCTCCTTAGCATGAACACCGGCTAGAACGCCGTAAAGGTACGCAATAACGTGCTCGTCGCTGTTTGAAAGGTTGATGGACCACGGATGGCGACGATAGAAGTTGATCTGCTGCCATGGACCAATTCCACCTACGTAGACGTACAGCTCAAAAACAGGAAACTTGTAGGGGGTCTCCCAAAACTTCCACCATGGTGGACTAACATCCACGAAGCGCTCAATCACCTGCCAGTTTTGACCTGTTTTTTCGCGAACCCGCACAATGAGCTCATTGAGCTCACGAATGGAGGTTGGGCGATCCAGCTCGCTATCATGAAGAAAAGTAGTACAGACCATGTTAGAAGTGGGGATTGCGCTCGTCGCGGTGACCGGGGATTAGGCAGAACGGTCCACCACCAACTTCTACCCATGCCGCGCTGTTTTTGCGACGATTGAACTTGCGACCCTCGCTCGTGATCACCATCCAGTTCTTGGTAATGCGAACGATGGTGCCACATGGGTAGTAGTCACCATTGAACCCACGCGAGACCTGATCACCAACCTTGGGTGCCTCCAAGATATCAAAGCGCGGACCAGTGTGCGGACCATGGTCGACGGGAAGGTAGGTCTTTCCCGTCATCGCGGTGAGGTAGCGCGAGAGACGCTCAACTTCATCAAACGATTTCCAATCCCAGCGCGTTTGCCACGCGCGATCTCGGTACTCAAACTCGTTGAGAGTTTCTTTCACCTCAAGTGGAAGTCCTGTTGCAGAAAGCTTTACGTACATGGTTAGCTCATTTAGGGTTGAAGCAGTTGCATCGCGTGCAGCAGGGAATTCACCTCGTGGCGTTCCATGCTAATCAGCTCACACGTCAGCTTAACCTCTGTTTCGCTTTTCGCGAGAGGAAGTGCCTGCTTCTCCAAAGTATGGATGTACTCCCTCTTTCGCTCAACCATCTCTTGCAAGATTTGAAGAGCTTGGTCAGTCTTGAAAAGGTGCTGGTAGTAAGAAGGATCAGGGTTGTACATGGTCTTAATCGTTGAAGATTTTGACGACGAGGTTGTTGAGGTTAGCGTCGCCATGCGGGTTGTACGGCTCGAAAACCCACGCGAGGGGCTCACGCTCGCCATTTACGTGAAGCGTACCGTAGTCAACGCTGACGAGCGTGAAGCAAACAACTCGTCCAGTGCGCTCAGAACGAATCGCGAATCCAACATCCATGGAATCGCTCCACAGCTGCCGAAGCACGCCCGGCACATCAGTGATGAACGAGGAAAGCGTATTGACTGACTTCACGTACGTGAAGTCCTTCGAGCTGTAAACTTCACCAATGATCTGCTTTGCTTTCATCATCAATCTCCAGCGTATGAGTGAATTATAACCTGGCACAGGAAAAAGTAAACAAGAGAAGTGTAACAGCTTTTTAGCTTGTTACAATCTTCTCTTTTTCCAATTGTAACTTTCCCCATCTGGTGTCTTACCATCTGTGACAGCATCAACACCTGCCTTTGTAACGCAATCAGGGTGTTCGGAGGAGATGCAGACGTGGCGCGCCCCCGCGCGTCTCAACTCCTCAGCTTTTTGAAGAGCAAAAACTAGTTGATCGTGCTCAAACAGCTTGCTTTGAGGATTTCCATCCTTTAGCCAGAATACCATGATTGTCATGATTTATTATACTATGCTTCCTATTATCTAAAAACTGAGGGAGCCTTTAGGCTCCCTCAGTTTTACCGTTAGTTTAAAAATTAATACTCTTCAATAACTAAACAATGATAAGAGTCTTGCGTTCCCGTAAAAAGCAATTGATCTTGTGGCCCTAAGTATATAACTCGTGGTCCGTACG
>FMJZ01004262.1_pt1 | contig 18468 bp, 14 predicted proteins | sample 1987881 | NCBI WGS metagenome assembly FMJZ01 (sample SAMEA4378227, study PRJEB15110) | soil metagenome | biome: soil; feature: Field; material: Soil | place: India | collected 2015-03-11 | depth 0 m
CGGATGATTATTCCCGCCAATATCAATCACCCCAACCTCGAGCCAATGGCAATCGGGATTGCCGCCAAGTGCAAAGTCAATGCCAACATTGGTGCCTCTCCCAACTCCTCAAACCTCGAGGAAGAATTGGCCAAACTGCGTCTCGCAGTGAAGTATGGTGCCGATACGGTGATGGATCTCTCCACAGGGGGGGGAGACCTTGATGCCATTCGCACCGCTATTATTAATGCCTCACCGGTGCCCATCGGTACGGTGCCCGTGTATCAAGCCCTTGAGAGTGTCCACGGCAGTGTTGAGCGGCTTACCCCCGATGACTTTCTCCATGTCATTGAAAAGCACGCCCAGCAGGGCGTAGACTACATGACGATCCATGCGGGGATTCTCATTGAATATCTGCCCTTGGTGAAAAACCGCATCACCGGGATTGTGTCGCGCGGCGGCGGCATTCTCGCCAAGTGGATGCTGTATCACCACAAGCAAAATCCCCTCTATACCCACTTCCGCGACATTATTGAGATCTTCAAAAAATATGATGTCTCCTTCTCCCTCGGGGACTCGCTGCGGCCGGGGTGTCTCCATGATGCCTCTGATGAAGCTCAATTGGCGGAATTGAAAACGCTCGGTCAACTCACCCGTAAGGCCTGGGAGCACGATGTCCAAGTGATGGTGGAAGGTCCCGGCCACGTGCCCATGGATCAAATTGAATTCAATGTGCGCAAGCAGATGGAAGAATGCTCTGAAGCTCCCTTCTATGTCCTTGGGCCGTTGGTCACGGATATTGCCCCCGGCTATGACCACATTACCAGTGCCATTGGCGCGGCAATGGCGGGTTGGTACGGCACAGCTATGCTTTGCTATGTGACCCCCAAAGAGCACCTTGGCTTACCCAATGCCGAAGATGTGCGCAATGGCTTGATTGCCTACAAAATTGCGGCTCACGCGGCGGATATTGCCCGTCACCGTCCGGGGGCGCGCGATCGCGATGATGAACTCTCGCGGGCACGGTATAACTTTGACTGGAACCGCCAATTTGAACTGGCCCTCGATCCGGATCGGGCACGGGAATACCACGACGAAACCCTACCGGCAGATATCTATAAAACCGCTGAGTTCTGCTCCATGTGTGGGCCGAAGTTCTGCCCCATGCAAACGAAGGTAGATGCCGACGCCCTTGCCGAACTGGAGAAGTTCCTCGCCAAGGACAACGATCAAGTGAGTGCCTCTGCTTAGGGCATGGCCATTGATTTCAAGGGGGGGCTAATTGCGACTGCCCTCCTTTTTGATGTCACCAATGGTTTCCATGATGCCGCCAATGCCATTGCAACGGTGGTCGCCACCCGTGCCCTTTCCCTGCGATCGGCGCTCATCCTTGCTGCTGTGGCTAATTTTGGTGGTGCCTTCTTGAGTACGCGGGTGGCGCTAACCATTGAAGCAGGTATTCTCAACAGTAGTGCTTTGGGTGCCCATTGGTTTGGCGTCATCAGTGCCGCACTCCTTGGCGCGATAGGCTGGAATTTGCTCACTTGGTATTGGGGTTTACCCAGTAGTTCTTCCCACGCCCTCATTGGTGGCTTGGTGGGGGCAGCCCTCTTTCAAGTGTCACCACACATCATCTATTGGCAGGGGATTGTTAAGGCGGTGGTGATTCCCATGGTCGTGTCCCCCTTGGCGGCGATCGCCATTGGCCTGAGTTTCATGACCCTTGTCGAGAAATGGCGGCAATCGCAAGATATTCCCCCAGAGCACTGGCAACGGTTGCAGATTCTCTCTGGAACATTGATGGCCGTTGCCCACGGTGCCAATGATGCCCAGAAAACCATGGGGGTGATTACCCTTGCCCTTGTGAGTTGGGGACAACTGTCACCCAATGCCGGTGTGCCCTTCTGGGTTATGGGTGCCTGTGCCTTGGCGATCGCGATCGGTACCTATGGCGGCGGCGAACGCATTATCCGCACCACGGGGGAGAAAATAACACCCCTTGACCCTGTGAGTGGCTGCTTAGCGAATCTCAGTGCCGCCTTGACCGTGGGGGCCGCGAGTCTAGTGGGCTTTCCCGTCAGTACGACGCAAGTCGTGGTGGGCGCGATTACGGGTGCTGGCTATCGCCATCAAGGGGAAGTGAACTGGCAAGTGTGGGCACAAATTTTTATGGCGTGGGTGCTAACGTTTCCCGGTGCAGCCCTGCTGGCGATCGCGATCTCTTTTGGCCTATCCCAACTTTAAGTCAACCTTAGGAAACCTGTGTGGGCTGCATCCGTTGGGCATACTCACGAAAGCGTTCGAGATCCGCTTGCAATGTACTTTCGACCACATGCCCCAAGAAAAGGCGATCCATAATTTGTCCCAGGACCCCCGGCATTGCATAGGAGACCGAGAGCTTAACAATTGTGCTGCCATGGCGATCGTAAAAGCGAATTGCGCCCCGATTGGGCAGCCCATCCACCGACTCCCACTGAATAATTTGGTGCTTTACTTGGCGGCAAATGCGCGATCGCCAGCTAAAATGCCAGTTTCCCGTGGCCAATGTCCAGTGGGAGAGGGTGGGGTCTTCTTCGGTGATGACCACAGATTCAATCCACTTCATCCACAGGGGCATTTTTTCTAAATCGGACCACAGAGCCCAGACGCGATCAACATCGGCTGCCACTTCAATCTGAACCGTATGCTCTAACCAACTCATACGTGACCTCCTGCCAAAATCGCTTGGGCGGCTTGTCGTCCGGACATTGTCGCGCCCTCCATGCTGTCAATGTAGTCCTGCTGCGTATAGCTGCCCGCCAGGTAAAAGTTAGGAACGGGTGTTTTTTGGGGCGGACGATAGGGATCCATGCCGGGGGCTTCGCGATAGAGGGACTGCGCTAATTTGACGACACTGTACCATGTCATGTTCAGATGGCGTGATGAGGGGAAGAGTTCATGGACTTGGCGCAGCACGTGTTGGGCAATCTCTTCATTGCTGGCTTTGATGAAGGGATCACCGGGGGTGAGCACCACTTGCAGTAGGGAGCCTTGACCTTCGCGATAGTAGTCCGCTGGGCTAGTGAGGGCCAGATCGGCAAAGCAGGAAAAGTCAGCATCAGCGGTGTAGAGCAGGTTATCAATACCTGTTGCCGCCACCTGTTTTTGTTGACTGGGGTCTTGCAGTTCTGTAACCCAGCCATCAAATCGCAGTTGTACCGTGGCTACGGGTACGGCCTCGAGCTTAAAGATATTGTCAAAGGTCGGGTGCGATCGCCATGCCTCTGGAATCAGGCGTTGAATCCCTGGCACATCACAGGCACATAGATAGGCATCCGCCGTAACTGTTTCTAGCTCTTCGCCTAGGGGAATCACCAACCCTTCCACCTGCCAAGTGCTCGGATCCTCGCCGCGAAAGAGAATTTCCTTCACCCGTCGCCGCAGATGAATCTTAGCCCCCCGTGCTTCAATGTAGTTCACCAAGGGCTTGAGCAGGTATTCTGCCGGTGATCCCTTGAGCATATTGAGCCGTGAGGCAGTTGTTTTGGCAGCAAACATCATAAAGATCGTCAGCATACAGCGAGCGGACATGTGCTCGGTATCAATAAAGCCTAAGGCGTAGGAAATGGGATTCCAGAGGCGTTTGAGGCTATTTTCTGAACCGCCATGACGCCGAAACCATTCGGCGAAACTGACGCGATCTAAGGCGCGAATTTGGCGCATTGCCCCCTCATAGTCCACCAGACCCCGCACTACAGGACTGGTGCCAAGGGCAATGGCATTAAAGAATTTATCGGCAGCAGAGAGTTGACGAGTGGTGAAGAAGGCCTTGAGACCGTTGAAGGGGGCACCCAAGGGAAAGCGAAAATCCAGTTCCCCCACCCGACCACCGCGATTAATAAATGTGTGGGTATGTTCCTTGGGCAGTAGGTTGGCGATCGCCCCCACCTTGGTCATGAGTTCAAAGAGATTGGCGTAGTTGTAAAAGAAAACATGTAGCCCCATCTCAATGTGGTTTCCATCGGCATCTTGCCAACTGCTGACTTTGCCCCCCACAAAGGGACGGGATTCATAGATTTCAACACGGTGACCAGCATCCACCAAATCCACTGCGGCGGCTAAGCCGGCTAACCCTGCACCAACAATGACAACCCGCATCAGTGATCCCAGAAAACTTTACAGATTTTAACATTTTTCGCCCCTCGGACGGTTTCTTGCGCATTAAGAAACTTGGCAGAGACCCTTGTCCCCCAGAACCCTCGTCTATGATCAAGGTAAGTTGAAGTTTTTGAATCGCTCACGCTCACGGTGTGCTTATGGCTACGCGTCGTGTCCTCGCCTTTCCCCTCTGGCAGTATTTGAACCAACGGCTATTTAGTCCGGGCTTTACCCTCAATCCCAAACGGTTCTGGCGGCAGTATTACGATGCTTACCTCGAACGCTGCTGGCAAAAGGACTGTGCCTCTAAGGAAGAACCCTCCTGTTAATCGTTCCACAGGTTCGCTAAAATGAGATAGCTCACTTTCCCGATCAAGATTAGGGACTTTTAGCTGTCGTCATTTTGGTTACTTTCGCCTGTTGGAAGACAGAAATACCATGGTTGCTTCGCCCCTCCCTGCCGATGCGGCACCGAAACGCTCCAAAATTGAGGCTCTCAAGGAACGGAGCCAACATCTACGAGAACCTGTTGCCACAGAATTGCTAGAACCAACGAATCGTTTTAGCGAAGAGGGGGTGCAGATCCTCAAGTTCCACGGCTCTTATCAGCAGGACAATCGCGATAAGCGGGTCAAAGGGCAGGAAAAAGACTACCAGTTCATGCTGCGCACCCGTAGCCCGGCGGGGTATATTCCGCCGCAGCTCTATTTAACCTTGGATCGCTTGGCAGATGAGTATGGCAATCACACCCTGCGAGCAACAACACGGCAGGGATTTCAATTGCACGGCATTCTCAAGAAAAATCTGAAAGCAGCGATCGCTGCCATTGTCCGCAGTATGGGATCCACATTGGGCGCCTGTGGTGATTTGAACCGTAATGTGATGGCGCCACCTGCCCCCTTTCGCGATCGCCCAGAATATACCCTTGCCTATGAGTATGCCCATCGCATTGCCGATCTCTTGACGCCACAAACCGGCGCCTACTACGAGATTTGGCTCGATGGTGAAAAGGTGATCTCCGGCGAAGAGCACCCCGATGTTAAAGCGGCCCGGCAGCGCAATGGTAATGGCACGATCTTTCCCAATAACGAAGAGCCCATCTATGGCGATCACTATATGCCCCGCAAATTTAAGTGCTGTGTCACGGTGCCGGGGGATAACTCCGTAGATCTCTTTTCGCAAGATTTGACACTGGTGGTGATTACTGATTCCCAAGGCCATCTTGAGGGCTTCAATATCTATGCCGGTGGTGGTTTGGGACGCACCCACAACAAAGAAGAAACCTTTGCCCGCATGGCCGATGAAATTGGCTTTGTCCGAGCGGCAGATGTCTATGAGGCTGTGAAGGCGATCGTGGCCACCCAGCGGGACTATGGCGATCGCTATAATCGGCGCCACGCCCGTTTGAAATACCTGATCCACGATTGGGGGGTCGAAAAATTCAAGGCCAAGGTGGAAGAATACTTTGGCAAGCCCCTCGAACCCTTTCGCCCGCTGCCGCCGTGGCGCTATCAGGACTTTTTGGGCTGGCACCCCCAAGGAGATGGCAAATTCTTCTATGGCCTGTCCATTGCCAATGGCCGCATCCTTGATCAGGGCAACTTCAAACTCAAGTCGGCTCTCAAGAAAATCGTCAAGGACTTTCAGCTCCCCCTGCGGGTCACACCCCACCAAAATCTGCTCCTGTGCGATGTCTCTCCCGATCAACAGGATGCAATTCAGCACATCCTTGAGCAGCACGGGGTGCGTGATGTCAATGCCATTGATCCCCTCGAACGCTATAGCATGGCCTGCCCGGCATTGCCTACCTGTGGCTTGGCCATTACCGAGTCAGAACGGGCAATTCCGGGGGTACTGGAGCGGATTCGTCGCCTCATGGAGCGGCTGGGACTCCAAGAGGAGCATTTTGTGATTCGGATGACGGGGTGCCCCAATGGCTGTGCCCGTCCCTACTTGGCAGAATTAGGCTTTGTTGGCATTGTCCCCGGCGCCTATCAGACTTGGTTGGGGGGAAGTCCCGATCAAACCCGCTTGGCGGAGGTCTATATTGAGCGGTTACCGATTGCCGAACTGGAAACAGCCCTAGAGCCATTGCTAGTCTTTTATCGCGATCGCCGGCAGCAGGGAGAATCCTTTGGTGATTTTTGCCATCGGGTTGGTTTTGCGGCCTTGCGAGAGTTTGCTGCGAATTACGTTCCCACTGCCACAACAAAGCGCTATCGCGTGGATGTGCGGGCTGATCAATACCAACAACTCAAGGAATTGGCAGCAGCCAAGGGCATGTCTCTAGCAGCAGTGACCCGTGAAGCGATTCAGCGTTACCTTGAGCAATCGCGCTAAAACAGGCAAGGATAGGATGCCTATCGGCTGCTATAATGAGGAATTGCCAAATAGGGCGGCATAGCCAAGTGGTAAGGCAGAGGTCTGCAAAACCTTTATCCCCCGGTTCGAATCCGGGTGCCGCCTTGATACTTCCGTGGGTTATCTAGGTTGCTGCGCTAGCCAGTCCAAGAGCCGATGAATCCCCCAGCAGTAATCAGGATCGCTCCAGAGGCGTTGACATTTGCGATCGCTGGTAAAACCGACATGGCCGCCCTGTTCTGTCATCAGCAGTGTGAGGGCAGGATTGCTCTCGGCAATCGCTAGGAGTTCTGGCACAAGACGAGGATCAAATAGGGGATCATCGGCAGCATAGAGCATCCATACGGGTATGGTCAGTTGCGGCAACAGCGGCAAGGGACTGCTGGCAGCATAATACTCGGCTACACTGCCAAAGCCAAGGCGGTCAATGACGAGGGCGGCATCAAAAGCGGCAATGGTGTCAATTTGGGCAACGGTGTTCAGATCCAACATCTGAGGGTGAAGGCGATGGAGGTGGCGAGCCAAGTATTGGAGTTGACGGCTGATGGCGCGTTCAAATTGCCGTCCCCAAAAGGTCGTGCCGAGGTGGGCAAGGGAACGGTTGGAGTCAAGGTTGGGGCAAATCACAGCAGCCCCCCCAATGTCTTTTGTCCCTTGCTGTTGCGCATACCACGCCCCCCAAAGGGCTAACTGCCCCCCCAAGGAATAGCCAACAAACCAGTAGGGAGGGGTATAACCAAGTTCTTGACACTGCTGCGCGATCGCTACAAAGTCTTGTCCTTCGTAGAGACCATCACTGGTTAACACTGGGGACAGTTCCGCGCTGCGACCATGGGCACGCCAATCAAAGAGCACGACATCAAAGCGGCGGGCGATCGCCCAATGGGCAAGGGTATGCAAGTACCATTGATTCTTGAGATCACCCGTAATGCCGTAGGTGGCAATGATGGTTCCGCGTGCTTGGCCAACCCGATACCCCTCACCGTACAGGGGCACGCCCTCCGCCCCATGAAAAACATGGCTGGTTTGCGGTTGCCAAGGGTAGAGGCACCCCCAGCGTTGGACATAGGCAGTAAAGACCGTGTGGATCACGCCAGAGTGCAGGGGCAGTGGTGGCCAATAGGATAGGGATTGCATAGAATTTAGTCATCCATCGCAAAATAGGCAAGGTTGGGCGTTTTTGGTGATCATTGTGAGGCATGGGTGATGACACGGAGCGATGATCCACAGAGGATAGACCCCTACACCATGGAAACCTGCCTGATGGATGTCCAAGCCGATCGCTTGCTGGATGAAGTCTTTGCCGCTGTGGAGGCCGACCTCAATGAGCCAGAATCCCTAGCGGCGGTCTTAGAACCGGAACCTTCCCTCCTCGTTCCCTTTGAAGCAACGACAGCTCCTCCCCCGGAGGAACCTTCTCGCTGGCTGCACCGCTCAGAACCGCAGCAGGGGTTTTCTTGGGGCGATCGCTTTTTGATCGGGGTCGGCATTGCCTCCTTTGTACTGGGGGTTGGCCTCTGGATCAGCCTGAATCGCCAACCGGTCACAGTTGCCCCTGACGCTGCGGTGACCACAACCACCAGTCCTGCCGATAGGGCCTTCGCTGAGTATCTGCAAACTTCCCTGCAACTCCTTAGTCAACAGGCTGCCACCCCAACCCCTTCACCCCCCGCCATCATCAGCAATTCTGGCCCCAGTCCCACAGCCTCTGCCCCAACCGTTGAGCGCATCTACGTTCCTGTTTACCAAGCCCCCACCACACCCACGGTGACCCTGCCCAATTTACCCACGGTGACAGCCCCTACGCCGGCGGCCACACCGGCACCCCCTGCCCCTACACCGGCGCCCCCCCAACATACCTTGGTGGGCATCCTCGAACTGGGCGATCGCTCAGTGGCTCTTTTTCAAAGCAATGGCCAAACCCTACGCTTGAGTGTGGGCGATACAATTGGCAATGACGGCTGGCAACTGGTACAGATTCAAAATCAGCGGGCGGTGCTACGGCGTCAAGGGGAAGTGCGCTCCCTCACCGTTGGCCAAAGTTTTTAAAAAAGGGTCACTCATGAGCTTTTTCCGCGACTTGAATGCATTCCTAGAGCAAAAACTCGAGGACTTTATTCGTGCCAATCCGCAGCTTGAACTCAATCTGCTGCTCCTTGAGCTAGAGGATCAAGAACGGGAAACCCAAGAGCAGCTACTGCGGTTGCAACAGGAAGTCAATACCTGCGAACAGCAGATTTTAGGCCTTGTTTCCGAGATTCGCCGCTGGCGCGATCGCATCCAAACGGCGATGGCAGCTCAACGCCCTGACCTTGTGGAATTGGCACGGCAACGGGAGGCCGAATTAAGCCGACGCGGCGAGCAACTGTGGACTCAGCGCCTCAACGCCCTCAATCAAATTCCCGTTACCCAGCAGCTTCTGCAAAAGATTCGAGATCGCCGGCGAGAAGTCATGAACCGTGTGCCTACCGCCAGTGCGCCCCCACCACCGCCCCCACCGCCACCGCGCATGACCAGTGACCTCAATGATCCCATTGAAGCTGAGTTTCGCCGCTTGGAACTGCAAACTGCCCTCGAGGAACTGAAGCGCTCAATGGGGTTATAGCGCAACAGACGTGGGACAATCGAGAACGCGGTTTTATCCAAATGTCCCATGGCGGTTATTCAGATTACATCCGACGACACTTGGCAAATTCAGGCCGATGGCCATCCCCTGCAAGGCACCCTCCAGGTGCCGGGAGATAAATCCATTTCCCACCGTGCCCTGATGTTGGGGGCAATGGCAGAGGGCACCACCCATATTGAAGGCCTGCTCGTGGGTGAAGATACCTGTAGTACCGCCGCCTGTTTTCGTGCCCTTGGTGCCGAGATTTCAGATCTCAATGCCACAGCAGTCACGGTTCAAGGCTTGGGAATTGGCCATCTCCAAGAACCCGCGGATGTGCTGAATGCCGGCAACTCTGGTACAACGATGCGGTTGTTGTTGGGAGTATTGGCAGCGCAAACAGGTCGCTTTTTTACGATTACCGGGGATGCCTCATTGCGATCGCGCCCCATGGCACGGGTCGTCACGCCCCTCCTACAGATGGGTGCCCAGATTTGGGGGCGTCAACACCACAGCCGTGCCCCCTTGGCCGTTTTGGGACAGCCCTTAGAGCCAATCACCTACTACAGTCCCATTGCCTCCGCTCAGGTGAAATCAGCGCTATTGCTCGCCGCCCTCCACACTGAAGGCACTACCATCATTCGCGAACCCCACCGCTCACGGGATCACAGTGAACGTATGCTTCAGGCCTTTGGTGCCTGTTTAAGCGTGGATGAGGCCACCTGCACGGTGAGTCTTGAAGGACCTGCAGTCTTAAAGGGTCAGAAGGTCATTGTGCCCGGCGACATCAGTTCAGCCGCCTTTTGGTTGGTGGCAGCCTCCATTACCCCTGATTCAGACCTAGTGCTGACCAATGTGGGCGTCAACCCCACCCGCACCGGCATTCTCGACGTGCTTTGGGCAATGGGAGCCGAGATTACCCTTCAAAATGAGCGGCTCGTCACAGGCGAACCAGTGGCAGATCTGCGGGTGCGATCAGCGAGGCTGAAGGGAACCCGTATTGGCGGTGAATTGATTCCCCGCTTGATTGATGAGATTCCAATTTTGGCCGTGGCCGCTGCCTTTGCCGAAGGGATCACCGAAATTCGGGATGCAGCAGAACTGCGGGTGAAGGAGAGCGATCGCCTCAAGGCTGTGGCCACCGAATTGCAAAAAATGGGCGCTAAGGTCACTGAACTCAGTGATGGCCTCGATATTCAGGGGGGCGTGCCCTTGCAAGGCACCCATGTGGAAACCTACGGCGATCATCGCATGGCCATGAGTCTGGCGATCGCTGCCCTCAATGCCACAGGAACCAGCCACATTCACAACGCCAGTGCGGCAGCCGTCTCCTATCCGGAGTTTGTAACAACTCTGCAACAAATTGCTTGACAGCTCAAAAATCCCAGTAATTTTTGGGACAACTTCACTCAACACCAAACGCTGTATGCTAGCATCAAATAAATTGTTTTGGTGTCACAATGCAGCTTCGCGCTGCGCTGAATTCTCTGTAGCCTTGTAATATTCAGGTGTTTACCTTCCTTGATAATTGTAAGACTACATTAGACCCAAAATGATACAGAACCAAAAAAATACGATAATATAGTTTCACTCCTGCGCTAGGGGCGCCTTTGCGCTCTATCTAGGACAGGGAAATCCCTCTCTAACTGACTTCTTTGTTTTTCTTCAAAAAAGGCTGTGTTTATTCATCATGGCAACAATTCAAGATTTCATCCACGTTCAGGATCAATGGTCATTAGATGAGTTGGTGGAAATCGCCAACGAACTCTTGCCCCAGCACCTCCCCCAGGAGGACTCCAAAAACCGTGTTTTGGAAGAGGTCAACCCGCGTCTGGTGCGCCATTACACCTCCTGCAAGTTGATTGACCGTCCCGCTCGCATTGGCCGCGAAGGTCGCTACGGCTATCGCCACCTTGTGCAATTGCTGGTGGTGCGGCGGCTGTTGATGGAGGGCTATACCGCAGGTGCCATTTACAAGTTGGTGTATCGTATGAGCACCCCAGAACTGCGGGCACTCCTTGAGCAAGGGGTTCATCTGCAATTGAATCCACCCCCCATCAACCCAGCTTTGGCCTTTTTGCAGCAAGTACAAGACCGCTCCGAGCATCGCTATGGGGAACCCATGCGCGTCAGTCCCAGTGTCAGCCGCCGCGAGGTACCGCCCCCGAGCCATTCACCGCAACCGGAATCCTGGAAGCGCATTGAGGTGGTGCCCGGCTTTGAGGTTCATATTCGCGATGACTTTAACTTTCCCCAGATCAATCGCGATCAGGAAGCCCTTGTGAAGCAACTGGTGCAATTGCTCTCTAGCTATACCCAGCGCTAACTGAGACTGAATATCTGGTGTCGCGGTTAGCCCGCTGGCGATCGCTATAATAGCGCCATGGAAGGATGCCTCAACGATACGGATATTTACACGCTGTGCCAAACCCTTGCCCTTGGCCAGCGCACCGGGGAACTCTACCTCGAAGATGATGCCGGTCATACGTGGCTTCTCTTTTTGAGTCATGGTCACCTCGTTTATATTGCTGATCGCCACAGCCACAGTTTAGAGCGGTTGCAGGATCTGTTCTATGGGCAGGGGATTCCTTGGCCGAGTCCCGATAGCTTCATCGAAAGCAAAGCCGGTGCCAGTTGGGTGGAATACGAATGCCTGTGGTGGCTCCTCGATCACTGCAAGCTCAGTCAAATCCATAGCGTGTGGCGTGCGCTGCTGCGGGAGAGTCTCTTTGACGTTGTTAGCCTCAATCGCGCTTGGTTCAAGTTCTATAGTGCGAGTCCCCTCACCCCCCAATGGCACAATCTCTCCCTGACAATGCTGCTCAATGACAGCCTGAGCCAGCTGCGGGAATGGAAAAAACTGCATCCAGAGTTGCGTTCCCTCGATCAATCCCTCGAACTGACGGATATTAAACCCACAGGCAACGATCCAGCGGATCAGTGGTTTCGCCAACTGGAACCCTTCGTGCGGGAGCGGATCACCTTGCGCCGTCTGAGTCGGCAACTGGGACGAGATGCCGTGACGGTGGGCAAACTCCTGCTGCCCTATCTCCATCAAGGGTACTTACAAGTCAGTTCTTGGGGAACCAATGGCCACACCCGTACATTTCCCCCCCTCTCTTGGCGGCGATCGCCCCGGGTCGTGTGTGTGGATGATGCCGCCACTGTCCGTCAAGTGGTTGAATCCACCCTGCAAGCAGCAGGTTATGAAGCCACGGCGATCGCCCACCCGTTAACCGCCTTGAGTCTCATTTTCCAACTCAACCCCGACCTGATTTTCCTCGATATTGCCATGCCCGAATTGGATGGTTACGAATTTTGTACGCTCCTGCGGCACACGCCTCGCTTCCGTTATACGCCGATTATTATGCTGACTAGCCTCGTTGGTTGGAGCGATCGCCTGCGCGCCAAAGTCGCCGGTGCCACTGATTACCTCAGTAAGCCCTTTTCAACCCAAGAATTGTTAACAATTACGCATCATTATATTGGTGCAGCCCCACCTGTAACCTCCTTAACAGACGAGTCCTTTAGCGACGTGCTAGAACCAAAATCAGGCCTTGAGACTCCCCGTTAGTAGGTTAGCTGTCATGGATCTGTCATTCTTTTAGGCTTTTAGAATATAAAGCAACCCCTTCATTCTACGTGTAACCCCCTATGAGCAAAGTCTTAGTTGTCGAAGATAGTCCGCCCCAGCGGGAAATGATTAGCGAATTGCTAGCGAAAACAGGCTTTGAAGTAACAGTTGCCACCGATGGTGTCGAGGCAATAGAGCAATTGCAGCAGAGCATTCCCGATGTGGTTGTCCTCGACATTGTCATGCCCCGCATGAATGGGTATGAAGTCTGTCGCCAAATTAAGTCCGACCCCCGCACCCAATCCATTCCCGTGGTTATCTGTACCTCCAAAGGTGAGGAGTTTGATCGCTATTGGGGCATGAAACAGGGGGCTGATGCGTACATTACGAAGCCCTTTGACCCCAAAGAACTCGTTGGCACCATCAAGCAACTCTTGCGAGGCTAAAAAAGATGTTTAGTAGCTCAGACCTACTCGCAACCAATGCCCCCATCGAAAGTGGCACCATTGATGACCTCAGAACCCCAGAGGGGGACTTACATATCCTCTTTACGATCCCTAGCGGTGATACCCTAGCCCTACCGGCTATTGGGGTGCGCGAAGTTGTGGCCGTGACTCCCGATCGCATTACCCCAGTGCCCAATACCTCCAATCTGCTACTGGGGATTTTGAACCTGCGGGGGCAGGTGATTTGGGTAGCGGATACTGGCAACTTTCTTGGGGATGACACCCCCTTGAATACCAATCGCTCTGAGCTATCGATTATTGCCATTGAAGATGATGAGTTAATGGTGGGGCTAGCAGTTCATCAAGTCCGAGGCATGGAGTGGCTCAACAATGACACCATTAAGCCCGCGACCCATGTCAGCGATCAGATGGCTCCCTTTGTCCGTGGCGAGTGGGTTTTTGATGCCGAGCAACAGGACATTGTTAAGCTCTTAGATCCCCTCGCCATTTTACGCAGTGCTCGCTGGGGGCTCTAAACTAGAAAACGTAGAATCTCAATGGACACTCGCCCTCAAGTGTCACCATGGAACTCATCAGCACCAGTCACTTTAGGAAAATTAACACCCCCGTGATATCTTTCCCAAGGATTGGCGCATACTTTGTAATTAAAGCTTCCTTGATTGAGTCCTTAAGAATCATCTGCCCCTTGTCATCATCCATTCTGGGAGTAACCCCATGGCATCCAGTAGCACCCAACACACCCAAGACTATCAAAAAGCGGTTGCCGCTTATGTGCAAGGTAACTACGAAGAAGCGGCCAAAATCACTGACCAATTGGTGGGCACCCGACCGAACGATCCCAACCTACGGCTGCTGCGGGGGCACATATACTGCTGCCAACAACGCTACAGCGAGGCTCAAGAGCAGTACCATGCGGTTCTCAATGCCACAACGGATCCAGAATTGATCAATCTGGCCAACGAGAGCCTTACCAAGATTAAGGATTTGATTCCCGCTGCCGAACCTGCTAAGAACGGAGGCGAAGAATACCACACCACCCTGCAAGGAGATCACACCCAACTTCAGGGGGACAATACCTTTTTGCAAACTACCCCACCCCCTGTGGAACCCCAAGCCGCGAACCCCTCAGAGGAATTGAGTCTTGAACACTTTGATGATTTTGGTAGCGATTTAGGGACAAGCAATCCCTTTGACGATCTCGAGGTTGCCGGCATTGAGGAAGAAGTTGGCGCCAGTTTAGAACAGGGTACTTTTAACCCCTTCGACGCAGATGCAGCGGTTCAGGATCCCTTTGCCTTTTCGGCTAATTCTTTGGAGGAGCTAGTCGCGGACATTCCAGAAATTCCCATCGGCGAATCCGTGCAGCCCCTAGGTACAGGGCCCGTCAGTGATGATGATATCACAATGCTCATGGGAAGTTCTCCTTTGACCCCGTCCGAACCGGCCAAACCTATTTTTGATGGTGAGACATCAGAAAGTACGGCGGCTCCTTTTCAAGAAATGACGCCGCCCTCCCTAGAAACATTTGATGATCCCTTTGCCGCTGAAGTGGCAGTGTCTGAAGAGAGTCTCTTTGGGGGGCTTACAGAATCGGGAGAAGCCAACGTCGTTCCTGAAGTCTCTACCTCTGCCGCTGGTATCAGTGATTTGTTGACCAATGAGACGGCAGATGCCATTGAATTGTTGCCGCAGCCCGAATTAAGTTCTTCTGATGCGGCTGAGGAGGAAGACGATCTCTTTGGTGGCTTCTCAGCTTCTCTTGAGGCTTTTGAAACCCCAGATATTGTGGCAGAACCCCTGTCTCCTGAGGCCTTTAACCCCGCTACCTTTGAGGATGAGCAAACGATCGCTATGTCTGAGTTTCCCGCACGCGAAACCGTTGCCGAAGACCCGAGGGCACCAGCGATCGCGCAAGGGGAAGCTAGCTCTGGTGGTGCTGAACCCTTTGAATCCATTGCCGACTTTGACCTAGAGGATCTCTCCTTTGGCAATGCAGATTTCTCCGGTGCGGGATTTGATGATGAAATGACCATGGCCAATCCCCAAGTGCATGGCATGGGGGATGTTGGATCAGAGGGCACCGTGATGACCGATGCCGGCACCGAGACCTTTGCAGTTTTACCGGATGAATTTGATCTCAGCCAGCAAAGTCTTGACGACTTGGCCGATTTTAGCCTCGACCTGAGCCAAAGCACCGCCAGCCGCACTGAAACCCCAACCCCTCCAGCAAGTCACGATCTCTCAGCCTTTACCGAGCAAGTACCCGTTGCAGCACCCGTGGCTACTGCGCCAACACCTTCTCATCGTCCTAGTTCTGTGGCTGGAACAGTCCCAGCAACTTCAACGGCCACAAGTTCCTTTGGCCAGCAAAACATTACCTCAGCCATAACCACCGGTGTGCTTTCCGCCTTAGCTGCGGGTGCTGTCAGTTTAGGCTTTAATGCCCCCGGCCCTGGGCCTTTGGTGAGTGGTACTGCCGCCGGTCTCACCGCCGGGGTGGCCGTCTATGCCATGGGGCAGCGTAGCGTCAGCCGCATCAAGCGCTTCTGTACGGATTTGCAGGCACAGTGTAATGCCGTGATTGCCGGTGATATGACGGCGCGGGTGCCGGTCACCAGTAGCGATGAACTGGGACTCTTGGCACAAAGCTTTAACCAAATGACGGATACCATCCAGCAGATTACTGCTGATGCCCAGAAAAAAGCAGAGGAAAACGAACGGCAGCGGGATGATTTACAGCGCCAAGTGATCCGACTCCTCGATGATGTCGAGGGTGCCGCCCGAGGTGACCTGACCGTACAAGCGGAAGTGACAGCGGACGTGCTCGGCGCCGTGGCCGACTCCTTTAACCTGACGATTCACAACCTGCGGACGATTGTGCAACAGGTGAAAATTGCCGCCCAGCAGGTGAGTCGCGGTGCCGCAGAAAACGAAACCTTTGCCCGTAGTCTCTCAGCAGATGCTCTGCGGCAAGCGGAGGAGCTAGCGGTCACCCTGAACTCGGTGCAGATGATGACCAATGCGATTCAGCGGGTGGCTGAAAGTGCCCAAGAAGCCAATGAGGTGGCACGCAAGGCTTCAGAAACAGCCCTCCGTGGCGGTGAGGCGGTGGAACGCACGGTGGCGGGTATTTTGCAAATTCGGGAAACGGTGGCCGAGACCACCCGCAAGGTGAAGCGCCTAGCGGAATCTTCCCAAGAGATTGCCAAGATTGTCGGTGTGATCTCGTCGATCGCCAACCGCACGAACCTGTTGGCCTTGAACGCCAGTATTGAGGCCGCACGAGCTGGGGAAGCAGGTCGGGGTTTTGCGGTGGTCGCCGATGAGGTGCGCCAACTGGCAGACCGGGCAGCCAAAGCCTCGAAAGAAATTGAGCAGATTGTGTTGCAAATTCAAAGTGAAACCGGCGCGGTGATGACCGCCATGGAAGAAGGGACCCAGCAGGTGATTGAAGGGACGAAGCGGGCTGAACAGGCCAAGCACTCCCTTGAGGACATCATTCAAGTGTCGTCGCAAATTGATACCCTTGTGCGCTCGATTACTAACGCTACGGTCGAACAAACAGAATCGGCGCGAGCCATGGCTCAGGTGATGCAATCCATTGAGTTGACAGCGCAAGCCACTTCTCAGGAGGCACAGCGGGTGTCTGACTCGTTGCAAGGTCTAGTGAGTGTGGCACGCAACTTGCAAGCATCCGTGGAACGGTTCCGCGTTGAAAATACTGAAGATCAAGCCTAAGCAATCCGGGAGGGGGCTATGCAGAGCGATCAACAAAAGCGTATTCTTGGTTACTTCATTGAGGAGGCGCAGGAACACCTGACCACCATTGAAGATAGTTTGATGAATCTCCAGCAGGTGGTCAATGACCCTGAGGCGATGAGTGAAATGTTTCGGGCGGCGCACTCCGTCAAAGGGGGGGCGGCCATGCTCGGACTCCACAGCATTCAGCACACCGCCCACAAGCTAGAGGACTACTTCAAAATCCTGCGGGAACACCCCGTAACGGTGGATGAAACCCTAGAGCAATTGTTTTTGCAAGCCTTTGATGCGCTGCGGGAACTCCTCGATGAATTGCAAGGCCCCTTTGGTTTGACGGAGGAAACAGCAACGGCAACGCTGAATCGGGTGGAACCAGTCTTCAATCAACTGCAAGCCCACTTGAACCACCTGACCCAAGGAGCAGAGGCGGCGCCCCCTGTGACTGCCCCTTCTCCCCCCGTGGCCGAACCCGTTAAGCCACCGGTACAACCCGTTGCTGATTCGAGTTACCGTTTAGTCTTTCAAACGGAGGTGCCCGATCGCCTGCGGGCAATGTTGCAACTCTTTAAGCAGCCCGATTCGCCCCAAGTGCGGCAAGAATTGGCGGAGGCCTGTTCTAATTTGGGTCAGTTGGGAGAAACCTTTGCGCTGCCCCAGTGGGTTGAATTGCTGGCGATCGCCCAACAGGCGGTGAGTAACACAGCTCAGCCCCTCACGGCTTTGGCACCGGTGGTGATCAAAGAGATTATGGCGGCTCGCGACTTGGTGCTCAATGGTCAAGGCAGTGCGATTCGTCCCAGTGACAGTTTAGTGGCGCTTCAGCCGCCTGTGATTGAGGAAGCTCCGGCTGTTATTCCAGAAGAGCCAGAGCCTGCGGTCTTAGAATCAGCTCCCATGACCCTTGAGGAACCACTGCAACCCCCTGCAATGGCCTCTGAGGTTGCTCCGCCAGAGGTGAGTGGGCCTGAAGAGGAGGTTTCTGAGCCGAGGGAGCCAATGAGCAGCGATGGCCATGGTGTCACTGTTTTTGGCGAGGAGAGTGGGGCTGATTTCCAAGAATTGAGTGACATTTTTGGTGATGCCACGGCACTGCCGACGGACTGGCTGGAGGACACCCTTAAGGAGGATTTGGCCAGTTTAGGGCTGGGGGATGAAGCGGCCTTTGATGAGGAGATTTCCGACTTTTTGAACAGGACCGCTGCTGAGGAGTTGCCTGAGGCAGAACCTAGCCTTGATGCCATCCTCGATGAAATTGAAGAACTCTCTGGTGAGCTGGTCTCTACGGAGGTGGAGGAAGCATCCCTCGATGACCTCATGCCGCCAGCGATCGCTGAAAGTATGGCTGAGGCCCTTGAGGCGCCCTTGACACTTGACAGTCCTACTGAGGAAAATGCAGCCACAGCACCTGCCGAACTTGGTCTGGATGCATTCCTTGAACAATTCACCGAGGAAGCCCCCTCAGAGAGGGCTGCTCTTGATGAGGCAGTTGCTTCCCTAGAAGACTTTTTGGGTGAGGTGGAAACCACCGAAGCTCCCGATCTGGTTCCCCTAGAAGAGGACTTTGAGATCCCTGCTCTGAGTGATGT
>FMJZ01001172.1_pt1 | contig 18438 bp, 25 predicted proteins | sample 1987881 | NCBI WGS metagenome assembly FMJZ01 (sample SAMEA4378227, study PRJEB15110) | soil metagenome | biome: soil; feature: Field; material: Soil | place: India | collected 2015-03-11 | depth 0 m
GGACAAGCATAGCGGGCTTTGGACCCGCCGACGGGAGTTCGAATCTCCCCCGGGCTACCATTAAACGGTGGCTTGGTCGAGGTTCAAATTGTCGGTTTCTTAACGTTTACTTTTAGCATGAAGCTGGAAATCATATTTCGGTGTACTGAGAAGGGATCTTGTTTTAGTTCTCCAACCAACACTTGTACTTGTTTGTTATTTCAAGTATCTAGCGCTAGTTTTAAACGAGACCCAGATTATTGTAAGTTAGGTGAATGCTTGGAACAGTCGGCTAAAAAGGTAGCCATCGCCACTCTTTTCGGAGCTGTTATTTCCATAACTAAGATTGTTGTGCCTTCTCCTATAGATAAAATGTTTATTGTTGTCCATGCTCTACTACTTGGATTAGGAGCGTTGCTCTTAAGAAGAATGGGCGCTACATATGTTGCAGTGATTGGAGGTGTTTTAACGGCCTTATGGCGAGTAGCTCTTGCCCCTTTCAGCTTTTTATTTGCTCTTTTGTACGGTTTATTTGTTGACGGTTTCTCTCTCCTTTTCAAGATCAACCCTAATGAGGGTGATGTAAAAACAGTTAGGTTGGTGGCTTCGATGACTTTGAGTACGGCGCTAGTTGGTTTTTTTAGCTACTATGTTACGGTTTTTATGTTAGGCTTGCTTCAAAGAAACCTTGTTCTTGAAGTTAGCATATTGGCTATTGGAACCCTCAGCGGCGCTGTAGCCGGTTACTTTACCTCCATTATCTGGAACAAATATCTGAAAAATGCAAAGTTTGACATCATCAGCATTCGCTTTTCAGTTTTTTGAGAAGCCTAACTCAGCGGTTGTTTGAGGTTCAGAATCCTTCGCAAAGCAATAAGCAATGGAACGCCAACTAAGAAAGATACTACGACTACCAGTGCATCTTCTATATAGGAGTCAATAGCTCCAGTTATGAAAATATAATATACAGCATCGGGGGGCCAGCCAAAAAAGTTGTATAATCCGGCGGGAATCAATAGAAACACTCGTGTTAAAGCATCCGTCACTGTGGCTACGAAGGATACGAGGATTAGGGATATGGGAAAAGATTTAACATTTTCCTTAAAGAGAGATTTGCTTAGCTTTGCAGCGGGATATATAAGAGCCAGGGCAAGCAGAATGTCAAGAATTGTCCAGAATGGAAGCCAAGTCCCAAACGGATGAACAAAGTAAGCTATGAGCATGATGGCGTAAATGGCCATAACTGGCTTCCATTTCCCTTTAGCCAGAAAGCCAGCAGCCAAAACTCCTATAGGCTCCGCGATTATTCCGAACATCCAAACATCGATGGGTTTAATAGCTCTGGCCACGATGCTTCCTATGAGAGCAGCCGAAAAACCAGCCCAAGGACCTAAAACAATTCCCTCTATGGGCTCTAAGTATATGGCCCAGTTGCGCCATAAGCCAAATGACATAAAATATAAAATTACATGTAATGCTGCAAAAACTCCGACAAAGGATACTTTCTTCGTTGATAAGTGTAACATTTTTCAATCGAATGTATTTTTTACACTCAATTAATAAGCTTTGCCACAGACAGACTCTTTCTTTCACTCCTAGATTTTATTTCAGATAGATAAGACCTAACGTTTTAACTCCTTCTGGCGCGTTGAAATCTTCTTTTAAGCACGTTTTGAGGATTTTTTCCAGAAAGAATTGAGGATCATGTCCTAACCCCGATATTTTAAACCGATATTTGAACCTATCCCGGGCTACCACTTCAAAGGCCGCTTTTGTTAGGAACGATGAGTTCTAATGCCTAATTAAGGAAAACTAAATTTAGCTACCCACGCTATGTATCGGGCTTCTTCTGCTCTTTTCTTGGGTGGGGTGTATAAAAATCCTTTTTCTGCAAGAATTTTGTTAGTTTGAGCGAATATCCAGTGCCATGCTTCATTTAGAACTTCGTTAAATGCAATCTTGTTTCTCACAGGAGTTGTGTTACTAAGAGCTCTCTCAAGGGTCGAATAATTTTGACGCATTGTCTGCGTAACTAAAGGAAGTATAATGTCAGCTATTTGTTCAACAATTTTCTTGTCATCATCAGCAAAAATTGGGTAATTAAGCTTAAGTTGACCTTTTTCACAGACAATATAATTCATATCTTCAAGTAAGCGAACCAGATTTCGCATCCATATCTCAACACTATTTTCGGTAAGTTCCTTAATCGAAATTGTCTCTTCAGCATTAAGTCGGAAAAGCAAAAAAGCGGTATCTCGCAACATCTTTTTTGAACATAACTGGGTAATGGTAGATATTTTTTCGATCATCCATGATGGTGACTTGAAAAACGACTGAGCTGCTTTATGGGAAGCTTGAAGGGTCCATAGGACATCTGGAAATGCGTATCGTATACCCTGATGGTCGCCAAAACTAGTAAAAGTATACGCATCTGATGTATCGCTGTGACTGCCCCAATACATTTTGTCATAGAGTCGTAAGGCTGTTTTTTGGTCCACTTCTTCACGTGCAAAGAGCAGATAATTTCTGTTGCCTGGTTGAGGTTTATTTTTTACGAGTAACTTCTCTTCTTCAAGAGTTTTCAAGCCTGACCAATCTAATATAAAACACCCCAAGGCAGCAAAAAGTAGTTTCTCTGTCTGCACTTGTTTAGCAGCGGAGAAATCCTTTGCCAAAGAAATAATTCTCTCGGCATGATTACCGATACGTTCAACTAACTCGCTTGCTATCGGTTCACTCGTTTGAGCTAAAATCATCAAGTCTTCTTTTGTGAAAATAGCGAAATTTACATGATAGACCCCAGATTCTTCTCTAATGGCATTTATTCCAGTCCAACTATTCAAAAGCTTCATAGCCTGTTTTCGACTGATCTTCAATATAGAACATATTTTATTCATGTTCATTGGGCGTTTGTTAAGCGCGTATAACAATTCAAGCCCCAACTTCTGTCTTGCAACAAAAAAGGGATTGAATTCATCGAATGGTCCGCTGTCTCCACAAACATACATCATGAGTCTTTTCAGACGTCGAGAAACTGCTACCGTGTATCCCACCCTGTTAGAAATATAAACTAACGAATGTATAACTTTTAGGACATCTTGATAAACCAAATAACTTGAATTTTAAAGTCTACTTTACTTTTGGCGGGCCCGCTGGGATTTGAACCCAGGTTCTCCGGCTCCGGAGGCTTACGCACATGCTGGGCCTTTCCGAGATGCATGTTCGGCGCCTTGATCCGTGCTGGGCTACGGGCCCATAATAAGTTAAGCCTTAACAGAATTAATCATTGTTGCTATTATTTTGCCTTTACCTAAATTTCTATGAGTTCTTCGTTTATCCACCAGGCTTTTTTCTTGCCGGTTCTTTCACCCGCGTAATATTCTATTATTGGTTTTCCAAGCTGTTTTTTGGAAGCCTTTTCTATTCTTCTTAGCCTATTTAGTATCAGCCATCTGTTGGTTTTTAGGTATTCGGCTAGTTCTGGGGTTGTTGCGCCCTTGTAGTGCATTAGGTAGTCCATTATTTTGTGGTCTAGCTCATCTAGACAGAAAATGTGAGGGTTTGTTTGTCCCCTTTCGTATGTGAGGAGCTCCAAGTCTGCAAGGTATTTCCTTATTTGGGAGAATTCTGCTTCAAGTTTTCCAAGTCTGCGCTCCAGTTCAAGAATTTTATCCGGCTTGGGTGTTTTTTGGAGTTTTTCTATTATGGCGTCTCTTATGAAGTTGCTTCTTTCGCCTTCCGGAACCCGCAGAACCATTTCTTTGTAGACCTCTTCTGGAATTTTTACTGAGATTACTCTTAACTCGCTCATTGGCACCACGCGCATATTCTCATGTTTACTGTTTCCTATTTCTTTCGGAAATCTTTTAAAAGCTAAGGTCTAACCTTTAGACCAAGTCGGATTAAAAGTGGTATGTTATGCCTAAAAAAACTACAATCTCCCTCATAAAATGTGATGTGGGTTCCTTGGCGGGGCACCACGTGGTTCCTGAACCATTGCTCAGCATAGGGGAGAAAAACCTGAAAAGGGCTAAGGAAAACGGTTTGATAAACAGCTATTATGTCTTTAACGTGGGCGACGACTTGCAGCTTCTCATGGTTCATGAAAAAGGTGAATCTAACCCTGAAATCCACCAGCTGGCATGGGACGCTTTCCAAGAAGCCGCCAACAAAGCCTTACAGCTTAAGCTTTACGGGGCTGGACAAGACTTGCTGAAAAACGCCTTCAGCGGAACAGTCCGCGGACTTGGACCTGGAGTGGCTGAAATGGAAATTGAAGAACGGAAATCAGACCCCATAATCGTTTTTGCTGCTGATAAAACTTCAGCTGGAAGCTTTAACCTGCCCCTTTTCCGCATATTCGCAGACCCAATGAACACTGCTGGGCTCGTAATCGACCCCAACATGGCTGGAGGCTTCAAGTTTGAGGTTATAGACGCAAAAGAAGGCAAGAAAGTTGTTGTTAAATGCCCAGAGGAAATGTACGAGCTTATCGCTTTAATAGGCACTGTTGAACGATACGTAATCTCAAGGGTTTGGCGCGCTCGGGATGACCTAATATGTGTTTCTGGCAGCGTAACCCGGCTGTCTTTAATTGCTGGGAAATACGTTGGAAAAGACGACCCCGTCATGATTGTGCGGGCACAGCACGGTTTGCCAGCTGTTGGAGAAATTCTCACACCCTTCATGCACAGTTATCTTGTGGCTGGGTGGATGCGGGGAAGCCATTGGGGTCCACTAATGCCTGTCGGGTTAAAAGATGCAAGGTGCACGCTTTTCGATGGGCCTCCTAGAATTGTTGCGTTGGGGTTTCAAGTCTCTAACGGAGCAATAGCAAGCGACGATAATGGGAAACCAATGATAGCAGACTTATTTGCGGATCCTGCTTTCGAACTGGCGAGAAAGGAAGCCTTGAAATATGCTGCTATGCTTAGGCGTATGGGCGAGTTTGAACCCGCCCGCTTAAGTGTTGAGTCCATGGAATACACGACGTTGCCGCAAGTCATTGAGAAGCTTAAGGAAAGGTTTAAGCCTATTTAAGCGACGGCAACTGTTTTATCTTCGCTAACTCTTCGCAGCGGCTTTTAACGGTTTCATAGAGTTTTTTCCGAAGTTCCTCTCCAACCATTTTTCGCTCTTTAATTAATGCAGTTTTTCTTGCTAACTCGACATCGCCAAGTCCAGTGAACCATGCCTCAAAATCTCCCCTGTACAAATGGAACTCTATAGAGGCAATTTCGATTTTCTGAATTTTGTCACAGAAGTCCCCCAAACTTACAGCATAAACATTCAAAGGTTTCCCGATGTCTACGTAGAAGTGGAAGGATTTTTCCGCGGGCACGTAAGCCAAAATCTGTTTAGCCTTGTCGCTGTCGATTTTGGGTAAACCTAGCGCTTCTCTTCCCTTCTCGGTTACGACGTAGTATCCTTTTTCAACAGCCCTAACATAACCCATTTTAGCAAGACCCACAACATGCATCATAACAGTTGGAAAGCTAAGCCTAACCTCAGCAGCCACTTCCACTGGTTTTGCAGGCTTGCCAAGCATCCAGATGGTTTCAAGAACAAGCTTTTTTACAGGCGACAAACTCACTCCTAACATCCTCAAACATATATATTGCATAGGCTGTGCTTTTCAGACTTTCGCTCCAGCAAGTTGCAGCAAACGTTAAAGCATAATGTCAACTTCCATTTTAACCTTAAAAACGGATAGAAGTGCAAGCCACAACTAATGGTAACCAGCGTTTTATGATATCTGCAGTTAACAAAGCGCAATACTATTTAAGAAATTGTTTTCTGAAAAACTCCTCAAAATTTTTCATTATTTGCTCTGACGCCTCCGCTATGTCTATTCGCTTAACTTCAGCTATAGCCTTAACAACCATTGGAATGAAAGCGGGGGTCGTCATTTTGCCATGAAAAGGGCTTTTAAAGTAGCGCACTGGTCCATCAGTTTCTGTCAAAAGGTTTGTTATTGGCACTCGCCTAACAATCTCACGTATGCCATTGGAATAGACGGTTGGTGGTCCCTCGCTAATGTGATATCCCTTTTCAACAGCCTTGGCTAACGAGCTTATTGGGTTGCTAAACCAGTGGAGAAGAACCCTTTTCAAGCTATAAGAAGGCAGCATTTCCACAATTTGGGCAGTGGTTCCGCGAGAATGAACTATGACTGGCAAATCCAACTTTTCTGCCAAATGTAGCATTTCATCAAAAACTTTTAGCTGTTTATCCCATACTTTTTCATACTTGTAGTCTAAGCCAACCTCTCCAATGGCTACCACAGCTTTGTTTCCTCGCTGTTTAAAAATAAACTCGGAAGTCTGCTGCAGTTCATCCTCTGTTAAATTGTTAACATTCCACGGGTGGATCCCCAACGCAGCATAGACTATTCCAGCGTAGTTTTCCGCCAGTTCTAAACTCTTCATGCTCGTCTTAAGGTCCATGGAGTTGGAGACAAGCGCTACAACATCGGAGTTTTTTGCTTCAGAAACAATTTCATCCACTTTTCCAGAATATTCCTCGTCGGAAAGGTGTATGTGGGCGTTAACGTACTTCAAAGGCTTCATTGGCTGTCACTTTGAACATAAAACTAAAACCTAGAAGCTTTTATAATTTCCTATATCAACTAAACACTTGTTTAGGTGTCGAATTTTGGAAGATAAAATGCAATAAACGTTAAATATTGCTTCAAATACAAAAAGAAGCTACGGAGGAGTCTTTATGGCAGATTTAGAGTTAGCAATTGCTCCCATGCACAGGCTTTGCAAAAAGGCTGGAGCTGACAGAGTAAGCGAGGCAGCTGCTAAGGAGTTAGCAAAAGCCCTAGAGGAAATCGGGATAAAAATAGCGAAGGAAGCCCTAGACTTTGCGATGCACACTGGAAGGAAGACAATAAAAGCTGAAGACATCGAGATTGCCGCAAGAAAAGTTATGGGTAGGTAACAGCTCCCATATCCCTCTTCTTTCTCTTTCGCTCATTTTAGGACTCGCAATGCATATAAAGTGCGAAGCGAAAGAATACCCCGCAATAAACCTCTTAAAGGGGACATCTATGGGTGGGAAAAAGAAACTAAGCCTAAAACAAATGGAACGTATGCAGATGCGGAAAGATGAAGAAGAGAGAAAAAAGAAGGAAAAGGAGAAAGCGTCAGTTAAGGAGAAAAAGCTAGCGGGAATCCTAATTCCCGACATTAAAAGCGGGAAAATGTTGGATGAACTGAAGAAAATGCGCGTTTTAACACCATATGCTGTGGCGTCCCGTTTCAACATAAGGATAAGTACAGCCAAGGATTTGCTGGAACAACTTGAAGATGATGGGCTTGTTCAGCTGGTTTCTGGAAACCACGACATCAAAATTTACAAGGCTGTAGGCTAAACTTAGTTTTCGCGTGAAATTTCCTTCACGTTTGAGGCTGAAACTCTATTGTCATATCCGAAAAGAGTATACACAAAAGGGGAAGTTAAAGAAGCAAAGGAGCTTGTTAAAAAGGGTTATAAGCATCGCTTAAGGGTTAAGGGAAGCCCAGATTTTAAGCAGAAGGTGAAAGCCGCCCTAAAACTTGCCAAAACAGCTGGTTACTACGATTTTCTTAGGACATATATAAAAGGCGTGGTGGAGATAGACGGCTTTACACAACTCCGTGAAGCTGAAGCCTCCATATGGGCGAACAAATACGCGGTGACAAATCCTGTGGACGCGGCAAGCCTTTTCATTCAAAAGGCAAATCATATGAAGGAATATTTGGAGGGCAAACTCTATTATGGTGGGGAAGCTGAAAGGCGGTCTGTGGAGAAACGCATAGAATTTCTCAAAGCCTTAAAGAAGAAAAGCCGAAAAAGAGAAGTTAAGGAAGAATGCGAGAGACTTTTGAAAAGCTGGAGTGAAAGCGTTTTCTTATAGCCTCTCAACCCTAATTATTGTTCCACTTTTCACTTTGCTGAAAAGCTCAAGATCCTTGGTTATTTTACCCAAAACGTTCACTGGACTGTAGGGTTGGGATTCACCATAAAATATGCAGAGGGCGCTTCCCATGGGCCAGAAGGCTATTGTGCCCTTTTCAACGGTGCTTTTTGCCTTTTCCTCGCCCATTTTGACGGGTATTTCAAAGTAGACTTCTTCCTTCCAGAGGGCTGCCCTCCCTTCGAAGGGAAGTTTCCGTACAACCATGTCCACTGTTCTTGGAGCTAGGTGGCGGATAAGCTCACCTTCAGCTTCGCCTAAACCCTCCACTGTGAATTTTATCTTTACCCTTGATATTCCTGCTTCCTCATCTTCCATGTTTCCACACCTTTCCGAGGAAATTTTCTAAAACTTGCTCAAGAGACATAGGTCCTAACACTTTAAGCTCATACTTCACCCTTACAGTAGGCTTGCTTATAGTTATAACTCTTCTTAGGTCTACGGGAGTTCCGATTACAACAACGTCGCATGGCGTGCGGGCGATGGTTTCCTTCAGCTCTGCTATTTGCCTTTCACCATAGCCTAAGGCTGGAAGCACAGCCCCCAAATGGGGATAATTTTCGTAGGCTTCCTTTATGGAGCCAACGGCATAGGGTCTTGGATCTGCTAATTCATTTGCGCCGAACTGTTCAGCCATTATTGTTGCAGCTCCATAGGGCATTTTGCCATGGGTTAAGGTTGGTCCGTCCTCGATTACAAGCACGCGTTTTCCCTTGATAAGCTCCGGCTTGTCAGCGGTTATCGGCGATGCAGCTTCAAGAATTATAGCGTTCGGGTTCACAGCTCTAATGTTTTCTTTAACAAGGTTAACGTTTTCCAAGGTTGCGGTGTCCACCTTATTTATTATTACAACTTTTGCCATCCGCAGGTTAGCCTCTCCTGGATGATACCTAACTTCGTGTCCAGCTCTGTGGGGATCAGCCACTACGATGTGTAAGTCTGGTTTGTAGAAGGGTACATCGTTGTTTCCGCCGTCCCAAACGATTACGTCAGCCTCTTTTTCTGCTTCCCTCAAAATTTTCTCATAGTCCACTCCAGCGTAGACGACTACTCCGTTGTCTATGTGGGGCTCATATTCTTCTCGTTCCTCAATTGTACATTCATATCTGTCTAGGTCTTCATAGGTGGCGAAACGTTGGCAAATTTGTCTTCGCAAGTCGCCGTAGGGCATCGGATGCCTAACCACCACAACATTTAAGCCTTTACTCTTCAAGATTTTTGCAACTTGCCTTGAGGTTTGGCTTTTCCCAGAGCCTGTCCTAACGGCGCCTACCGAAACCACTGGAACCCTAGCTTTAAGCATTGTTGTCTTTGGTCCCATAAGCCTAAAGTCAGCGCCGTTTGCCAATGCTATTGAAGCTTTGTGCATGACGTATTCATGGGAAACATCACTGTAGGCGAAAACCACTTGGTCCACGTCATTTTCCCTTATCAGCCTCGCCAACTCCTCTTCCGGATAGATGGGGATGCCTTTCGGATAGTTTTTGCCTGCAAGCTCCGGCGGATAAATTCTTCCTTCAATGCCGGGAATCTGTGTGGCGGTGAAAGCCACAACTTGGTAGGCGGCATTATCCCGAAAATAAACATTGAAGTTGTGGAAATCCCTACCAGCAGCACCCATTATAATCACTCGCGTCTTATCCCTTTGAGAGCTTAACAAATTGTTTGAGGACATAACACTGAACTTCCGTTTAGACTTAAGGTTTTCTAATAATGTTTTAACGCTATAAAACCATTTTGGGTTTAACAACGACTCATATCCATTCCACCAGAAAAGTTGCACCCCAGTGAACTCGTAAAATTGCTAAAATCGTGGATAGCGGAAAAAGGGAGGGATTATTTTGAATTTTGTCTCTTGTTAGGTATAAGGCTGCAGCGCTAAAGTTAGCATTGCCAGCAAAAGCACAGTGAACGGAAGCTCTGGAATTATAAAAGATAACCGTATCGCGATTTCTTGTTTTCCATCCATCGTTACCGATTGACTATCAGAGTATTCGTTGTCTTCCAAGTCTATTACATAGATGTTTAACCACCAGCCTACATAGAGTTGGACACTGTCAGCGTCTTGAACATCAGTATACCTCATCCTCGACGCTCATTAGCATGGTTATTTCAGAAGCCTAAAAATGCGCATCTGAAGAGTCGTAGCATGTAGTAATTCTAAGAACAGAACGAAAAACTGCTGCATCGGAGAAACCATAAAATGCATGCACCACCATTGACATTCATGTCAAAAACTAGAGGAGCCTATCCCGTATTGGTTGATTTTCCAACCAAAAACTAGAGGAGGGTATCCAATTTAGCAGACTGAAAACTTCAACAAAATTGACCTTTCCGCGGAAAACTAGAAGAGAAGGAGATAGAGAAAATAAAATCGACAGCAACACCATTTTCAACTTAACTTTATCCTTACCCGCCAACCGACAAAAAATAACATGCTACCTTCAAGCTAACACAAACAACACAGCTGTCGCGGGTCAGGTAAAAATCAACATTCTAGTGCCGAGGGCCGGGTTTGAACCGGCGACAACCCGGTCTTCAGCCGGGCGCTCTCCCAGGCTGAGCTACCTCGGCTAAATTTGGGATATTTTCGGATTTTATTAAACTTTGTAGGTGCTTATTTGTGTTTCTTATGCTGTGTTTTGTTCCGAATCTGTTTTTATTATAAATCGAAGAGTGGAGCATCCCTTAAAAACTAGGAGTTTAAGTTTATGAAAAGAGGTGTTTAAACATGAAGCGTATGTTAGCGATAATAACTGTCGAATTGGTTGACGAAAGCATTGGAGAAAAAGCCGAAGCAATTAAGCGAGAGCTCGTGGAGTGGTTCGAACAAGACTGCTTTTTCATGCCTTGGGTTAAACGGGTTAAAAGCGTAACAGTCAAAAAAGAGGAATAAACCGAAACTCTTCAAGAAAGTATATTGTTTGCAAGAAAATATCCCAAAACAGCAAAGGCTAAAAAACACAAAAACAGCATAAAAGCATCCGTCTTGCTCCATGGTTTAAAACACTCATCTTCACCTAAATCCTTCACAAACATTCACCGATGCCCTTTCCTACAGTTTTCAAAAAAGGTTTTATGAAAAAGAAATAATAATTCTGGATAAGTAAATGCCAATGGGCCGGTAGTCTAGCTGGTTAGGACGTCGCCCTCACGCGGCGAAGGTCGCCGGTTCAAATCCGGCCCGGCCCATTCTTCTTCTAGTTGTAGACTTAAAGGTTGATGAAGAGACCTTTGAAGAATTCTAACAGGGTTTTTGGACTGAAAGTTCTTAGGGTCGCGTTTGGCAAATGTTTACCAATTTTTGGGATTAGCCCCACAGCGTCTGTTCCAAGCTTGCATGCGACCGCATACTCAAAAAGTCCTAAGGATTCTATTTCTACAATGTCGTTTTGGCATTTGGAGCTTTTTAGAGCTTTTTTTATTTCATAACGAGATGCGCCTAATATTATTAGTCTGTCAAGTATGGATTTCACCCATTTCCTATAAAGTCTTAGCTGAGTTTCCGCTATTGTAGCATCTATGTGATTCTCCTTTGGCTCTATCACTTTTACTGTTAGTGGTAGGATTTCGCAAAAGCCGTAAAGCTCAGCTAGTTTTTTGAGGGCGATTTTTCTTCCATCTGCAAGTTGAGCTTGCAAGTGTTGCAGTGGAATTGTTGCATATACTGTTTTAGGCGATATTATTCCAATATCCACGTGGATTTCATCTTTATTTTTGCCTAAACTGGTTAAGTATCCCTTCATTGCTGAAAACTTTTTCAAGTTTTCCATGTGGACTGGGCATAAGCCTATCTCGTTTTCAAGATAGCTTAAGGCTGCCTTTTCATCTTCGCCTGAAAAAGTTATTTGAGCCCAATTGTTTATCGCTGCCTCAACGCTTTCCATACGAACTTTTAAGCCTTTAAATAAAGATTTAGCGTAATCCTCAACAAGTTTTAGTTGATGGTTATTGTAAATTTTTGAAAGCAACGTTACGGTAGGCATTGGCAGTCTCCGATTAAGGCTAACATTTCTTCGTGAAGTCTTTGTACTCTGGCAATTGCGGACGGCGGCAGTTCCTTTGAAAGCTTCTCTATTGTTTTTTCTATGGGTACTCTTTTGGAGCCTTCTATAAGCTTGTCTGCGTAGGCGACAATTTTCTCCTCAAGCGCTTGCGGAACGTAAACGTCCTTCGGCCATCCAAGTTTTTTGGCTTCATTTGCTGTTATTCCGCCGCCTACATGCCTTTTTATTATTGCAATTATGGATTTCGGCAAGTTTAGTGTCTTGGCGATTTGTGCTCCGACGACAGCGTGGTGGACGGTGTGGGTTTTTGCACGTCCAATGTCGTGTAAGAGAGCCCCTATTTTCACGAGTTCTAGGTTAACTTTTAATCCTTTTTCAACGCATGCCTTTACAATTTCCACTGCAAGCTCTGTTACAGCTTCACAATGTCTTATCACGTTTTTTGAGCAGCCGCTTTCCCGCAAAAATTGTAGGGCTTGCTCTCGTGTTGGAAGCCGTTCACTCACCAAGCTCCTTCCTTAACTGTTCAACCTTCCGCGTTAAGATTTGAACTATTTTCTCGTTGTTATAATGCATTAGGGGTTTGCCGCACGTTGGACATTTAAAGACCAGTTCAACAGCTTCTTCGAAAGGGATTCGTCGGCATCCAGGCGTGTAACAATAGTAGAAATCATGGTTTTTCTCGTATTCAAGTCGAATGTTTAATTTTTCGAAAACCCTTCGTTTTTGGCTTAATATGAAACCTTCAAGCTGGTCTGGTTGCAGTTTCCAGTGGAATATAAACCAACCGGTTTTAGGGTCTCTGGTTCGCCTCAAGCTTACGAGGGAATGGTCATAAAGCTTGTAGAGGATTTTGCGCACGTTGTTAAGCCTAATACCCGTCTTATTTGCTATTTCGTCGTCTGTAATTTCATCTGAATTTTTTAATATTTCAATTAGTTTTACGGCTTCTTCTTCGCCTAAGGCTTCAGCAACCCTCATCAACGTGGCGTCATCAATTGTTGACAACATAGCGATCCTTTTCTGTTCAAACGTTGAAACGCTTCTCTCTGGTATATTATTACAAATTTTAATTTAAATCTCTTTTCTGCCTTCAGACTCAGAATTAATCTTCCTAATCACTTTTTTACCTCTTTTCTGAGGAACAATAACAAGCCTAGCGTTTTCGAAAGTCTTGGTGAGTTCTTTTCCCTCGAAAAATCTGTCTAAGAAAACTGCTAGACTTGCACATTCAGAATGGGGCTGATTTCCAATTGCCACATTAAAGTCTGATATTGCCTCTGAAAAGAATTCTTTTGGAACTTTTTGGCTTCCAACGATAATTAGAACATCTTTGCCTAAGGCTTTAATTCTTTGCAACACGTCGCTGGCTTCGATGTTTTCTCCATAGGCTGTTAAGTGGACAACTATTCCGCCTCTGGCTTTCCATTCATTAACCGCCTTCTTCCATGGGGTTCCCATTTCGAAATAGAACTGTCCACCCCAGTTTTTTTCAACTCTTTCCATGGTTGCCTTAATTTTTGCGTCTTCTATGTCGGAAAGAATAAAGCCTGAAGCCCCTAAAGCTCTAGCTGTTAACGCAACATGGGTTGTGAGGCGTAAGTCTCTTTGGGGACGGTGTCCCCATCTTAAAACAAAAATTTTTGGTGACTCTTTAATGTTTGAAGCTTTCAATTTTTCCACCAAGGGCTTCAACATGGCTTTTCACTTTTTCAGCGAACCATGGTACCGCTTCAAAAACCACATGCGCAACGTTATCCGCATATTTTATTTCTTGCACGTCTGCACGGTTGAAAAGCCATGAAAGGAAGGGCATGGATTCATCTATTAACGGAATGGAAAAGGAGGTTTGAACGTAATTTCGCAATTTTTTGGCTATTTCCTCCTTTAGTTGGTCGACATTAAACTTGTAAAGTGCTGATATTGGCACTGGGTTTGGCGCTTTCCCTTCTAGTTTTTCCATTTTTTGCTGAATCTCAATTTCAGACAACAAGTCAATTTTGTTTAGAGCTGTTATTATGGGGATGCTGGAGGCTTCTATGCGTTCTATTGTTTCTAGGCAGACTGAAAGCTTCTTCTCGACGATGGCTAGCGGTTCGCTCACGTCAACAACAAGCAGTATTAAGTCCGAGTATATGGTTTCTTCCAGTGTCGAATGAAAAGCTTCTATTAATGTTAGTGGCAGACGGTCTATAAAGCCAACAGTGTCTGTTAAAAGAAACCTTTTCCTCGAAAACTTCACAAGCCTAGTTGTTGTCGACAACGTAGTGAAAAGGGCATCATCCACAGGAACCTCTTCTTCCGTGAGCGCATTAAAAAGTGAACTTTTTCCCGCGTTTGTATATCCAGCCAAGGATATTGTTGGAAAACCAAGCTCCATTCTCCTTTCGCGATGCAAAACCCGTTTTCTCCGAATTTTCCTAAGCTTCTCGTTTATTGTTTGTATCTGCCTCTTAACAGTTTCATAGTAAACGTCAACCTCATAGGCTCCAAGCCCCATGAAACCAGGCTGCTCCCCCACTTTTGCTAGTCTAACTTTCTCCTTGGCGCGTGCCAACTCATACCTTAGCCTAGCAAGCTGAATTTGCAGTTTAGCCTCCGTTGTTGTAGCTCTTCTAGCGAAGATTTCGAGGATTAGCTGGAAACGGTCTATTGCTTCTATGCCCGTCATCTTTGCTATGTTGTAGGCTTGAACTGGCTTTAACGGGTTATCAAAAATTATTTTCTGTGCACCTGTTTCTTTTACAAGTTCAGCGAGTTCCTTAACCTTTCCGTAACCTATTTGGTAGCGGGAGTCCGGCGCCCTCACCTGCTCTATTCTTCCAACAACAGTATAGCCCGCTGACTCAGCTAAGCTTTTAAGTTCGTCAATAGTTGACGATTCAAATGGTTTTCGACGCTGTACTATAATGGCTTTCGTTAAGCCTTTTCCTCCGTTTTACCCTTGTTTAGGCGGATAAGGTCTCCTAGGGTTAGTTCACGTCTTGACGGTTCAGGAATGGTTGCACTTGAAGTTTTTTCCTCTAAGGCTGGCATAAGGAGCTTAATTTTAAGCGCATGTTCTAGTTTGGCTGCAAGCCTATCGTCTGGCTTGATTTTCCCTGTTTCGATTTTCTTGAGAATAGAGACTTTTTCGTTTATTTTTCTGCCGAGGTCTTCGTGGGTTAAGCCTAATTTTTCCCTTGCCCGTCTTATTCTTGCGTCAAAATCTTCCACAAGTTCCAGCGGGGTTTCCGCGGTTTTTTGCTGTTTCCCCATTTGACCTTTTGATGGTGTGGCTTTCACAGTTATTGCGGTTTTGGGTCTCTGCACTGGGGCTGGTTTTGGTTCTTCCCAAATTATTGTTCCATGTTTTGAGCATCCGCTGCACACTGTCAATTTTGCTCCTTCTATCATGGCTCTAACTGGTTTACCGTGGATTTTTCTTCCACAGACCTCGCAACGCAATATGCAAGCGCTCCTTTAAACTCTTTTAATACTTGGTCATGGTTATGTTTATAGTTGTCGAAACCGTCTGGGTTAACAGAAGAGGGTTTGCAGGTTTGGAGAACGCTCTTAGAAGGATTAGAAGCGTGGCAGACTATCAGTTCGGAAAAGGCGTCGGTGAAAGGCTTTTTCCAGAAAACGTGGAAATAGCTTATTCTAAGCGAACTGGCAGAATCCGATACGTGTACTTGAATGGAAAAAGACTTGCCACCCTTCGTCCAACAGACGGGTTTTTCTCATTAAGCATCCAAGGAGCAAAAAGAATTATTGAGGAAGCTGCTCCTGCAAAATGCTTCGTTACCGTTAAAGACGATGTTTCAAAATTTGTTGCAGAAGGCGGCGAAGTTTTCGCCGCACACATAGTGAAGGCGGACAGCGAAATCCGCCCAAAAGACGAAGTTATAGTTGTCAATGAAAGAGGCGAAGTTTTGGCTGTTGGGCGGGCTATTTTATCTGGCAGTGAAATGACGGCTTTTAAATGCGGCGTTGCAGTTAAGGTTAGACGCGGTTGTTTGGAGGAAAGTTAAGTATAAGAAGCTAAGCTCTAAAACAATTAATGAGGGGAAGATATTTATGCGTAGGCGAATAAGCCCCCGTGAAGCCAAAAGAATGATGCAGCGCATGGGCTTAAGCATGAACGCTGTTCCAGACGTTGAGCATGTGGTTATAAAAACCAGCAGCAAAGAAATAATTATAGAGGAGCCAGAAGTCGCTGTAATCGACGTTCAAGGACAAAAAATGTTTCAGGTAACTGGCGGGAAAATGACGGAAAAAGCTGTTGAGCGCAAGTTAACAATACCAGAAGAGGATGTTAGGCTTGTGGCTGACCAGACCGGCAAAAGCCTTGAAGAAGCTAGAAAGGCATTAGAAGAATGCGAGGGAGACTTGGCGAAGGCTATTCTTCTGCTCCAGTCAAAGTTTTAAGGCACTGTCATGAACCTTTTAAGCGCGTAGGGACAGCATAAAACCTCTGTCTTAACATTTTCTAAGTATGCCATAAGCTTTGCTTTCAACAGGGCTAAAGCTTCTCTGTTTTGCTGAATTTCTTTACATGAAAATCTCCAATTTCACTTTAACCGCCCCCAAATGGGGCAGAAGAGTGTTCTGTCTGCGCCCATAAAAGCTTTACGAAGGCAGCGAAAATAATTGGTGGCGTTAAATGATGAACTATATTGGAGGCGAATGGAGCTCAATTGTTTGATATTGTTTCAGTGGGCCATTTGTGCATAGACTCAATAATTTTGCCGAATAGGCTTAAGCCCTACGTTATTTTAGGGGGTTCTGTAACTTATGTTTCTTTTTCCGCCAAACGTTTAGGCGCAAGTGTTTCAATCATTTCGAAGGTTGGCGGAGACTTTCCCGAAGCCTATCTGTGGTGGCTAAGCCAAGAGGGCATAGACTTTTCTAGGGTTGCTAAAATTAAAGATAAGAAAACAACGAGATTTGAACTGAAGTATGATGAAGGTTTGTTTAATCGCAGTTTAAGGTTGATAAGTAAAGCCGTCCCAATCACGGTAGAAGACTTGCTAAACTCTTTGGAAGCTAAAGTTGTTCACTTGGCTCCTATAGCAAACGAAATTCAATACGAAGTTGCTGAAAAATTGAGAAAAATGGCTGAGGTATTATCCCTTGACCCCCAAGGGCTTATCAGAGTCTTCGACGAAAACGGACAAGTAACCAGCAAGGCACTGGCAGACAAACGCATACTAGAGATGGTAAACATTTACAAGTCTTCGCAGGATGAAATTGAAGCGGTTACTGGCGAGGCAGATTTAAAATCAGCAATAAAGGCTGTTCACGATTTTGGTGTTGAAACTGTCATAGTGACTTTGGGAATGAAGGGCGCAGTGCTTTCCGTCGACGGAGCCATCTACAACGTTCCAGCATATAAATCCGACAAGATTATAGACCCAACAGGCGCTGGTGACGCTTTCATTGGAGGTTTTCTAGCCGAATATATTCGCGGCGAAGATTCCTTATGGTGTGCGTGTGTGGGCTCCGCTGCCGCGTCAACGGTTGTTGAAGGCGTGGGGCCAACGTCTTACGGCGACAAGGTTGAGATTTATAGAAGGGCAAATGCACTTTATGGAAAAGAAATTAAGCAGTGAATGCATTGTATTTTAGTTAAAGTCTTTGGACATAAGAGGGTTAATGTTTGGGGCGCGTTGCAAAGGGCGTGGAATGCAGCGTTACTGGATGCGGTAAAGAGGCTAAGCGTTCTCTTTCAGCGGAAAAAGTTAGAATGGCGGGTTTAAGCGTAGGCAGCATTGAAAGACGCGCTTATCTATGCGAAAACCACTACAAAGAGTATAAGAAAAAGACTAAAAAGGAGAGGAAAATTGAGCAGTGGCGATATAAAAGCGTCTAAAGGCTAAAGGAGGCGAAAGAATATGCGGATATTGCAGTTACATTCCAATTACATTGAGTATAAGCCTATTCAAAAGGAAATTGCCATGGCTGAAGAAGCAGCGAAAGAGGCGAAACGTCTAGAAGAAATTGTTGTTTTGTTCACAGCGGTAGAAGAAGGCGACAACGAAACAACAGCTCAAAAAGCCATAGAAGAGGTTAAGCTTTTCCTTGAAAAGTTGAAGGTTAACCGTGTTCTAATATATCCATATGCGCATCTTAGCAGCAACCTTGCAAAACCTTCTGAGGCGTTGAAAGTTGTTAAAGCTATGGAGGCATACGCCAAGGAAAAAGGTATTGAGGCGTATCGTGCGCCATTTGGTTGGAACAAGCAGTTCACAATATCGATAAAAGGTCATCCGCTGGCGGAGCAATCCCGTGTCATACTGCCAGCAAAGGCGGAAGAAGAGAAAGTTGAAAAAGTTTCAGAAGCCGTGAAAGCCGAGGAAAAATTGGAGTCTTTTTGGTATATTCTCCAGCCGGACGGAAAAATGGTTCCAGTAGAAGAGTTTGACTTTCGCGGACATAAAAACCTTGAGAAGTTTGCGAAATACGAGATTTCTAAGGTTAGGGCAAGCCAGCAGATGCCGCCCCACG